>JAABUW010007934.1_pt1 | contig 12579 bp, 10 predicted proteins | sample 5560081 | NCBI WGS metagenome assembly JAABUW01 (sample SAMN10711882, study PRJNA513363) | rock metagenome | isolation source: Antarctica rocks | place: Antarctica: Victoria Land, Knobhead sud | reverse complement strand
AAAGTTTATGCGAAATGCCAGGCTCTGTTGAAGCGAGATTCCCGAATCAATCAATGAAAAGCAAGAAAATCAAATATTTAGAGCTGAGATTTCTACCATCACATCTACCTCAACATCATTCTAATACAATGATTCGTTGTAAACCTATGAACTAAATCAAAAAATTTAAAATTGCAAATTAATAAATTTAAAAATTAACATAAGAATTTATCTAAATGTATATTAAAATTCACATAAAGTAGAAAAATATATAAGATTTTATGGCTTCAGAATCTCAAACGACTGTCAACTAAGCTCATTCAGATTAACTGCAGACTAACTACGCAGACTTTAAGTAACATGTTTAGCAATACTTTACGATTTTAGTGCATCAACTTAGTAAGTGACGTAGGGCTAGCCTTAAGTCGGTCTAGTGCCTGGTCGAAAAGCCTTTACGACTTTCCTCTCACCTTATTCCTTTTCATACTCGTACAAAGTAGCGTTCATCTTTCTTAACTTTATCGATATTCTCGATCTCTTCAGCTCGAGAAAGATCAGATCATCCTCTGTTCCAGGCTAAATTGATGATGATGGAGGCAAGGTAAACTGCATCCTCATCACGAAATACTACACGCATACCGTTTCGAATTTGTCGTCCTTGCTCTGCACAGAGAGCAATGGATCATCACCGCTCGCACAATTTCCTTCTGCATCTCTTCCGCGAAGTTAGCGCAAAGTTTGAGGGCGAAGACAGCCTCGATGAATGTTTCATGAGATAATAATAGTCTGTGATACTCGTGTTCACCCAGCTATAACTCACCTTCACTAACCCTTCTGCTAACGTTCGTGGGTTAACGTAAAGACTCTGTCGACTAGGGCCTGGGCTGACTAGCTTTATCAGGCTAGCGAATTCACTACTTGATGTGATTAATAGTCGGGTGAGCACGAGTAAGATTTAAAGGGGGGTAACGAATTCTGATGTTACTTCAGATCTTGACCACGCAAGTTGAGTGGATGGAGAGAATCATGTCTATCACCCCTCAAAAGTCTTCTTCATCTCAATTTCCAGGGTCTAAAATTTAATTTGGCGCTCCTAAGAAGAATTGTGCCGTCTTGCTTTGTATAATAAAGCCATTCTTGCAGTCACTCATGATTCTCGGATCTACCTTTGTTGTCGCTCTTACTGCAACATTTCTTTTATATTCATAGTGGTGTTGAGTGGCGTAAGCGGTACAACTGACATGTTTAGAAGATTGCTTGCATTGGTCTTCGCGCTCAGTCTTGTGCTTCAGCATGTGGCAGCCATTGGTTTGTTCGAGCTTGGGTTTCTCTCGAAGATCCCCTCTTCGTGTATTCAACAATGGTCAAAGGTCAAGTATCTCGAAAGTGGCATCACTATTGGCCGAAGCTGTGCTGTATACAAGAAGCAACCGACTATTCATATGCAGAATTACCTTTCTTGCACTCGAGGAGATCAAGGCTGCACCAGCCGTCGCCGCAATTGTATTTCTGAATATGACGAGGTCATGTCACGATTTGTAGCGACGGGTACAATTACTGGATCAACCAATATCTATGGGTACTGAGCTTCTCTAAATGTATCACAAACTGTTTTTGATACTGGTGCTTTCTCTTCGTTCTTTGCAGCTAACGCTGCTTCTTCATTGGTCTCAGCAGCTTCTTATAATCCTTCATTCGTTTACACTTCTCAATCATCATGCCGTGGTGCTTGTAGTCTCAATGAAGAATCTGTCCAGGTTTTTGTTTGGCCAACTTCAACAGTTTCATCAAATGCAACGACTATCGCAGGTAAGAACCAGTCTACGAATGGTATCTTGAACAAGAACGAAACTAGACCTTATATTTTGGTCTCGGGTGGCTTTACATTGTATGTTAGTCCCGTGCGTTTCAAGAATACAAATCTGAACTGGTTTACAGTATCTCGTCATCGATTTATGTTGCATTTCAATCATTACTTGCCTCTGATCACGGTGGTCGTGTTGAATCATCCTACGCAAACAGCACTCTGTCTTTCGCATCATCCCAACTTCGAACTGGCGCTGGGATTACGGCTGTTGATCAGAATATCGGGGCGTATCAGAGCTACCTATGGACAGTAATGCAGCCTCGTGACCTTACAGTGTCAGTAACCATATCAAATCTTCTATTACAATGTTCTGAAAGCTTACGTACAGTTTACAGAGATTGTGGAGTCAAAAGCATCACAGGGATCGTTGGGGATTCATACAGAGGGCGAAGCAATGCTATCGATTCATCGGTATTCTATGCTACTACTGATGGCTACATCGGTGGGGACGGACTGGGATGGGCATCACCTGATACTCCCGTGCTTCTATATATGACATACGATTCTTGCAGTCCTCTAATATCAGTCCCCTCCGAGATTTACAAATTCGATCCAGCCTGGTCAAGCTGCACGGCTGATATATCTGGTCTTTGGGATCCGCCACGAATATTACAGCCCGTTTCAGGTCTTTTTCATCCTGTTCCAAGTCCAACGTCGCAAGCTGGAACAATTTCATCATCGTCAGCTGCTCCTGCGTTCACAGCTGTTCCTAACACTCCGGCACCGACCGCATCAGCCGGACCTTCGTCAAAACCGAATTCTTTCCCCGGCCAGCCTAGCCTCGTCCCGAATCCTGGGTCCAACCTGCATCCAGCGTCAAGCTCACGATTAGGAGACGGAAGTGAACCTAACCCTAGTCAAGGTCCTGGCCCGAATTTGGACTCTGGCTCAGGACCCACCAGTGCGAATACAGATAATGGAGGATCTAGGACCCTTGATAACAGCCCTAACTCTAGCTCTAATCTCAAACCCAGCGCCGGGCCAGGAGCTGGTGCTCCAGATAGCGAGGGGGCGGGAATCTCTAGCCAAGAAACCACTGGGCCTCAAAGTCAATATAGAAACTCCCCAATCGTGTTCTTAGACTTGATTCCTTCTACATCGCCAAGCCCAATTGTGATAGGGTCTCATACGGCTGTCATTCTTCCCAGTGAAGGACTCAGCAGCAATGGAGCAACTTTAAGTGCTAGTACTGCTCTCATTACGCTCGACAACATTCCAGTCTCGGTGACATCAACCTACGTAATAGTTAGAACCAGCAGTCTAACTTCGTTAAATGATCCTCCCAATCTTTCTTCAATAGGCGGCTACCATGTCGAAACAGCGCCAAATGATGACATTGTCATCGGAGGGACAACTTTATCACTGAGAGGCGCGGGAACGACAATAGCACGGATCGCGGTATCGCTCGATCCTAATGGCTTGATCATAGAGACTTCTACTTTCGCACTTCCATCACCAGTACCAGCTTCGCCACTGCCAATGATAGGGAACCAGCTTCTTCAGTTAGCTTCAAATGGTGATATAATTCTGGCAGGCACGACGCTGTCTCAAGGAAGTCCTGGAACAACAGTGGCAGGAACTGTCATCTCTCTTGGCGCAAATGGCTTGAGCATCGGCACGTTCACGATTGCAATACAGTCGCTAGGGCCAGCTTCAACTCTGTCATTGATAGGAGGTCAGCGACCCCAGATTGATCCGAAAGGAAACGCTGTCTTTGCTGGAACAACTCTGTCGCCGAAGCAATCTGGGATAATGATATCAGGCACTCCGGTTTCTCTCGGGTCTAAAGGCTTGTTGATAGGATCATTCACGATCGCAATGCAGCCGTCAGCGCCAGTTCCAACCCTGCCATTGATAGGAGGTCAGCAACCCCAGGTTTATTCGAAAGGAAACGTTGTCTTTGCCGCGACAACTTTGACACTAGAACAATCCGGTATAACGATATCAGGCACTCCGATTTCCCTATCTAAAGGTTTAGTCATAGAATCATTCACATATGCAACATCAGTCCTCGCGTCCGCTCTATCACTCCCCACAATAGGCGGCCAGCAAGTTCAACAAGCAAAAAATGGCGGTATCATCGTTGTCAGCACTACATTGTTACCCGACGCTTCAGGTCTCACAATCTCAGGCACTTCGATATCACTCGAATTCGAGGGTCTGGTCATAGGATCATTCACATATGCAGTACCGTCCTCATCACCCACCCCAATACTTCCTATACTAGGCGGCCAGCAAATCCAGGAAGATGCAAAAGGCAGCATAACAATCGCAGGTACTACACTGCTACCTGGTGCCGCCGCAATAACGATATCAGGCATTCCTGTATCTCTTGATTCGGCGAGCCTAGTAATCGGCTCATTCACATACGTGTTTCTAAACTCAACATCAGCAGCTGTATCTACAACCGACGCCAACCTTATTGCGAGCGTGATCACTAGCGCATTTACGACTGGGGGTGCGACAAATACACCGGCGGTTGGCAATGGGAGCGTTGTCACAGTTACGGTACAAACGACTGCTACGCCAGGGATTGGGAGCGAGAGAGTCGCTACATTCACTGTAACAGCGACAAGCAACGGCTTTCGAGATGAATATAATCTCTTGTTGTCTGTGATCATGACTTTCGAATTTGATATTCTGGCATTTGAGCTATGAGCGTGGGATTCTCGAATCATTAGCTTGTGTTGTTGAAAGTTTGCCTCAACCTCAGACGTGCGTGGCTAAGCCCCTTCGGGTTAGCGCTTTGCTTACTAGAAGGGTTCACCTAGCACTGGGCTAAACCTAGCAGTGGGACAGCCCTATAGGGCTGAAAATTCACATTTCATATTTTATTGCTGTCAAGTGTAATTCTTCAACATATCAGCAAAATGATGACAGTCATTCTCTCACTCTTTCTATATTCTTCATATCTTCTGAAGATATAAAACTTTCACAGAAAGAATGCATAATGCTTGCTTATACTTGTTGAAACGAGACTTCAGCAGCTAATGAAAATTCTTTTCAAGCAAAACTTGCTCATCAATATGAAATATTAAGTAATACTCTTTGAAATTGAATCAATGATGAAAAGACTGCTGCTTAAACTGATCATTCATTGACAAATTCTTGAGTGCTAATTAGTCAATCATATGCAACTAATTATCATGTTGACATCATTAACATCATTGACAGCTGATTAAATTAAACATTTAATCAAACATTACTTAATTACATCATTAATCTTGTACTTAAATTTAATAGCTGATAAATTGAATCATTTATCTTTGCACATAGAAAATTAAATGATTAACAGCATCATTAAACAGTTTAATAACATCTTTGTTTTTTGCATTCTACATGCTCATTTATTTACATGCTCATCATTCTACTTATCATTTTATTTACTCATTAATCTACTCATTAGTTTACTCATCAGCTTGCTCATCAGCTTGCTCACTTCAAAACATGCTTCATGCAATATGTTTAAACATGCATCATTTACTTCATAATTTACTTCATGATTTACTTCATAGTTTACTTCATAGTATGCTTCATACATGCTTCTTACATGCTTCATAGCATATGCTAATTAGCTCAATAAAATGCATTCTTCATGACTTAATATTGAACTTTCTATTAAACTCTTTAATAATAATAATAATAAATTCATACATTCTTATGATATTAATTAAGTTGACTCATGAGAGATTCTATGCTATTTATATCAAGTGAACAAAACTCTTTGAAATAGAAAATCACTCACTGTTTATACAACTGCTTCATGCAGTCAAAACTATCATTATGAGACTATGTATCAAATTAGTTCATGTTAATTGCATGTTAAAGAATGAGTGATTCAATCACTTTAAATTGTTTTAAAAGCTTTATTTTCATTATCATTCTTGCAGCTGCTTTAAAACTCTTCATGATAGTAATGATTATTTAATAGTTTAAGAAGTTAACATCTTGTAACATTCTTGATCACAAATGCAATCAGTTCAAGCAATGCATGAATACATGTTTCATCATTTGATGATTTCAGTCACAGTTGTATCACATGCTATTTACATCTGAAATGTTTTTAAAATGTAGATAAACATTCAAATTTATGCATTCAATTTTAATATAAATGATGAGAATGCTTTCAATCTTCTGAAGATTGTTTTGCATCTTTATCATCTTGTTGAACAGATGCAATCTTTGTGTCAAGATGATGTAAACATCTGCAATGCATTTTCTATATTTTTCTCATCATTGCTTTCACTGACTTCTGTGATACTGCATTATTGCAATGCTGTTACTAGTTGAAATTATTGCAGCAAGAGTTAATTATTCACATCTTGACTGTATTTTTGCATCTTTTTAAATTAAGTTGTTCAGAAGCATCACTTTCTTAATGATGAAAGAGCAAGAAATGATGCAATTGATACTCATCAAACAAATGCATATCAGTTTGCATGCTTGTCTGATTTTCTGCATACAATCATTGATTCAACTGCGTAACGTGATCTTGTCTTATAACATGTTCAAATGAACATGCAGCGAGCTTGTGAACATTTCTGCTTTCAGAGTCTTGATGCTTACTCTTTTGAATATTTTTGCAACGTGATACAAAGTCTGATTCTATAATGTTTCAAGTTTGCATTTTTTATTTAATAGTTCTTTCTTTTTTTCTTGCTGATATCAGACTGATGTTTCAAATGCAATTTCTGATCTTACTACTGCTGAGTATATTTGTCTTGCTTTTGTGAAGATTATTTCTCATGTAAAGACTTTAAGTCAACTAAGTGCTAGCATTCATGTAATGTGATTCACTTTGATTTGACAAAGATGCACATTTCATTGCAATTTTGTGTTCAGTTGTACTTTCAGAACTTACATGTTTGATTTTGACTTAATAATTGAGCTTTCTATTTGTATGCTAGTTATCATGTCAAATCTCTTTGATTTTCTGATGAAGTGCATAAATTCATACTTTTCTGATGCAAATGTTGCATCATAAGTGCAAGTTCATTTCATGCAGACATTATGTGCTTTGCTTAATGTTTTGCAAATTTCTTTAATGAATTTATCATATGTTAAAATGTTAATGTCATTTACAAAGTTAAACACTTTGATCTTAATTTTCAATGCTTCGCATTTCTTAATCAGATTTACATTGAAAAATAGAAAGAAAATTGATGAAATGAGAAATTTCTGTGATATGTTTGCATTTATTTTACACATATCACTTGTTTACTTGTTGAATCTCAGTAATGTTTCTTGATTTTTAAGAAAGCTGCATGCTCATTTAACTATGTAATTTGAAATTCTTTTCATTTTCAAAGTATGCAGAAGTCTGACGTGTGAGACTTGATTAAATGCTTCAATGATGTTTAAACTTAGCATGAATGTTACATATTTAATTTTGCAGTCTCATATTATGTGAACTTGATTTACTAGTAGATTTAATGTTAAGATCATGAATCACTTACATTTCACTTTCATTTGAGCATCAGATAGCATGTAATGAATCTCAGTTATATTACTTAATCTTTTAATCATGATTAACTTCAAAGCTTTTTTCATGATATCAAGCAAAGCAATGAATTAATATGTTTTCAAATCAGTATAATTGCTTTTCTTCAATTCGCATAATACTATCATTTAAGTCTTTTTAAATTGCTTCAATTAATATTTGTGTATTATATATGCATTGAATAAACTCATTAATATTGAGATCAGTTCTGCAAGATTTGTTTGTAACATTCTGTTTAAAATGTTTGAAATGTTTGATGCTTTGTTTGCTTTTATTCTTTTAATTGTTTATCTCACTTTATCTTTTAAAATGTGTAAATCAGATGACATTGTCAAGAGTATAAATGAGTCTGTGATGTTATTGATGTTTGTCTGAGAAAGTGAGAGAAAGAATTTTTCTTGCAATATCTTGATTTTTTTCTTGAACATCATTATCATTTGATCAGTATTACTTTACTTTAATGACAAAAACTGAGAAAGTTTTTTTTAAATAGCTGACTTTCAATTCTGACTCATTTTGCGAAGCATCATATTGACTTAAGTGCATCATTCAGCTCATGCATTTGTGATTTGAAATGTGCATGCTTCGCTTGTTGAATGATCTTGTTTTTATGATCATTGTGTTTCAGATATTCATTTCATGCATTTAGTGTGCTTTGTATTTTTCATATGATTCACAGTTGTTTTGATTTTATTACTATTTCTGAGCAGTTTGAATTTCAGAAGTTCTTTGCTTAACTTAATGACTTTGTCAAGAAAGTAAATTTCTCAATGATTTTCTGTAATATCTTGATAGCTTTGCACACTCTTTCATTCATTATTGTCTTGCTGTTCAAAGAATGATTCAACGAAAGATGCATATGCAAATACATACTTAATGCTTCTGTGTTCATTTTCTTTTATAATTATTGAGTTGAAGATTGTACTGAAGTTGTTTGTAAACAAAGTTCTATAACAATTGAAAAATGATTCAATTTTTAATGCAAATTAATGTGTATCTTGCACTTGCATGTTATGAACTGTATTTTCTCGCTGCTAAAGACTAAATCAATAATTGTAAACTGATTGTAAGTCTTACAAGTAATAATGTCTGATTTTAGCAATAATTTCAGCTTAATATTAGTAATGATGTCAAGTAAACTGTTGATTGCTGCATGTTGAGTAAAACATCTTTGTTTCTCTTAATGAGAATGATGTAAATTGAAATCTTTCATGATCAGTTGTTTGCAGTCATCTTTGAGTAATTTACTTAAGTGAGAAATGATTGAAGATTTCTTTATAAATGTAAAGAATAATGAACATGAATTGTAAATGTTTATAAGTTGCAACGTTTGTATTTTGTCATCTATATTGTAAGTTAATATTCTGATTAAGCAGATGTTTGACTCAATTGTTTCTATCATTCATTGATCAAATCTTAAGCATTTGTTTACATATATGCATGTTCTTGACTGTGATGATGTGTTTTTCACTAGATAAAAGAAGTTGTGAGCTGAGTTAAATGATTGAATATCATTAATGTTGCAACTCTGCTTTTGTATGACTATGATGTTGAAATCACGAACTTTTCTGTTGATTAAAAATGATTTCTGAATTTTCAATGATTTTCTGATGTTGTACTGCAATATTTGTTGAAAAGATTGTTCTATCATAAAGTTATTTGTAACTGTTGTTAACTCTGCAAAAAGAAGACTTTTTGAATGTTTTTAATCATCAAGAGTCTGTCTTGTTTTCTGATTTATCATTTCTGACTCTGCTTGAGTGATGTTTCATCTGAGTCACTACTCACGCAAGAGAAATAATCAACACATCTTTTCTTGACTTTTATCATCTGTCATGTTAATTCATGAGTGACTAGACTGCGTGTTTTCAGCACAACTATTGTTGAGTTCAACAAGTTTGTTGAACTGAGAGAATTCATGAACTTCAAAGAATTCATTGAATTTGCAAAGCTTGAAGACAGCAAAGAGCTTAAGAATTGTAAGAATGTGCAATTATATTTAGATACTTCTGAATATTTGAACAATCTGTTTCTATAAATTTCAAATGCTTATTTCATCTGCTGTCATCATTTGAAACAGATACATCTTCAAAATTCGTGATTTTCATTGCAGTTAATGCAACATTTTCTATTTGAAAACATCATGCATCTTTCAATGTGATATTTATCTGTGCACTTAATGTAACATTAATTCTTTCTGTAAAATTTAATCATGTGATTAAATTCTTGACATCTGAAGCATTGTATGATGTGATAATTCTTCTTAAATAGCTTACATGCACATTCATAATATGCATTTAACATACTTATGTTCATTAATCAATTCATCATCACTTCAATTGCTATTTTCATGATGAGTAATGAATGAGTCTTTTCACTTTCTACTACTTTCTTAAGTCAGACTATTCTTAGAATCTTCAGATTCTCATGAAGTTTTGCTAAACTGATCATTGAGTTAAGTTTCAAGTTGACATTTTGAACTTGAATCAATATCAAGTTGAGTTGCTCACATTTTCAACTTAATTTGAGTCGAGTTGCTCATATTTTCAACTTGACGTGACTCGACTCAACTAGAAATTAAGTCAACTCAACTTAATTCATCAAGAACTTAAACTTGATGTCAAGAGTGCTAAAAATAGAAACATAAAACAACATGTTCACTTGTTCTTTGCATTATCTTTTCGCATTACTCATTACATCATTTATATACTATCTTCAAGCTATTAACAACTATTGTTGTTAATACAAACTATTTTATAAAATGTCTAGTTCATTGACAACTTTCAATTTGTTTGACGAAAGCATTTCACATAGTTCATCTTCAGATAGTCTTCATTCTGAAGACTTTGCAAGTTAAGTTCAATAATTTATAAATTCTTTACATCATTTCAAAAAGAAGAAGATTAAACAAGAAGCAATGAACAAAATTCATCAGAATTTTTCACAGCTCAAGATAAAAGAAAATAGCAAGTATGTTCAATAAACTTTGAATACAGATGACTCTTTTCTACAATGATGATCTTAAATCTCTGTTGTTGAGAGTATTCAAAATAAGACTCAAAAAAAGATAGTTAATTCACTCTGATTCAAAAAAGTCAAAGACGATAAGCAATTTAATATATGAAATCACTTTATACAGTTGACTTCGATTGTTGAAAAATTGTCTAAAATCTTATGCACAATTTGTCATAAGATTATGAATCATTCAACAGCTTTTAATAACTTTAACACGTCTGCTATGAAAAAGCATCTTGAATCAGACTTTTGCATAGCGACAGAGTGAAAACGCGAACATTTGCAATCACAGATTGAACTGAGTTTTGAATGAGTAAGTCATATCTGATAATGCAAATTAATAATGCAAAATTGATAAACTATTAAAAGAAAAGTCATATTAAGTTAATCTTTGTCTTCAATCAAGAAAATTGAGAAAATCAATTATACAAGATTTTTGTTGACTTAAATTTATTCTTTCAAATCATTGATAATGATCAATTTCAAAAGCTGCTACAAATGCTTCGTTCAGATCTGAAGATTGCACATTGCATAAAGATGACAATCATGATTCTTTCATACTATAAGAAGATTTGTGATAAGATCAGATTGAATCTTACAGAGTCATGATGTATCTTTATTGCTTTGAATGCATGATTTAGTTCTCAAAGAGTAGCGTACTTGAAAGTGTTGATATACTGAATCAATGTTGAATTTCAGTTTCGTGAACATTTTATTGAATTTACGTCTTTTAATATTGAGCATATCGATCATCAATTAATGATGAAGCTAATGAAAATTCTGAAGAACTATGCTATTAAAAACAAGCTTTTCAAGATTGTTATTAATAATGCAAGCAATAATAGTATCTTGAAAGAGAAACTTGAAAAGATCATGAGTCATTGCAAGTTTCAATGAGACAGAACACAGAATTTCATTAATTGCTTGATTTACATCATTAATCTTATGACTCAAGATTTTATTCAAGCTCTTGAATTGAAAATAATAGCTGATAATGTTATTGCTCAATTAAAGAATGAGCAAGTGCAAGATATTAAAACAAGCAAAGAATTATTTGTTATGATCAAAAAGATATTGCTTTGAATGATAATGTAAAAAAGTAATGCATTTATTAATCATGAAATTAAATTCATGCTCTGATGATAGCTGTCAACGACTCTTCTCAGCAATTGATTCACTTCAGAGCTTTTCAAGAGCAGAATGATAAAAGATTTAGAAAACTGATACAAGATATTTGCATTCATTGAAACTTTACATACTTGATGCTTCATTAAGCATATCAACTACGTGAATTTGTTGATCTTTGAACAGAGAAATACTGCGAAGATTTCAAGATTTCAAAGATTAAACTTGATGAAAGTGAGTGATTCATGATTTTGCTTATTGACAATTTATTAAATTTCTTCTACAAATGCACTTTAATAGTGTCATGAACAACTAATGCAAATATTCACTTGAAATTTCAAATATTTAATGCACTTTTTAATCATCTTGAGCAGATTGAAAAGAATATAAGAAGAAGTACTTGCTCATCAAGTGCTATTATAGTAAAGACTTGTGAAAAAGTCTCAATCAAACTTACGAAGTATTATGTTAAGATCAAAAACAGCAATGAAACAATATATAATTTTGCAAATATTTTGAATTCTACAATGAAGCTAAATCTTTACAAGACTTGAAATGACAAAAACAATGAAAATACAAATCATGATGAAGAGTCTGTTCACTACGAAATCAAGTACAAGACAAAGTTCAAAGAGTATTTTCATCATTACTATGAAGATTCAGCTGTTGATTTGAGAGCAGAAGCACAAAGAGCAAGAAGTGATGCTGACAAAATAATGTGTTAGAGATCAGCATAGAGCGAGTCAATATGAGTGTCATTTAACTAGAAGATAAATGCTAAGAAAGAAAGATAGCTACAGAAAAGAAGCTGACTACATATATGTGTTTCTCAGTCGACGCTAGGCTCAATAGAGACTAGTCAAGATGACGAAGCGAGAATAGGTTTGACAAGGCTAGAAGACTGAGTCTGACAAGGCTAGAATCGTGACATTATTCTCTTTCTTTGACGATTCATGTTTGCATGAATGTATTTTCTGCTCGACTCGATTGATTGCTCAATCATGATTTCACAGACTCAGATCTGTTAAATCGTGATTGATTGAATTGTTGATTAGCGCGATTTGTTCGAGTATTGAATATGAAAATCATCAAC
>JAABUW010007930.1_pt1 | contig 12583 bp, 12 predicted proteins | sample 5560081 | NCBI WGS metagenome assembly JAABUW01 (sample SAMN10711882, study PRJNA513363) | rock metagenome | isolation source: Antarctica rocks | place: Antarctica: Victoria Land, Knobhead sud | reverse complement strand
GGTTTCAGCGTGTGTTGGCGCGCCCACAGTCCCACACTAGCGGGCGGGTATTTATGTGGCGTAATAATACGTCTTACTCTACTACTCGCGTATACTATATCCTGTTACGCTTGTTATAAGACTAATAGCATATATATATACTAGAAAATGCCTGTAAAAATCTTGATTTTGACATAAATTTAGGTAATTCACCTCTGCTACCTGGCGATCGTGAGTCTTGGCGTAGTCAGACTCATAGATTTGGTATGTAAAGCCATTGAATCAGTCATATCTTTTGCACCAACAGACCGATTTGCATCATTTTAGGGGCGATGTGCTCCGTAGGCCCATGCGCATCATTTGTATCATTTGTATATGTATCATAATAAGTGGACGATGATTGATTGGTAGGTAGCCATAGCAGCACAGGCACAGCCACAGCGGGCAAATCGGTGCCAAGACATATGGATTTGGTTGGCAAACTCATTGAATCAGTCATATCTTTATCGCTAATAGGCCGATTTACATGATTTTTGGGGCGATTTGTTCCGTAGGCCCATGCGCATCATGTGTACCATTTGCATATGTATCATAATAAGGGGAGGTTAATTAGTTAGCAAGATAGTAGCATACTTAGGCATATTGGCAACGTCTTGGCGCTGTCACGTCGCATGAATTTCGGTGTTAAACTTATAGATTTACATATATCTTTTATACTAACAGACTGATTTATATGATTTTTGGTACGTTGGATACCGTAGGCTGAGGACATTACGCATCTTTTCATATTAATTAATTGATATCATATGCGCGGGTACACATGTGCGTGCGATACGTAAATAGAGTCGAGTTTTGATGTTCGCCCTAATCCCAAAGCGATTAGAGAGTTGGACTTCTCTCGCAATATATTAGCTAAATCGGTGCGGGAGATCTTCAGGGTTCGAATATCCAGATATTCTATTATAGTAAAGAGATGAGATAAGTAATAAGATAAATAGAAAGGGTTAGTTACTTAATAATCATAAGATCTAAATAATTAATAGTTTATTTAAGTTATTGACTAGAGTTGTATGAATTAAAATAATAATTAACCTTTACTAATAATCTCGCGTCGAGATGGCGACCCTCTAGTTTGTAGTACAAGCCAAACGACCATCATTGGTTTTGGTACTTCCACCTTGCCTGCCATGGACCATGTCACAACATTAGCAAAGCTGAGGTCTCCTTGCTGACTCTCGAACAATGGCAACCGAAAAAGCTAGTGATGATGAGGGAGTAGAGGCACTCGAGAGATAGTCAGTCTTTTCCCCAGCCGAGAAATGCTGCATTGTCGCCATGGTTTCCTACGCAGCTTGGTTCTCGACGCTGAGCAGCTTCATCTACTATCCAGCCATACATCAGCTGTCTCAGACATTCTCCGTCTCCATCGACAAGATCAACTTGACCGTGACTTCCTACATGGCCGTGGCGACGGTAGCGCCGACACTGGTCCGTGACGCTGCTGACATACTTGGTCGCAGACCAGCATATGTGATAATTCTGAGTCTCTACATAGCGGCCAATATCGCCATCGTTGTAGCCAACACTTACCCAGCACTCCTAGGCCTTCGAATACTGCAAGCTCTCGCGATCTCTGGCATGCATTCCGCCTTGAGCGTGAAGTTGTGGCTAACCTCTTCAGGCACTTTCTCGATTGCTTACGGAGTGATAACCGATATTGCATCTCCAGCTGAAAGGGCATCTTTCGTCGGTGCTGTATCCTTCGCGTAGGTTCGGCTGCCAAGTTCAGAAACTCTTAGGCTTACTTTTCGCGAGCATAACCATTGCGCCAAGAATTGGTCCCATATTAGGGGGCGGTCTGACCTACGCTGCAGGTTGGACCTGGATATTCTGGTTTCTTTGCATTGCTGCTGGGTCATGTCTGTTAATGATGATATTCCTCCTACCCGAGACTTCTCAGAACATCGTAGGCAATGGATCAGTCAGACCATCAAAGCACCTTCGATTACCTATTCCGATCATCATGTGTCATTGGAAGGATACCGACATTGTTGCAGACCACAAGTGGCGAATTCCAAATCCCTTAAAATCCTTGACAATACTCACCCGCCTTGATAATCTCATTATCATCCTCGCTTGCGGCATACTCTATGTCATTTACACGTGCATCAATACGTCGCTCTCTGTCCTGTTCATTGACATCTACAAGCTGAACCAGTGGCAAGCAGGTCTAATATACCTCCCATTCGGTCTTGGTGGGACCGTCTCAACTTTCTTCACCGGCCCGCTGATGAACAAGGCATACCGCAACGCCAGGACAGCACGGGGTCTTTCGACAGACAAAGCGGTAGGAGATGATTTGGACACCTTCCCTGTCGAAAAGGCGCGCCTCAGCGTCATATGGATACCGATGCTCGTGACCACTTGCTCAGTCGTGGCTTTCGGCTGGGTCTTGGACTATCACCAGGTTGGTATCTCGCGCATTTCAAACACCTCGCAAGCTGACGTGATTCAGCACATTGCTATTCCGCTCTGTCTCCAATTCATCGCAGGATTGTGCATGCAGCTAGGCTTCAGCGTACGTCTCCTCCATCACACATATTCAATGAGACCCTCACCGGATAATCTCAGATCTACAACACCCTCCTCGTGGATAAAAACCACCGAACACCGGCAGCCGCTCAGGCCTCCAGTAACATAGTACGCTGCTCGATGGCGGCTATTGCAGTCTCCTTCCTCCAAGACATGATCGATGCAATGGGTATCGGCTGGACATTCACACTCATGAGTGGACTGTGTTTAGTTGCCGTAGGTCTCTTTTTCATTGACTACCATAGAGGCACGGCGTGGAGACAAAAGAGCGTAGCCTCGTCATCACATCGGGACAGCCGGTCTGGTAGAGCCTGACACTTTCAATAAGCCATTCCGTATACCCTTGGTCCTTCACCCCTAAAATTGACCCGTCTAATACTTGCACTCCGCCCTCTGCCCCCTTTATTGATTTTCAAAGCTCCGAATCCGTGAAACGAACATCGTCGACCATGAACAATACATATAAAGACGGGCTATCAAATCAAAGCCGCACACCTAACAACAGCGACCTCTCCATTCCTCGGACACAGCAAAGATCTCTCTATGCCCCAGATACTGCACAAAGCCAAACAATCTCTGCTGATCCAATCTCCAGGCAACCAAAACAATGGCTTAGGCTTTCCCCCCGCAGTACTTCTCATGTCATCATTGTGATGGCGATCGAGGAGACTTGTTGGATGAGTTGTATCTGTAGGTGTGCTATCCGAAGGAAATGCCGGAGGGAATGATGATGTTGATGGACGGCTTTGCAGTGGCATTCGCCAGGAGCAGATTGAGAAGTCTCTGGAGAGGAAAATAAGGTTGTCGTGGGAGAGGAAACAGAGGGAGAGGAGTATTTGGGAGGATATGTCCAAAGGGAGGATGGATGGTTTTATCGTCATTGTACCTATCTCTTCTTCGACGTCCGTCCTTGCTGCCGTAGATGTTGAGCATGAGGGGGTTTCAAAGTACAAAAACGTCTTCTCTCTAGAACTCTGGTTCAAGAGTGATGATTGAACTAATATATGCTTTTTGTCGTGGGTGACGAGGATTCGGTCGACAGTTGTTCGCTCTGGGAAAATCTCTGGCTTAGATGATTTGCCGTGGTACTGCGGATATTCAAATTCATAGATCTTGCGTTCGGTCAATTCCCAATCTAGTATATGGATAGCACAAGGTCCAATCCCCATAATCAGCGTGGGGTCTTGAGGATATGTGATCCATTTGCTCTCATCCGTACGCAACTCTAATGACTTTGTTACCGAAAAAGATGTGAGAGCGAGGGTGCAAATCGTTGACGACGAACGGATCAAAAGCTGGTTTGAGTCCGGGTGAAACAGTAATTGTAGAATAGGTCCCTTCGTGCTGTTCTTCATGGGAATTTCGGCCTTCGTTTCCATTACCGGGTCTAGGTTGCCGATACTAGAAGCTGTAGACATGATGAAGACCTTTTTACTCGAGTCAGAGAAAGAGAAATATCGTCCATCGTTACTCCAACTCATTTGCTCGATCCTCAGAAAGCTTTTTGTCGTGTGAAGGTCTGCGAGCTTTCCTCGCTGCGTGTCATATAAATGCACCGTTCCTTCCTCCGTACCACAACAGTAAAGACGACCGGTTGGCGAGCCTGCAAGTACTGTGATTGAGTCGATTCGCTCAGAAAAGCTCTCGGACGCCGTGGAGCTTTGAGCAACACTTTCTGTGTCACTTCGGTTCTCCATACCTTTTCCTCTCTGCTCTGCAAATCTCATCAAAGCATTCGGCTCCCAGGCATTCCCATAATGACCTCTAACATCGTAAAAGCGACGTAGATCAGGACTAAATGCCAGGCCAAGGATGCTATCTTCAGAGGCCAACTGATATAGTAGACAGAAGTCAGACGTAGTGTATAATTTCACCGTCCCACGTACGTCACCAGTGGCGAAGAGATCTCCGTCTCTACTGATCGCTAGTCTAGATGCTCCTGTGGCGATTTCATCGATTTCATCCTCGTAGGGGCGCCATTTGAAGACCACGCCCTCTATGTACAGACCAAAGATTTCTGGATAGTGCGGATGCCAGACAGCTTCGATCACTTCGCCTCTAACAACTTCTTCTCTTGTTCGCCAGCAATGACCAATATGCACTGGTCCATCAGTCTCCCATGCTGAAAGCGGATGTCCTCGATAGGCTACAGCAATTAATCTACCGTCTTTGTTCAGAGCCATACAGCTGGAAGAATTCAGAAAGTGGCCCTCAAGCTCTGGCTCTTCTAGCTCTGCCATTAGCTGCCAGTTTGGGGACGTTTGATTCAAGTCAAGCGATCTTATTCGTCTGTCGTCCGTACCAACGAGGAGCTTAGTATTGTTGTTCGTCAAAAGCATTGCAAGCGGCCGAGGTCGTGACGCGAGATTATCAATCGAAAATTTGATAGTTCCAGTGGAGGTTTCCCAGATCTTCGTTGTGCGATAGCCGTAGCTAGCAAGCAATGTCCCGGTACCGTTCATTTCCATCCTGTAAACGCGTTCCCCGTGCTGAAATGGACTAAATTTGGCTTCCTCAAAAGTTGAAGAGTCGTAAAGGAAGACACTTCCTGATGAAAGGAGGATAGCAATTTGAGCTCCGGCGGCCAAGATAGAAGAAGCATAGGTACTAGATGGAAACGATATGCGTGCAAGCAAGTCGTCCCAATTCTCATTCGATAAACCCGATACCACTAGACTCTTGTCCTTCGTCTTGCCAAATTGTTGGTAAATCGCGGAGCTGTGCGGACAGAAAGGGGGAATGACTTTGTAGATTGATTCGGAGTCCTGTCGTAAAATCGTACCAAATTTCCCAACGATCTTGACAAAGTCTACAGCCCAGCTCTCCATAAGCTCTTGCTTCAGGATGGAATGGTCTTTCTCATTGCACCCTGCATCGTACTCTTTTCGTCTGGCAGAATATCTTGAAAGATGTTTTGACGCTTGAGTGAGTAAGCGTAATTGATTACTGATGGCAAGGAATTGAATCCATGTCAAAATCCAGTGGCAAGTCAGAAATTCGTTGAGGACTTCGACTGTCACTCCGCAATTTAGGGGAGTTGACGTCAGATGGGAAGACCATGAACTAGCAGCATAGTCAAGATATTCAGGCTCCTGGTTCCCTTTGATCTTTGCACGAAGGCCGATAGTCATGAGACATCGCATACAGCTCAAGAACAATTGCCTGTGGGCGACTTCCCCATCAACGTGAAAAGCGCGATCGCTGCCGCTGAGCAAGTATTCGCGAGCGGTTTGATGGATCATGGTAACGTTGCCCCCATTATCAATGATGACAAAGCCACCGCATAAATCCACAATAGATCTTTGGAAGTCGAGCATTATAGTGGTATCCTCGTGCAGTGCTTGAGACAGCTCTGCAAGTGTCAGCACTCGTAGTGAACAAGTAACAAATTGCAGAATCTTCGATGCCAATGCCCTATCCGTTGCAGATGGATTCTGGGCGATCGATAATGCCATGCGATCAAATAGTGCTTCCATCCCGATCGGTAATAGTTGCAGTGCAACCTCAACATCGGCTTGCGTATGACACAAATTTAGCTTATCAACAGCAAGTCGTACCCACTGACCCAGTCAGCAATCCCTCATGAAAACATCGAATTTGACGACGCTTACAAGAAAATTATTCTGCGCCCCTTTTACTATTCGCTGTACAATGCTCTCCTTGAATTCAGCAGTACTAGACATACTGAGTTCCTGACGTATGTAACAGCCTAGGTCTTCTGGATGACCTTCTATGCTTATCGAGCCAAAAATCAGCGCTTTTGGGATTTTCTGAAAACCGGCCACAATCTCAGAAGTCTTTCGGCCCACAAACAAAATCCGAATCGGTACAGATGAGAATGGGATATCAGATAGTAGTCTGATGAGTGCCCGGGGATCATGTGTCTCATCAAGGCCATCTATGATCCAGTGTAATGGTTGAACTTCCTCCATACTGAACAGTATAGATTTGAATATGCGTTCCCAAATGGTCCTTGGGTCTGCGGCATCAAAGTCGATACCCTCATCCATAAGCTCTAGAAGTTTGCGCAGGAAGTCAGGCGCACTTCGTGCTATCTGGTAAGAGATTGAGCGTAGTAGTAAGCTCAAGCTCCGTTTTTTTTGATCACCAAAATTTATGAAGAAGTATTAACAAGAGATTCCTTGTTCCACGAGGCTGTTGATTATGAACGAAGATAATACTGACTTGCCGGTTCCGGGCCCACCATTCAGCCAGAGGAGGCGAGGTGTTGAACCGTGGGCGTTTAGCCATTGAAGGTAACCCTCGTCTTCAAGGATCCATTTACTGGTCCCTTCTGCCCATTGGTCCCGATAAAAGATGTAGTCTATGTCTGGCAATTCCGTAATGGCCAGTAACGACTTCACATCACTTGACTCCCTTCGGTTTGCTGAATGAGGCTTGTCCGATCGGCTTGTAGAAATGATCTTGCTGACAAGTGACTTGAGAGCGTTTCTCACTATTATGTAGTTAGGATCCCTAGGACTCTCATATTTACACACGTTGTGATGATCGGCATTCAATGCCTTGGAAGTCTCTCCCGGATATCCAAGTACAGATGAGTCCTTTTCAAGTATCATCTTTACGTCGTTAGCATGGGATTAGATTTAGGCTGCAACCTTCTTACAACTCGAGCACTTTTGAGTCCAATTGCAGTAGGCTGAGTTTCATAGAAAGAAACTATGTCTAGTCTTGGTGCAATATGGCGAAATTGTTCATTGAGTTTTTGCAAAGTAAATGAATTCTTCGCAAGTTCAGATATGTACTGCTTCGAATTTGAGATAAATGTTGTCCGCAAGATCCGGTCCAATATTTCAGCCAGGTTAGTGCCTCGATGCGGAGTTGCAAGAAACGTAATTGCGGAGATAGCCTTGATGATTGATTCATACTCAGGATCGTTCTGACCCTGCATGTAGGCCTAGTTGCCGTCAGTATAGTACAGGGGAAACAGCAGGCATCATCACCTCCTTGATAATGAGGCCTCCCATACTATGGACCACAAAGATCAGAGGCACCTTATGTCAAAATTAGATCTCTCTCCGATCCTGATGAACGAGTCTTGCTCACAATTCCTAGATCCAGATCGTCTTTTTGTTCAGTTTTCGCATACTTCAAATCGAAAAGCAGATCTTTGGCAAAATCCAATACGGAGGTGCTAACGTTGCCTGCTGCACGGAAATTGGCATTGTACCCGAACGTGAATATCCTGGCCAGACAGATATCTGGCTCCAGGGGTAGAAAAGTCAACGGCCAGAATAACTCTGGATTTTCATATTTTGACCACGTCCTGCGACTAGTTCCCCCCAAACCGTGAACGAAGACAATATCTACCTTGTGACCATTATGGGGAGTATATACGATGTTTAGACCAAGTGGCCCGGGATCAGTCCCGCTATCTCTTTGAGGGTGATTGCTACCTTTGCTAAAATGAGAAGAGATGGACGTGTGCTGTGGAGACGTTAAGGATGCGGCATGATCCTCGTGAATTGGAACGGCGACGTTAGATAGGCTTGGATTGGCACTGTAAGACTGCGATGTGGTCTGTGGGGACCTCGGCTGGTGACTTTCGTCATCATCTTTTCTCCTTAAGCTGAAAGCTTTTCGAAACTATCGGAAAGCAATGAGCTGTAGGACAGCCCTCAGCGTCATGGGGAATTGGACCGGTCACTGACCATGATCTCTGAAGTGGCTGTGTACTTCAGCTGGCAAAGTGGTCTGAGGTAGTAGGTTTCCGCTATTCTAGTAGGCAACAGAACTATATGCTCCTGTTGGGGTGTTGAGGGCGCTTGCCCGTATGGATGACAAGACCCGAGCGCCTAGGCGTGGAAAGGTGCATAAGTAGGGTGACGTCGATAATGCTGCCTCAAAGATTAGATATTACCGCTCAAGCAACACGGCTTTTCCGTTGTGGCTTTAGTCCTAGCACTCGCGGGCTACTTGGTTGGCTGTCAGTGACTGTGATGATTTTGCGACACCAAAGCTCTTTCGAATAGTATTCTGCGACCACCTTATCTATCTATTGGTAAGGCTTTGTGATTGCTAGGGATGCGCCGACGATTCTCCAGCCACTCTGACGGCACCACGCTGTATGTAGGTTCGCGTACAGGGGGCAGGAGCAAGGAAGCCAATCGCCTCGCTCCTCGTTATCGCTTGCAGTAGCACCCTCAACCAGAAGGATGGTGCCCCACCAACCCTTCCTAAGGTAGGACCAAGATGCGGCCCGAACAAACTACTCGAGATATAATTTTACATTTTACGTAGTACGTCTTGTCCTAATTTGGCTTTCCCTCGATTCAATGCCATAATACCGAAACCATGGCAGACTCGTCTGAGTGGGAGACGGAGATTGGGGGAAGCTTCCCTATTCACAAAGCCGTCGGTAAAGGTATTGATATAGTCCACAACCTATAGATCAGCTGAAAGTAAAACCAATATTGTAGTCATGCCTAGAGGAACAAAGATTGTCTCGGCAGAGCCCTCTGGTACATCCGCTTGGTCGAAGACTGCAAAGGTGTCGGTCATTCTGCCAGATGGAAGTCCGAAGAGATATTTCGTCAAGGTGAGCCAGTCTTTGTCCTGATGGACCAATGTCTGTCGATACAAGTTGATACGGGCAGTGCACGGCAGGAAAGGGTGCACGAGCTTTGGCCGAGGGTGAGTTTCATGGCGCATCTGCCATCCATGCTCTGGTACCAGGATTCGTGCCAGAGCCAGCTGGATGGGGAGAGTATCATAACGGCGTAGAGCAGGAATACTTCGTCCTGGGAGATTTTCACGATATGGATATTGCCGCAGCTCCAGATCCCGGTCAATTCGTTACCCAAATAGCAGAGCTTCATCGGAATGGAATATCTCCGAATGGATTGTTTGGCTTTCCAGTTCAGACCGTACTTGGCAGATTAAAACGTACAACAACCTGGGAAAGAAGTTGGGCGAAATCCTTCACTCATCAGTTGAAGGACGTTATCGGATATGACAATGAGACTAACGGTCCATGGCCAAAGTACGACGCCGCTTGCAAGCAGCTTATCGATGTTGTTATACCGAGACTCTTGGGAGTCCTGCAATCTGACGGCCGGGAGATCACGCCGACATTGATACATGGCAATTTGTGGGAACAGAATGTTGGTATCGATATGGACACGGGAGGGACCATCGTCTTCGATACCGGATGCACCTATGCCCATAATGAAATGGAATTTGGGACATGGAGGTGCTCCTGGGCGTTTCACTTTAATTCACCGATCTATATGAGGCTATATCAACGCCATTTCGAGCCCTCGGACCCTGCGGAAGAATGGGACGACCGTAACCGGCTATATAGCATTCATCCGTATCTGAATGACTCCGCAGGACATGCAGGAAGCGTGTCACGGCGAATGTGAGTAAATATCCTCTCCGGTAGATTAGGCTGCTGAATGAATCTCTTTAGAGCCTACAATGATATGCTTTATCTTTGCGAGAAATATGGACCCCTGGACAGCCTCGAGAATTTCAATCCCCAAAAGGATATGAGTGTTGTACGTGCATAAATTCCATTCCTCAGATGAGGCTATAAGTCGAAGGGTGAGAGAGAGGGCGAGTGACGGATGGATTATAGCTATCGAATGTCGCTTGATCCAAGAACTTTGGTTGGCTTTGGCCGGCGTCCAATCTTTCGAGACAGCATTTCGAAGCTTCGAGGCAGCTTGGATTTCCATAGTGGCGATGAAGATGAGGACAGATGGAACTTCAGAAAAATTTGTTGAACGGGATCAAGTCACTACGGCTGCCGACTGCCCCCCATCCCCTCAGCAATGGGCCAATCTGTGACCCAGGAATAGGCTTGATGTACCACCTATAATGCTGTGCAGTTACCGTCTGTCGCCGTTAGCGATGAGCTATCTGAAATCATTACTCCCTCCTCGCCCTTTCCGGAAAGATCAGACGACGAGGGGTGTTTAATTAGGTGACAGAGCTGCCAAACTGAGATAGTCAAGTACGCAGATGAGCGAGGGAGGAGTAGCAAGTGAATGTGGTTTCCACATGCTCCATAGATTTCTTGGCAGAACCTGCGCCAACTCGTCAGAATCTACTCTCGTCGTGACCATATGGTGTAGTCATTGGCCTTGGACCTTGAAAGTTTTCTGCTTCTGACACCGGTATATGATAGCTATGTTGTTATACGCGATCTATCCAGCTTTCATTTTCACCATTTTCTCGTTACTAGCCCGCAGTCCTTCTCCAGCTTTTCTCCTTTTCCACTGCCATTCTACCAAAACGGGGAGAAAAGTCCACAAGTCGAACTCCGGCCAGAGACACCTCAAGAATACGATCTCAGTGTCTTGGTGACATTGCCAAAGCATGAAATCACTCAGTCTCTCCACACCGGACGTTCGGACGAGTAGATCTAGCGGTGGCAGATCGGCAGTAAACATGTGATCGTTTAAGACTTCGGATGTGATGGTCTCCGGATCGGGGTACATCTCCCGATGTTTGACTTCGATATCCTTGTCTTCGAGAAGTAAGGGCTCGTCTGGTGGAGAGTCCGGATGGAGGGTTGTGGATGATGATAACGAGTCTTCGGTATCGGAGTTTGCACTAGAGGACGGGGAACGTGATCTGACTTTGAGAGTAGCAGCAGAGAGATGTCGAGAGCGAATGGTATGCGTGATGTGCGATTCGGAAAATGGCCGGTGTTGGGAAGGCAGTGGTCTCGAATAATCGATCACGGTATCCCGAATGGCAGTCGTTATCTCGTCGTGAGATGTGTAGGGAAAGCAGACGTTCAGAATAGCTTGCTTGTTATGTCGGGTCATGCCGACAGCTCTGTCCATCGCCTCAATGACATCGGGCTTGAGCAGCTCGCGCTGACCGAGGACTCTGACGCTGGCTCCATACCGATCCAAAAGATCCCCGTGCTGGGCCAACTGTGAGAGCTTGACTTTGGCCATCTCCATGAGCGCGTCGACTTCGTATTTGGATCTCTTGAAATTTTCAATGCTGAAAGCGTAGACCGTGACTACCTTCACACCGGACTTATAGCACACTTCTAGTACCTGTACGGTTTAACTCATGATGATCTCAGGGTCAAGAGGCGTGCTCACCCTAGCCAATGCCTCAAATCCTAGATTATGACCCTCCACGGTTTCTATTCCATGCGTTCTTGCAAACCGCCGGTTCCCATCCATAACAAATGCCACATGCTGAGGTATTGGTCCTTGGCGTAGAGCGCCGATGAGAAGGTCGCGTAGCTGCAGGATACCCCATTCCACGGGAGGAGACTGCAAGAACCATCGTCGGATTTGAGATAAATGCATGGAAGGCATGGTAATGACAAGGAGGGAGGTTGGCAAGCCTAGCTAGAGCGAGTGAAATTGTTGAGAGCCAATCGTGGACCGACGCTGAATCGAAAAAACGTGAAAGGACGCTCAAATCTTCAACGGGGAATCAAACATCTCATAAACGCCATAACTCCATCATGAATAGCAAAGTGTGGGGTGGGAAGGGAGCGTGAGGATCGTGCTGACTTCTGTATGCTCGATGAAGCAAGGAGCCCTAGCCGGGGCAAATCCCCAACGGGCTTTCGTACAATTTGGACCCCTGCAAATTCACGCGCCCACCATATATTTATTAAAATACGGTGAATGGCCTGCACAACGCACAAGGGGAGAAGGCTCAATTCATGGGAACTCATTTCCACTAATCTCGGGCATTTTTATTACCTAGCATCCCTCAGTCGATGCTGGCCTAGGACTACATGACGGTGCTAAATACCAGCGCCGAACGACGACTTTACGACAAAAAGCTGTCACTAGGGACGTGTTTATTCTGGCTACATCCTTCATCGTCCTCATCCAAACCAAATGATGGACTATTCGGTGATTTTTTCTCTCATACCCTAGATGATAGACAGAAAGATCTCCATGATCAGAAGTTGTCAGGGTATCGTGCATTACACCATCACGAAATCAATAAGTATCATCTCGCACTTCCATTGAATTTCTTGTCTTTCAAGTTTTCCTTGCACTCATCG
>JAABUW010007926.1_pt1 | contig 12587 bp, 6 predicted proteins | sample 5560081 | NCBI WGS metagenome assembly JAABUW01 (sample SAMN10711882, study PRJNA513363) | rock metagenome | isolation source: Antarctica rocks | place: Antarctica: Victoria Land, Knobhead sud | reverse complement strand
ACTGATCGTTCGGGTCGGTTTTTCCCCAAAATCTATAACCCGACCCGAAAGTTATATCTAATTAGGCCAAGTTTTAACCTAATATAGTTAGTATTTTCATAATTTATGCAATTCGGTTCCAACTGTTAGAACCAAACGATCAGTCTAACTGTTAACAAAAAATTGATAGTTAAACAATTTAAAAATAAGTTAAAAAAACGTCTTTATAGTATTAAGAAAATATATAACAAAAAGAGCAAAAACAATAGAAAAACTAATTGAAAAAAAATTTTAAAAAAAATATTAAAGAAGTTTTTCTCGATATTTTTTCTATTAATTTTGCAATTTTTATTAATTTTTGCAATAACAATCTTTGCAACAACTATTGCAACAATTACTACTATAATAACAATAATATATAATATATATTTGCAAATATTGTTAATATATTAGCAAGCAATACAATCTCTATAGATAATACAATTGTTTAATAGAAATTATTATAAATATAGACAATCTTCTTATTAATATTATTTATATAACAATTATTTATTGTCTTCTTAATTAGAATATTTGTAATTATTTTATTACTTGTTTTACAATTAATAAATAGAGTTTTTGTTACACATCTAGCTAGCAAATTGCTTTACTCGACGAGTTTCACTCAACGAATTGCGCTAATCTCTAAGAAGACTAGCTCGACGAATAAAGATAAATTTGCGCATAACTAAATAGATAAAAAATTCAACTATCTATTACAATTTGCCTAGTGTTCGCTTTGTTTATTTTTCGCTTTACTTTCGTAACAAATAATAGCTTTAAATAGTATACAAAGTACTTCTTTATTGCTAGCTTATTGCATTAACTAATTGACAAATTGTATCAATTATTTTGTTTTTTGTTAAATTTAATATATTAATTTATCAATTATTTTAATTATTTATTAAGCGAATCTTTGTATTGAAGACAATTTATTTTTGTTTAACATTTGTTAAGCTTAGACTGATCGTTCGATTCTAACAGTTGGAACCAAATTGCATAAATTATGAAAATACTAACTATATTAGGTTAAAACTTGGCCTAATTAGATATAACTTTCGGGTCGGGTTATAGATTTTGGGGAAAAACCGACCCGAACGATCAATCTAGTTAAGCTACGCAATTAATTTGCAAAGCAATTTGTCGAACTACGCAACTAATTCGCAAAGCAATTTATTGACGTTAATTAACTTATTTATTTTTTAATTTATTTGCAAATTTTATTTAAATCTCGCATTTATTAAGTATACAATATTTATCTTTTATTAACTTTTGTCTTAAGCTAACTTTATATACGAAGAAAAAAGTATCTATATTAGTTTATTAATTTCTTGCTTTTCTATCTATTAATTATTAATACTTAGCTTATTTTTTACTCTTTATTTAACAAGTCGTTGTTAAAATTGTTAAACAAGCTTCTTATTTTTTTTAATTTTTTGTTTAATTAATTCGCAAACGTAAAACTTATTTAATAGAAAAGTTTTGCATTTAATTTACGAAATAAATTACTAATAAGTTTTTCTTTAAACAAATTGTTAAAAGATTTGAAACAACTACTTAAAATCTTAACAAACATATTGATTTTATTGTTTTGTTAACTTTTAAAGACTTGTTAACGATTTCGAAATTTTTAAATAAGTACAAGAATTCTAAGTTTATTGTCTTAATTTTTTTTATCAAATTAATTAATTTAATTGCTACTATTTTATTAGACAACTTGTATTCGAATAATTTATCTTTTTTTATTAAATTAATCGATTTAATTGTTATTAGTTTATTAAATAGTTTGTATTTGTATAATTAATTTATTATAAATAATAAGTCTTACAATTAATCTAGAAATCTAAACAATGTCTTTTTTAACAAATTAACGAATCGTTCTAAATTGAACGTTTGTTATTAAGCATTTTTCGTCTTATATAAAGATCGCAACAATTACAATAAAATAACAAATTTATTTAGTAATCTTTTTAGAATTTGTAAACGACAAAGGTTTGCGTTCGCTTACAAAGACAACTCGTTATATATAAAAATATCAAATTATATGAAAATAATAGAAGAAATTACGTCGACGAAGCAAATCAACGCTTCGAAAATCGCAATTATTAAGCAATTTTTTTTTAAACATATAGAGTTATTTTATTCTTAATATTTAAAATATGTTTATCGCTTAAAATTTACAAAACTAATTTGCTTTATTTATTTAGAACTTTTTTACTTAATCTTTTATTTATTAGATATCGAACAAATAACACAACGTTAATTAAACTCTTTTTAGTTATTAAATGTCGAACGAGCAATACAATTTTAAGCACACTAATTTCGCTTAACAAGTATCGAACGATTAATATAACTTTAATTAAAACGTTTTTAATAATTAGACATCGTTTGCGTTTAAACATTTAACTAATTTCGTTACTTACTTATATATTTATAACGATACTATCTATAATTAATCGAGTCAATCGAAAGATTTCGAAACTTGTCAAGAAGACAAAGCATTTACGTCTTAAATAATAAAGCAATTGCGTAAGTTAATGCGTTAAGAAATTTAATAATTTAATTAAATCGACAAATTTTTTTAAAGACGTTGTTATTTAAATAGAAGCGATAATTAAAACAACTTAATTACTTTAATCAATCGCTTCAAAACAACAAATTTAAATTTTTTTTATTTAAATGTCTTAAAAAGTTATAAATTAAATAATACTATCTTCGCAAATAAAGAGATAATCTATCGAGAAATCTTTACATTCGTCGAACAAATAAAGAATTATATTTATATAGTTAACAAAGTCGCAATAAAGAAAAATCTATCGTTATGTTTTTATAGCGTTGCTATAATTTAGTATTTAAAAAAAATCAAAAAATTTAAACGCAAAACGTTTAGAAATCTTTTGTTTATTAATTTTATTAACAAACTAAAAATGCAATTTAAAATAAAAATTAATAAAGCTTTTAATAAACTTATTTCGAAAATCTTTACAATTAAGAATGCGCGAAATAATTGCAAAGCGAACAATTTTCTTCAAAATATTATTTTATACTTTTAATTAATTGATATCTCTAATTTATAAAGTTAATTTATATAAATTTAAAATTAGCTTAATTTAAAATTGCGTTTAATAATTATTATGTTAATAATTTACACAATTGTTTAAAACTTTATTAAAAAACTAGATGCGATAAAAAAGCTATAAAAGACAATAATAAACGTTCGCTAATTATTAATTTAAAATTGCGATTATATTTAAAAGTTTAAGAAGTGCGACAACAATCTTAGAAATAACGATCAACAATAGCAAACTTGTCAATTATTTGTATTTTATTAATTACGCTTTTTTTATGCTTTGCGTTTTATTTACTTTAACTTATATTAATTGTTTACAAACTATTAGAGTTGTTTATTTTTGTAAAACGTATTTAATTTTAATAATTAATATTGTTCTATTATGTTATTGTTTTTTTTTAAGCGTTTTGCTATTATTGTTGTTAACGTTAAAATACAATTAAATAACAATAACAAACATTCGTTTCTTCTTAAAGCGAATAATCGTTGTATCAAAAATAAAGATTAACAAAATTATAATAGTTATTAAGCCCAAAAATACTAGTTATTCTATTAATTATTAATATACTAATAATTATCTTATTAGCGATCTAGATATTAATTTCTCGTCTTGTCGACATATTAACTAGTTGTTATATTAACTTATTATATAAATTCTTTGTTATATAATAATCTATATTATTCGATTTAATTTTACGACATCTTTGCGTATTACTCAAAAATATCGCAAGACAATATCTATTACGTTGAAAAAAATTATTAAAAAGAGACTTTATCAAAAGAACAAAACAAGAATTTGTTAATAATCGTTAATGTCTTTTACGTTGATTTAAAAATAGAATTTCTACTATTTAAACAACTTATTTGTACAAAATGTTATCGTATTTTTTAATTAACTAACAAGCTTTTTTAATATATTAAGAAAAGATACGATTTTAAATATTAAATAAAACAAATGTTTGTTAAAATCTTTTACGTTAACGAAACAATAATAAAATTAAATCAAATTATTAACAATTTAAAACTAACTAAGTTAGATATCAAAACAATAATTAACATAGACTTGATTTTTCGTTTATATTATTACGTTATTATTTTGCTAGAATTTGACTAGCAAAGTTCGTCGTACATTATATGCGTAAATATTGAATATATTATAACTCTTATTAATTGCAAGTTTTTTAAAGATTTTATATTAAATCTTTTTATTAAGAAGATACAAATATTTATCTTTGTGCGCAATGTCAATATTGCGAAACACTTAATTAATAATTATTTTGTATTAAATATATATATTAAAGATTATATATATAATAAAGAGTTTGTCGCGCACATTTGTTAAAAGATACATATTATTAATAATCTTAAAGTTAAATTGTTACTTAATATAAACATTATAATTTTTAAACAAATAATTGTTAATTTCGATATTAAACAACTCACTTTAAATATTTGTTAAAAATTGACAACTAGTCTTAACGTTACAACACGAAATAATATTAAAATTCGTTAAATCTTAAAATTAAAACGCAAAATAATTGTTAACGCAAATAGTATTGTCAAAATATTTGTTTAAATTAATTAATTTCTACTAAATTGTAATTTTTTGTTTAAGTTACATTTTATCGACGCTTATGTATATATAATAAATATCTTATTGTTAACGATTTATGTGCGCAACGAAAGCTTTTTATTAATTATCGTTTATAAGTCGACGAATTTCGATCGTCTAATTAAGTTCGAAAAGCAAGATTACTATTAAATTAATTTCGACAAACATAATTAAGTCGTTAAAGATAACATAAAAGTAAAAATGTTGTTAAACAAGTATTAAACAATTCTATTTAATAATTTATATATTTGTGATTTATTAATTAAAATAATTGAGCTTCGCACTCTTATTAATAAGTTCGCTATTTTTTAAAAAAACAATAATAGAATTGTCAAATTAATAAAAGACGATTAAATAATTGTTTTACTAAATAACAATTAAAACTTCACAACAATTCTTAAAATAATACAAAAAATCTATTTGTTAAACAAATAAAACAAAAAGATAATTAATAAGAAATTCGACAAACTTTATTAGCAAAAAAAGATAAAGTAATTTACGCAATTAACTTTTTTTAATTTCTTGATCTTTGTTATTTAATATATAATTAACAACTTTAATAGTTAATTTGCTAAAAAATATTAAATAATTACAAATATTAAAAATTTAAACAAATTAACAATTATTAATAATTACTTAATATTTATGCAAAACAATATTATAGCGCAATTAAAGAGTTGCAATTACATAAATTTAATAAATAATTTTGTCTTCTTTCTTTAATTTGTAATAATCGAACAAAATTATTACAAGTTTTTGTTTATTATTTATTAAAATAAAAAACAACTTAATATTGTTGTTATAAAATTCAAAAATTTCTTAACTTATATATAACGAATAATAAATAAATAATTGCGACTTTTACGCAAGTTTTACAAGATATATATCGATAATATTGTTATTTTTTTTAAATTTTTTACAAATTATTTCGATTATTTACGAAATTTCTTTATTAAGTTTATTAAACTTTAAGTTACGTTAAATTCTACAAAAATTTATCTTAATTATTTTAATATTATTTTGTTTAAACAAAAGATTAACGTCTTCGATTTATTTATTATTAAGAAATAGATTATTGCAATTAAAATTATTTAATTTTTTAAAAATCTTAAAACGTTAAAAATATATTTAGATTTCGTCAATTATTAATGCAACAAAATTGTTTAATATATATAATATATTAACTTGTTGCAACAAAAGAAAATACAATTGCTTAAAAATTCGTTTGCGCAAAGCAATCAAAAGCGTAAGATATATTTTTAAAATATTTTTATCAAGTAGTTATTAAGTTTGTCAAACTTTTTTTATTAGTTTTAACATATTTTTACAACGTTAAATTTCTTTATTTATTTCGACGCTAATTGTTGTTTATTTGTAAGATTCGATATAATAAAAAAACGAAAATACGAAATTAAAATTTATTATGTTAAAAGCAATTCTATTGACGATAACTTTCGAAAATCTAATATCTAATATATGCTATTTTTGTTCAAAATATTAAGTATTGTTAAGTCTTATTATTGATCGATAAAACTAAAAATTTTTTGCTTAATTTAAACAATTAGAAAGACAAAATATTTAATTAAGACTTTTAAGTAATTAATTATTGTTTATACAAATTATTCGATTATATTTAATATTATTAAATAGACAACTTTGTTATTATTTGTTACAAACAAGCTTAATTTTAAGTTTATATACGTATCGCAATATCTTTCGCAATTTAATTTTAACGTTTAATATAAAACAAATTGTTTAAATACAATATCTAACGCTTTGTTTTAATTATTAACATTAATTAATAAGAAAAGAGCAAATAACATTAAAAAATTCGACAAAGTCGATGTTTTCGCATTTAAAATCAAAGTCTTAAAAGTAAATAAATTTGTCGAATAAATTTCTAAGAAAAAGAAAAATTTAATTGCATAAATAATTTTTGATAAAACAATATTCTTTTATGCTTGCTTAATAAAAATAAGCGCTAATTTTAAAAAACAATTATTTAACGTTTATATTAAATTTATTAAGTAAACGAAAATTATAAATACTATTTAGAAGTTTATTATATTGTTGAATATACAATTTTTTGTAAAAGATAAGCTACTATACTATACAAATTACGTTAATCGAAAAAGACTTTATCTATTAAAGAAATTCGAAAAAGAGATTTTTATTTAAGTATATAACAAAAATTATTACGTTAATTTTATTCGTTTATATAAGACAATTTTTATCAATTTTTATTTTTGCAAATTAAGCAATCGTTTACAACGTTATGTAATTTATTGTTAAAAATGCAATCTTTATTAAATAAAGCGTTATTAATTGTATAATGTTTTAAATTTTATTATTAGTTTTTTAATACTCTTTTATACAATAAACTTCGATTTTATATTAGTTTTATTAAATAAGCAAAATATAAACGTTGCACTTATCGCGATATATAAATTTTTCAAAAAAGTTATAATTATAATTAATAAAAATACGCATATTACTAAGAACTAGATTAATGTAATAATAAACGAATTTACAAATTAGAAAATATTAAAAACTTTTATATATAATTGTAATAAAAAGTTTTTGTTTAAGTTTTGACGCGTTGTATTTAAGAAACTTAACGTTAACTTTTTAGTTTTTGTTACGTATTATTCTTAAATTAATAATTAAAACGAAAAAATTAATTAAATAATAAAGCTTGCTATTTGTTATATAATAACGAACAATTTTGAATTTAATTAAGTGTTTTTTCTTTTAACTTTTTAAATATAATTAAACAATTTATCTAGTTTCTTTATTAATCTTTTGTTAAATAAAATAATTATAAGATTTAAAACTTAAGACTCTTTAACTCTTTTTTAATTTAACAATTAAAAAAAGAATTAACTTAAAAGAAAATTAATAAATGCGACAAAAATTAAGATCGCAATTGTCTAAATCAATATAACGATAAAGAATCTTTATAATAAACATTATTAATTCTTAACTTTTTAAATAAGCGATCAAGTTTTTTTTGTTTATACAAGAATTATAGTTTATCTTTCGTAAAATCGACGAAATTAATTATTTAACAAATTGATTTTTTTATAGTTTTTAAACGAAAAAATAATCTAATTTATAAATTTAACTTGTTCGTTAATTAAAAAAGTTATTTAATTATTTTTATCGTTAATTTAGAGTCAACTCTTAAAGAAGATAATCTTTATAATTGTTTACAATCTAATTATTTTAAATTAATTATAAAATTTAATAACAAATAATACGTTTACGAAGTTGAATTTTTTGTTAATTATTAACTTCGTCGTTACGATTGCAAAAAATCTATTTCGAAATATTTAATTTGTTAAAAAAATTATAAGTTTAAGTTTAATTGTTAATACAACAAAGATTTGTTAAACGAAATCAAAGATTTCGTTTAAAAATACAAAATAAAATATAACGTTTTTATTAATAATGTTATGCGACGTTTTGATCAATTTACAAAGTTTATTACAATAAAAGATTCGATCGAAGAAGTTACATTTATAGTATCGCAACACTTTTTAATTAACAAAGTCAAAAAAAATTTATAACAAAATTGTAATTGTTTTTAAAAATTATAAAGTAAATATTTTTGTTAAGTTAAAATGTTAAACAAGTAAACTATTATTAATTAAGTAGCTTTTAACTTTATTAATATAGTTTAAATTAATATTTATAACAAATTATTGTATTACAACTTTCAATTTTTTAAGCAATACTAAACAAACAATTTTTGCAATATTATATTAGTAATAATATAAAATATAAATGTTAATCGACGTTTCTATTAATATATTGATAAGATTAAGTAACAAAATCTTATTTATTAAATGTGTAATTTCAAATATTATTAACACTTATTTAATAATCTCTTTTTTAAAATTAACAATTTATTTAACTTTACAACTTAACAAGTTGCGAAAATTTATTACTTGTTTGCGCATTATTTATTATCTTTATCGATTACTTAACTTGCTAAGTATTATATTGTTATTATAAAATTTTTTGAGTTTGTTAATATATTTATAATTGCTACTTAAAAAGTTGTAGCAATTTGTTAAACTAAAAAGCACAAACAACAATTTGTTATTTAAAAGAATATAACAATTAAAGAAGGTAAAAAACAAATTATTTTTATTAATTTTAAGCAAAAAGACGTTAAATACAAAATTATTAAAGACAAAAATAACAAAAATTAAAGTAATAACAACAACAAGAATTTACTTAATTATAGTTGTCTAAATGTTTAAGCTTTTTCGATATTTGTTAAAAACAAAATTAAAACTTGCGACAACTCTTTTATTATTAAAATGTACATTTGTTATTCTTTTTTAAAAGAATTAAAATTTCTTGTTTTTAAAAATAAAATATTTAAAATAGCAATTAAAAACAATTATTTAACTTTAAATTAATTTAAGTTTAACGTTAAACTTGTTAACTTAATTAACGACAACAACAAAACAATCTAGTTTTAGACTTTTATTGCGTTAATTAATTTTAATATTATTTATATAATTCTTGTTAAAATTAAAATTAATAAAAGAGATCAATTATAACTAGCAATCTTCGATATCAATAATAATCTACAAATATTTCGCAAATTATTTAATATTTTTGCGATTATAAAGCACAAAAAACTATTTTACACATTAATTTATAAACAAAAGTATTAATTATACAAAGAAAAAATCGACATTATATTTATTGTATCGAATGTTAATTATTGCACAATAAAGATTAACAATATAGTTATAAATCTAATAAAAAGCAAGATTTACACAATAACGAAATTCGTATTAATTTTATTTATAATTAAAAAATTTCTACGAACTTATGTGCAAAACATTGTAAATCAAATAAGTCTAATAAGCTACAATAATTTTTATATTAATTTTGTTTATATTAAGTTTGTCGAATTTAAATTTAAAGCTATTAAGAATAAATTTTAATTTAAGAAAATTATCGATTTAATTAAGCGAAAGTTACGAAAAGCATTCGACGCATTTATATTAATTAAAATATATGCAAAAAAGAAGACAATATATATTTTAAATTTTAATTATAAATCGATTAAACATTACAAATTTGTCGATTTATTTAATAACAAAATTAAAATTAATTGTTTTAATAGATTAATGCGTATGTGTTTGCGAAATAGTGCGAAAAATAACAAATTCTCTTTAAAACAAAAAATAAGTATTTTTTTAATAAACAACAAAGAGAGATTGCGAAAGCAAATTTTTGTTTCGTTATTTTTTTTGCACAATACGTTAACGAAAAATACAAAAATTACAATTTTTACTTGCTTTAATTTTATAGAGATCGAAACTATAAAAATCTTCAAAACTATTAATACTTTAATCGACAAATTATACAACAAGTTTTAAGAGATTAACGCAAAATTCGAAGCTATTGCAATAAGTGCTTTAACAATACAAAACAATAATATTACAAAAACATACAAAGACATCGTTCTAAATAGAATTGCTAAGTTTGTTTAAAAGTTGTTAAATTTACTAGTTTCGATTCTTAGAAGCAAACAAATTATACAAAGTAACGTATATTTTATCAATCAACATATGCACAACGCGTATATTACAATCTTCAAAAAAATTTATTAAGAACGATTTTTTAATTTCTACGATTCGCTAATTATTATAAAGAATTGATTTGTCGTATTTATCGAACACAACAAGAAAAAAACTAAGAATAATAAAAATACGAATAATAATAACAACGCAATAAGTTGTTTGTTGTTCAAAAAATTACAATATATAATTTAATAAATATTTGTTAATAAATAAGATCTTGTTTTAATTGTTGTTTAATTAACATATTACTACAAGTTAACAAATAATAAATAAGTCGACTAGTTTGTAAATAAATTAAGAGTCAAAAATTTAAAAATTAATTGTTTTTTTTTTCTTTTTTTTTTTTGCGACTTGCTTTAGTTGTTTTATAGACGTATTATTATAAATTTATTCGACAAACATTTCTATTAATTATTATTAACAAGAGCGTTGTTTTCTTTTTTTAAGAGAGACATTTGTTATATATCTAGCTAGTAGATTGCTTTATTCGACGAGTTTTACTCAACAAGTTGCGCTAATCTCTAAGAGAACTAGTTCGACGAATAAAGATAAATTTGCGCATAACTAAATAGATAAAAAATTCAACTATTTATTACAACTCGTCTAGTGCTCGCTTTGTCTATTTCTCGCCTTGCTTTCGTAATAGTTTTTTTTGCTTTTATCGAATATAAAATATATATTAATCAAAAATAGATTGTTAATTGTAAAAAAAAAAAAATTATTGTTATTAAAACAAAGCAGTTCTATATAAGTTTTGTATAAAAATATAATAATACTTTTGTTAAAGTATTTTAAATAGCAAATTAGACAAAATTCTTTATAGACTAACAATCTTTAATATATATACAAAAAATTCTATAAAAAATATTACAATTTGCAACAAATATATCGATTCAAATTCTCTAATTAAAAAGAGTATAAAATATCTAAAGATCTTAAAAATTGTCTAAAAATATATATAAAGAACTTTATAATAGAACACAAATGCAATAAAAAAGATAGACAAAACAATAACAATAGAAATACAAAAAATAGAGAAAAAAATAGAGAAAATAATATAAAAGAAGATATAGAAAATAATAGAGAAAACAAAGATAAATTAAATATATTTGCAAATATAGTCTTTTCTATACAATATTTGTAGATATATATATATTAGAAAAGAAAAAAAAGATAATTAAATACAAAAAAATTAAAATATATAGAAATTCGTATATAATTTGTAGTCTTCTTAGCTTTTTTTCGAGATTTAAATTGTCTATCTAAAGAGATTATCGAAATTAATTTGATTTTTTTATTCAACTTTAATAAAGTTGTTTACTATATATTAATTTCGATATATCTAAAGTATTGTTTTGCAAATTCTTTTTTACTATATATATCTATATCTATTTTTAGAAAATCTATAAAAAATATCTCTATTTTGTAGATTTTATAGTATTGTTTATATTACTTTTTAAGTAAAAAAAAACTTCTTAATAGAATTATAGTCAAATAAGTAAAAAAGAGATATATAATTTTAACGTTGTAGTTCTTATATATTTGTTGCACAATCTAATTAATTGTTAGTAGACTCTTAATATAGAAGAATTGTTTACTAAATAATAATAAATCGATATATTGTTTATAACTAATACAAATCTAGAATCTAAATATAATTATTTAAAAATTATTTAAAACAAAAATTGTCTATTGCTTTTTAATATATATAATAGCATATTATATTGTTAATATTATAGTATAACAATATATTATATCTTTTCGATCTCTTTATTAATAATATAACTTAAAAAGTAATATTAAAAAGAGATTATTTATATTTGCAATAACAAATATATTTATTAATAACTAACTTGTTTAGAAAGTACAATTAATGTTATAAATCTAATAGTTCAAAAATACTAATTATATAATTGTTACAATATTGTTGCAAACGTTTAAGTATTTTTCTCTATATAATTTTTTTAAATATTCGATTATTTTTTAGTGTCTTAGATATTGTTAATTAATTGCAAAGAATACTTTAATTGTTATACAAATAAATAATTATTTTGTTCTAATATATTTACAATTGATAATTTAAATAAGTTCTTAATTTAAGTATTGTTAACAAAATAATTACTATAGATTGTCTATATCGAACAAACTCTTTTAAAATAAAATAATAATTATAGATATTTAATTTCTGTCTAATACTCTATATATATTGTCGATTAATCTTTTTTATTTTACAAATAGTTATTAGCAATTCCGGAAAAGATGCTTTATATAAGCTATT
>JAABUW010007924.1_pt1 | contig 12588 bp, 15 predicted proteins | sample 5560081 | NCBI WGS metagenome assembly JAABUW01 (sample SAMN10711882, study PRJNA513363) | rock metagenome | isolation source: Antarctica rocks | place: Antarctica: Victoria Land, Knobhead sud | reverse complement strand
GCACAAGCGCGTTGTGAGCAGCAACACCACCTATGAAGCCTTATGCCTGGAGGCTTACGACAGGATTTGTGCCAAGCAAGACGCATTACTTGCAGTAGATGAGCAGGATGAAGAGCTCCTGATACAATCCAAGTTGCTCGCCTGATTGCTTGAAGGAGCCGCTCCTCTCAGGAACGCTTTCTTTGAGTGTGATCAGTGCATCAAAGAGAATCACGGCGGACGGCTAAGGACCAAAGACAACCTTGGTCGGTCGATGAAGGTAAGTGCGCATCTTGAAACACGGTTGTACAGTAAGTTGAATACATCTCTTGCGGCCAGAGGTCAGGCTATCGTCGGTGTGTTGCAGTATACCTCTGTGAAGAAGGCTTTCAAGGATGATGATCTCAGGCTGAAGGTCATGTCGCCAGCCATATATCATGTAGTCTGCAGAGTGCAAGCTGCATGCAAGGCAGCTGACACAACATGCTTTGATCGATCAGGGTGAAGTGGTAAGCAAACTCTGCTTGTAAGACTTGTATGCACCAAATCCTTCTGCTACTGAGGATTGTTGCTTGAAATGCAGACAGGTCTATGACATAACTCAAGAAGGTTTAGACCCTCTAGACCCCAATGCTGTCAAGTGGAAACATATATATATATGCAAGTAACACAGGTGACTATGCTGTTGTCAAACTCTACAATCGTCACTGCTCCTCTTGCTTTGCTGCTTTACCTGTGGCCTGTCTTACAATGACCATTCAAGGACGCAGCATAGGGGCATCTCATTGGAGATAAAGAGCAGCAGTTCCACAAGTAGGACCTGTCAATGAAGAAGCAGAAATTTGCCGTGCAGTCTTGTGATCCCGATCGGAGCCAAGAAGGCGCCAATGCATGTTTGCAATCATCACGTGTCAACAGGTGAGCATTGACTCATTATTGCAATTGTGCAATGAGTCCTTGTACATGCATGTGCTGAAGTGCACTTGTACAGTTGTATGCCAGCGTTTATGTCAAGACATCCTTTTAGATGTTACAGCCTGGTCACGAGTTCACCCCTTGTACATTGTCACTGCTGCTCTTGCTTTGCTGCTCTACCTGTGGAAGTGCTGCTGTTATATCTCCATTGAGATGCCTCTTTGCTGCGCCTTTAAATGCACAGTGTTGATGATGACGGAGATTTAATTCACAGCACTGAGAGCATGGAGATCTCTCCAGTGAAGATGCAGGTGATCGTTATCTTCATGTGAAGCAATGGTAGTGTATCTGGAAGTTTTTGCATGCTACATTTGCATGTTGACGTGCAAATTGTAATCCATCTGTAACATGCAGGTTCCTGAGAGATTGCAAGCTGCTCAGCACATCAATGTTCTTGAGGTCCAGCAGCAAGTTGCTGACGTTGACAGAGACATTGCTGCTCTTCAAGCGAAAAAAGCTTGCCTTCTGCAGTCTTTGATTAGCTTGTAAAATTGTGTATGAGATGCTCTGTGTTTTGCATAGTTGTGTGTCATCACTTCGAAGGCAGAATCAAATGTGCATGATTAAATTTAAACCGCACTGCAGCTGCCAGCTGAAACTGCAGCAGTAAATTCAGAATTATTTCGCAGAGCCACAGTAGTCTACCGGTACACGCTTAAAAACAACAGAGTCATGTTAGCATGGTAGCGCCAATTGCAATTGGTCCCAACCTCGAGATGATCATGAGCTCGTCATGCTGCAGACAGCTGTCCGACAGCGAAGACGGCGTTGTGTCTGCTGACTTTGTGAAAGGCGCTACTGTCATGGGTGCTTGAGATTCAGGATGCTGTGCTTGCTGAAGGTTCAAGTGTTTGTGTCATGGGATCAGTTTGAGCATTTCCATGCTTGACAGCTCTGGCTTGTTGCAGCCTGCCACTGAGATTCGCTCTGGTTATGATCATATGGTGCAGTCTGACTATGACACTGTGAGTGAGTTTGTGCGTGAGTGTAGGCTTGAGGAGAGGGAGTCAATTGACACACCTTACCACATGCAATCATTGACTTCGTCAAGAAGCTGACTCCTGCAGTGCACCAGGCTGTGCAGAACAATGCTCCAGAAGAGTGGTGGACTCATGTGAAACAAGTCTACAAAAAATCACACCAGTATGAGCGGAACCAACGTGCTGCTGTCACAGTGCATACTGACAGTGATTGTGAGCCTGATGTTGGTTCGGATGTTGCCTCAGAGTCTGAGCATGATGATGATGCATTGCTTGAGCATGACAATGAGCATGGCGGTTGGGAACATGTATGCACCCCTCCATGAGACTGGGATGTCTGCAAAAATGGTCAAGTTTGCTACAGATGTAGATGACCTGGCCACAGGGCTAAGGACTGCAATGCTGAGCTCTGACTGACTGGCTGTGAGTCAGAGTGAGGTAGTGCCCTCAGGGTTGTGTTGAGGTCAGGGTTCGACAGGGGTCCTCAAAACCAGAAGGTTGCCCACATGGTGCGGTTTTGCGTGGGCAGCCCACTTGTCACAGAATTTCTGTGCGGGCAAGTGGATTTTATTTGGATCGCACATGCGGTTGCTTAATGCATTACAGCAAGCTTAAGCTTACCCAATTGCAAAGATGTAAGTACAGCGATGTTTACAGACCCCGTGCAGCCTCTACACTGTCATCATCGTCACCGCTTACAACCTCAGTGTACATGTTCAGAATCTGAATCACAAACTGATCAACAATTTCAGCTACTGCCTCATCATCATCATCATCATTGATGTCTATTGGCTGTTCTAGACCAGCAACTTCATGCCCATCCTCTGAGCACATCTGCCTCATCGTTGATTGCTATGAAGTCGCACTTCAGTCTTGCCAGCGTGCTCTAATTGGCTCGGCCATTCTGCGTGGGTTGCCCGCGTGGGCGCAGATTTTTCAAGGGGGCTACGCCCCCTTCGAAAAATGGAACTGTGCCGATCTAGGAGGGCAACCCACGCAGAATGGCCGAGCCAAGTAGAGCACGCTGGCAAGACTGAAGTGCGACTTCATAGCAATCAATGATGAGGCAGATGTGCTCAGAGGATGGGCATCATAGTTGCACTCGTGCGGGTGCGGGTGCGGGTGCGGTGCCGCTCCCGGTGCGCGCACCGCCGCACCGGCTTTATCTATATCTAGGAGGGTTTATCGATCTAGGAGGGCAACCCCCGTCCGGCCTTCGGCCGGACGCGGGGATGCCGTCTGCCCGCGCGGGATCTGGGGTGGGCAGTCGAACCTCAACTTGGTGAATTTTGAACTCAGTCAGTGTCATATCCATTCAATGGCAAGTCGGCTTTGTGCTCACTGTGTTCCTGGCCTTTGAGCTTGGTGATGAACGCAGATGTTCACACTTGAGCGGCTGGGGGGTGTTGCAGAGTGGCAATGTACGGCGTGAAGCACTAGTGGCCCATTCACGGCACGTATGTCTTGTCAGGATTTATATAGCTCTGCAACCAAGCTCATTGTGATACAATTATTCTATGAGCGAGCTTTGGTATGTGCCTAACATCACTACCTGTTTGAGCCTCACCTTGTGACTGAGCACATTCGTTCAAAATGGCAGTTTCAGTACACGCCTTTGCAATTGCTCCTGGCGGTCAACAAAGCTGCAAGGTGAAGAATTGTTGTAGGGCGCTCACTGTATGAACCGCGCTCAATGTATATACAGCACTATATACAGTTGTGTCCGCCAAATGCTGTTTTCAGACCAGAAGACACAACGCCATCATCAGTTTCATCATCTGTACAATTGCAAGCAGTGATCGCAATACCTGAAGGAGCTCTGCGTTTGCCACCGCATGTGGTACATTGCATGCATGATCAGGTTCCTGAAGATTGGTCAATGAAGGAATACTAATCAGAGCATAACTTGCGAGTACTTGTACCTGGCCCAACACAAGCCAGCATGGGTTGTAGCTAGCTAGCTAGCATGTATTGAAACGTATGCCAAAAACAGCAGTATCTTTTTGTTGTACATTGTCATAATTGTTACTGATATCACCTCTGTCAATGTTGTCATCACCATGATGATTGCTGTTAATGTTTACTTGTGGTGCACACACATGCGCTGCCAAGCACTGATGCAAATTTCAGCAAGGATCGCTACAGACAGCATGGCAGATGGCTGCGCGCAGCATGCTGGTGATGACAGTAGCTGCAGCTGCCATCAAAGCTATCAAATGACACAACAGTTGTTCACGCTGACTCACTTGTAAACCATGTCAACCCCAGCACAACTGACAAGGCCATATCTTTCTTTCATCCCATGCATACGATTCAGGAAAAAGAAAACTTTTGATTACGCTTTTCAGCGATCATAACAGGAGCCTCCTAAGGCGGCAGCTGGAACAACATTTATCACATCTCAAATACACGTCTAGAAAATCTTCAGTTGGCAATAAAAATTTAGTGTTACCATGCATATCATCTGCACACGACACATACATCTTGTAAGAGTGGCCAAAGTGTGCTAGACAGCCTTTTAAGCTGGAACTTTTTCCCAAAACCTGGCTTTGATATTTCACATTGCATCGCTTGCAGCTGCTCTGAGACTTCAAGTATAGACAGCATGTCATATACTGCCTCAGTCATACACTTTTTGTCTAGTGTCAATTTCCTGAGCATGGGCCAACGTCCTTGCATGAGGTGACCAATGGCACATTGGTCAAGATCATTGCAGCCCAAGTCTAGCTCCTGAAGACGAGGCCATTGGCCTTGGACAAGCTTCTGCACTGAAGCAGCATCTAGACTCTGTACACCAGGTTACTTAGGCAGTCTGCTGTTGATACGCAACCTAGCAAGATAAGGCCAATTGGCAGTGGTCAAGTGATGTGCGGCTGCTGCATCTACATTGGCAAAGAGCAGGAGCGACGACAACATGCAAGGTAAGCCTTTTGCCAAGTGAACCACAGCCTGTGTGTTGATCTTGAATGTCTTGATTAAGAGGCTTTGCAAAGATGGTAAGTTATCTGGCTTCAGATGAAGGAATGCATCCGGTCCAATGTGGTTACTTTGAATGACCAGCATCATCACATGTGGCAAAGTCATGCCACTGAGCTGTCTCACAATGTCCTCAACTTTGTCCAGAAGTGCTACAGCAACAACCTCTGACTTGGCTTGTTTGCAGTGTTCTGCAAATTGAGACATGGCTGGCAAATGTATCTGACAAGGTGCAAGCCCACGGCTGCCCAGATGTTTGGTGGCAGGCATGATGAGTATCAATCTCTTCTCATCTGTCAATGGGTCAAACGTGCTGCTTGCAATCAGGTCAGCAAGTACTGCACATTCTGTTCTGACGTTTTGCAGAGTTCCTGACTGAAAAGTGCCAGTGGTGGTTGTGATCCATACCACACACAAGCTTGGCCATTGCTGGGGTTGCAACAGTGTCAAATGCTCGGGGGTTGGCAATGTCAATGCTGTGATGTCTTTGTGAGTCCAGGTGTGGAGAAATGAGCATGTGGCTGAGAGTGCTTTGAGCGATTCTGGAGACAGCACCTCCAGCAGCCTGGGTGCTGCATGGATCACGTGTGAGAGTGTAACATCAGATTGAGCTGAGCAGTCCAGGTTCATCTGACCCTGACTGCTCGAATCCCTGCAGCAAGCAGGAGCAGTCTGAAACCGCATCAGTCCCCAAGGGCAGGGGGTTTGAGGCGGGTAGGTCCGCAAGATCGGTACTTTTATCTGCGTTACCTGATGCAGTCGGACTCGATGGACCGAATTGAGTTTATGTGCAATGTTGTGCTACTTGACCTGCATCAAGACAAGCCTGGTTCAGCATGGATGCCGTTTGAACACAAATGCAGCCAGCGTCAAGTTACACACGCTTCTTGCTCGCCTGCGGCCGACCTGTATCGCACCAGATTGTAACGAGCTGGCTCTCTTTCTCGACCTTTCCTTGACAGCGACTCTTGATCCTAGATCAAGTGAGTCTCCGCAGCCATCATGCATAGATCATGCAGCAAAGCGGTAGGTAAGCGGTTACGTGATCAGTCTTGAGTTTGACTGGAGAGTCAGATGCACAAGGCAGCTGTGGAAAAACCTTTTGCCAAGTCTAGAGCCCCCACATCTGATGTGGCACATCATGACCAAGAGGCAATGTCTCAAGATTTTACAAAATGCAACAGCCAATACCAAGCTGGCATACTGATCATCATCTTACAAGCAAAAACACTATGGTGTACCCGGCGTAACTGCCAGGCATCCTGTAGTCTACTGAGCCGTTTCTGCTGCTTTGAGAACCTTAAGCCGCCAGCGAGTTGATGAGCAGATTTTGAGATTGCTGCAGCAAAAGCAACTCTTTGTCACAATTACTTACGGATCCTGAGCTGTTCATTCTCAGCAAGCAGTGCTTTGAGCTGAGCAGCATCCTGGAGACGCTGGGCCTGCAATGCCTGCAAGCATCACGAAAAACCTTGCCTTTGCCCTTGTTAAGTGTTCTATAAGCAACTGCATCGATTGTAATAATAATACTAATAATGATAGATGCCGGCTTGGAAACAAGAGCCAATGACCCCTTCACAAAGTAAGGCCTTAGCTGCGGTGGGAATGTAGTCTATGCCGGCAACCATGTACAATAGCCCATTCAAGACAAAACAACTGAAGCAAAATGCTGGCTTGAAGAAGGGCCTAAGGTGTAAGCAGTCAGCAGAGCTTGGGCTGAATGTCAGTGCAACACAATACACACAAAGCGTAACAGCACTGCCTGATCAGGCATGCCACAGACGCAACCACAGCTGTGCCTGCTAATGCTATGCTATAGAGGGTCCGCAGAGTATTCTAGGGTTCTGAAGGGTACCTCATTGAATTGCAGGGTCTGCATCTGCTGCACCTGCAAGTCTGTCACCTGCTGATGCAGCTGCCCTGCTTGCTGTGCCGCCTTAGACAGAGCCTACACGTCAACACATTCTTGCATTGCAGACTGCTCTAGATCTCGTCAGCATGAGTGCTGGCAAGGACACCATGGCATCACAGAGCCCCAAATCCAACATCTCTGACAACAATTCCGACAACAGCAATTTTGCAGCCCATGTTTTGCTGATGCAGTGCGAAAGGTTCGGCGCAAAAAGAGTACAACCCAAAGCAAGCACAGCACAGCACAGCACGCATGGCACACACCACCTCAACGCACCTGCAGCTGTAGTTGCAAGGCTCGGTTCTCAGCTGCTGCATCTGCCAGTGCTTGTTTCCTCTCCCTCTCACTTGCCACAAGGCGTTTCTTTAATGCCCCTACCTCCTGCAGGGGTACATCCTCTGACCTGGTGGGGTCCACCCAATCAGCCCGGGGGCCACTGCCCTCTGCTGCAAGCCTTGAGCCTGCAAAACAACCTTCTTGTGAAAGGTCATGGCCTATGGTCATAGCTCTGGCCTGCCACCTTATAGGCTCCATTTATGATTGCTGGAAAGCTTAAACTAATCTTCTTTGTTGTGAAAGATCCAGGACATATGACACTGCTCTTTCATGGACAGAACCTGCTGCTGAAGCGTTCACAGCAGAGTTTGAGCAGACATGTGCTTCAAAACATTGACATGGATCAGTATTGTTTTAGTACTGGTTGTGCACTGAGCATATGTTGCATGGTATAGATGATGGCTATGTGTGACATCTGAGTTGTGTACAAAGGACTGTGAAGCTCCTGTGATGTGGATGGCTGTTCCTGTTCCAGCTAGTGGTTTCGGAGCAATGTGGCTGCAGCATGAAACGCAATACTGCAGTCCAAGCATCAGAACCAATAAAGCAGACTCCACATGATCCCAAATGCCACTACCATACCTTTTGTTGCGCTCGTGCCTAATGTCCAGTCAGCGCTAGCACCACCCGACAGTGAAGCTGAGTCAGCAGCCGCCAGACCCCGCTTGGGGCCCTTAACAGCCCTGACCCCCTTGCTGCTGGCCTTGCCCCGTTTACTCTTCTTCTTGCTGCCTGAAGACCTGATGCTGGCAGTGGTCTGCCTGCTGGGGCTGCTTTGCAGTCCCAGCATGGCGGGAAGGCTCACGATGCCATCCCTGGAGGAGAAGCTACTTACAGCCCCTGGTGACCCTTCAAGGCAATGCACAGCTTCAGAATGACGACGCCGGTGCAGTTTGTTCTGTGTGACAGTTGTGACAATTGTGTTATAACAAGTGAAAGAACAAGCAGGCACATCAGAGATGTTCAGGATTCTGCATTAGATGCTTGTACTGCTTTCAGAGAGATGACTAGACTTGATGTCAAAAATTTGATTGGACTTACTGTCAGCATTTTGCAGTCTGCCCGATATGGTTGGCAGCAAAACTTCGATGTTGCTCTGGACTAGAGGCATCTGCAGAGGCTGGCCAGGTGAAGAAGAAGAGGGTGGCCCTGGGTACACATGGCCAGGGGTGTGGAACCTGACACTGCAAGACACAGTCCGTCACCATGAGCGTAATGCACTCATTACATACACAGAGAAGAAGAGGAGAAGTTGAAGGGTGGGAGTCCTGTTGACCAGACTGGAGTCAGTCACAGTAAGTTGTCACAGTAAGAGCAGGAGTGCAAGGGAAATTCAGTGCCTGTATATTATGCATTGCCATTGGGATGTTGGCCAGCTGATGAGCTGACCCTGACTGTGGACACACTGACTTGAGGCGTGGGACGCTTTCTGCATGACATCAGGTGAAAGGGAAGAACGGAAAGCAAGTGGGTCACCTGCCAGCTGACAGTGTAGGTCCTGGCTGTTGACACATGGACTAGGTGTGGGATGTTTTCTGCATGACATCAGGTACGGGATGCTTTCTGCAACATAAGAGCCCATGGCCCCTCATGGGGCCTTAGCCTCAGCAGGACTTGTAATTCAAGCTGGCAACCATTGTGGTATGCCTTGTACAATATGCCTATCAGGATCAAATCAATGCTTTCTGCATCATATCAGGCCAAACACAGTGAGAGCAGATGGACCACCCGTAATGTGGGTCCTGGATGTTAACACACTGACTACAAGCAAGGGATGAGTTTTGCATGACATTCACACACTGACTACAACTGTGACATGACTTTTTTCATGACGTCAGGCCAGACACCAGGAAAGTAGGTGGGTCACCTGCCAGCTGGCAGTGTGGGTCCTGGCTGCTGACCGAATTGGATTTGGAGCATGTCACGCTCCCTTGTGAGACGTGCCACCTCGCTGGACAACGCATACACCCTCTTCTTCACACGCTGCAGGGCTGCCTCGGGACTGGCTGCTGACTCAGCATCTGCAACATCACACACAGCGTTCAGGTCAGGCCACACATCAAAGAACCCTTGATCAAGTGATGTCATCCATGAAGTTTGGCTTGTGCACCCTCCTGCTCATGAGCTGCACGGCTGCCTCGGGACTGGCTGTTGACTCAGCATCGGCAACATCACACACAGCATTCACCAGGCCACACTTCAAACAGCCCTTGATTCACTGTTATATTTTGTCAAGCTCGCATTGTGCACCCTCTTGCTCAATGCGCTGCATTGCTCCCTTGGCTACTGCCTGCTGCCTGCTGCCTTGGATATTGCAAGGCTGCACACAGCTGAGCAGCTCACACACCAAAGCGGCTCACACACCAAAGCGGTCTGACACATGACCATCTGATTGTGTCAAGCTTGCTTTGAACTACCTTCTCCAATCGTACTGCAGTGCTGTCTCAGGTCTGCTGCCTGCTGCCTCAGCAGCTGCAGAGGTTCCACACAATGTCTACCATGCATCAAGCAAACAACCCTGATCATCTCTTCTGTTGCGTCAAGCTTGCTACAGCCACAGCAACAGCAACAGCTACAGCAATAGCGACAGCAGTAGCTACAGCTTCAGCATCAGGTAGACCCTCTTCCTCATGTGCTGCAGGGCTGCCTCAGGGATGTCTGGTGATCCAGCATCAAGGCAATGCAGTGTGCACAAGGGGGCCGTCAAGCCTGAGCATAACATCTGAATGCAAGAGAGTCTGGCACTGTGGACGTGACTGCAAATGTTTGCGGTACCAGATATGTGTACCTGAATGTGAAGATGGGCTTTTACATGACTAAGCCATCATCATCCTGGAACTAAGCCCTGGATCCTTGAACCCGTGTATGAATGCTTTTTGCACACACTGCTAAACAAAGGAGGCAGACCACATTGTCCTGCTGATGTTGCTTCAGTCTTGCTGATGAGTTTGTACTTTGGAGCGATTTTTACTTTGTATGCGCCACTGCAAACTGATTCAATTCTGTTGCTGGCCAGTACTCCAGTGACTTGATCACTTTGTGTACACCACTGCAAACTGCTGCAAGCGCAGAGCTTCACAGCAGATACAGGTTCCGACCTGAAGGAGAGTCTGCAGCTTGCATCTCAGGCGGCTTGAGCTCCTCAACCTGGCGAGCCAGCGAGTCGCGCTCAGCCACCGCTGCAGCCAGGTGTTGCTCGGCTTGGTGAGCTCTGAGTGTGGCCTGGCGAGCCTGCCTAACTGCCAGGCTGCCCACTGGGAAGGGCAGACGCTCTCCAGCCACCGCCTCCAGACTGCTCCACTGAGCCAGCTCCTGTGGAAACACTGACAATGTTACCATCGATCATGATCATCATTATCAAAAACGTGATAAAACATGCACTGAAACACACACTGAGCACTGCAATGACGTTGGACAGATGTATTAGATGCTGCTGTCATCCAAATGCTTTCCCTCTGCTTCTCACCTTCTTGAGGGCCTTCCTCTGCTTCTCACCAGCTGCCAGTCTTCCCTCCAGATTCTCAACCTGCTGCTGCAGCACCTTCACCAGCTGCAGCGCCACACCCCCAGGAGGGCCCCCTGGGGTAACCCCTGGAGCCCCCGATGGGCTGACGCTAGAGGCTGTGCTTTGACTCAATAGAGCTTGAGCCAGTTGCTCGGCCAGCTGATTTCTGTCCAACACGGAGGCCTACAGCAACAGTCTATGTAATATATTTTTGAAGTTTGGTAAGGTGACAAACAAGCACTACTTTGGGTGTAAATGGAATTTTTTGGTCCTCTGTACTGCAGTGTTTGGTTTGGAGGTGCATGTGTGATTGCAATACATGCTACCTCAAGTGCCATCAGCTCAGCTCAGCTCAGCTCAGCTCAGCTCAGCTCAGCTCAGCTCAGCTCAGCTCAGATCAGCTCAGCTCAGCTCAGATCAGGTCTGCTCACCCTTGTTGCCCAAGCTTCTGCTGTGAACTTTGTCTAGCAAGTGAGCACATAAAATTGCCTTAACACTTACAAAAAACGGCACTCAAAGATGGCCCAAAATCTCATACCTTGGCTTGAACCAAGTCAGCTTCAAGCTGCTTTGACCTTGCCTCTTCTTGTTGCAGCAGCAAGCCTGTGGTCACATGCTGCCTGTGTATGCTCTGCAACTCGGCAACCACCAGGGAAGCTGTCTCAGCAGCTGCCTCAAGCCTCGCCGGCAGTGACTCGCTGCTCAGAGGCTCTGCCTGCTCTGAGTTAGCATGATGGAAATCTGGCAAGGGAGTAGAGCCTAGCAGGTCTTCAAGAGTTACGGTGGTTTGCTGGATTAGAGGCAGCTGCTGCTGAAGCCGCTCCAGCTCAAACAACTGGCCCTCCACCTACAGACACACAGCCCATTTGCACAGAATCTTCGTAATGTTTTCAAGGCATTGATATGACCATTGTGAACAACACTTTGTGATACTGGCAAACAGGGACGACAATTACATGACAGCTCTGATCAAACTGCTTTTTCTGTATGCACACAGCACAGCAGGTATCAGCATTTTGAATCCCACTGCAACACGGCAGGTCACTGAGCAGCACAGCACAGCACAGCGCAACCTAGCTCAGTCTGGTGTAGCATCAGCACAGCGCAGCATCAGCACAGCATCGTGCAGTGCAGCTTGCACAGCAATCACAGCACAGCACAGCAGAACCCAGCACAGCGCAATCCAGCATCAGCACAATGCAGCATCAGCACAGTCCATCGTAGTAGCAGCACAGCACAGCATGGCACAGCGTGCATAGCGTAGCATGCATAGCACAGGAGGCTTGAGGCACCTGGTGCATGCTCCTGGCATGGTCCCTGTCTCTCAGGCGCAGCTGGTCCCTCTCGGCCCTCAGCCGCCTCACTGACTGCACCACATCATCTGTACTCGCACGCCCGTACAGCCGTTCTGCATGCATCACTCATTCTTTCTTTCTTTATACATGTGCTTTCCTCTAGGATCTGGTGCATTCAGCCCTGAGTAGCTCCATGTACAAGACGCTGTTTTGGCAGTCACCACACTAAGCACAAGGTGTGTTGATATGTTCAAAACCAGACTGGGAAAGTTCACAGCGACCTTTGCAGTTATGATAAGGGGAGGGTCATGTTGCCTTCAACTTAACTGATCAACAGCATGCTGCTTTGACTTGTCTCAAATGATCAGGCATCATAGCTTTGACCCATTCCAGAAGGTTGTGCAATGAGATGGACACTACCACATAACCAAAGGGAATTTGAACAGATACTGTGCGAGCCCGACCAGGATGAAGCAGAGGAGACAAACGTCGGGACATACAGAACGTTTTTACTGAACAAGCAGTTCAGCCTGTGAGTTTCTTTGCTGGTAGCTGCTGGCTAGCCGGAAGAGAACGTCAAATGCACAACAACAGAAATGCATCCATCAAAACACCAGGATGCATCCCTGA
>JAABUW010007923.1_pt1 | contig 12590 bp, 10 predicted proteins | sample 5560081 | NCBI WGS metagenome assembly JAABUW01 (sample SAMN10711882, study PRJNA513363) | rock metagenome | isolation source: Antarctica rocks | place: Antarctica: Victoria Land, Knobhead sud | reverse complement strand
AGAGGCTCAAACAGTACGAACACCGGCCATTGAGACCAGCTGGCGGCAAGGGCGGTAAGATCTAGGGAAGATCGAAATAGGAAAGACCGCGAACCAAAGAATGGTCGAGGGAAGAAATTGACCTCAACGAATGCCGACTCCACCGGAGCTTAAAAACGGAGGGCTGTCATCACGATCCCGCATGTCGATAATGTCAACGCCGATTGCTTAGCAGGCGGAAAGACGTGAATAATAAGAACGCGGGCTTCGGAGTCAAGACTCTTGGAAGAAGCGGAAGGCAGGAAAGGAAGGAAGAGCGTTCTTCCATCGTGTCGTACCTGTCACGTGGCCATCACTCGTTTGGGGCAGTTGTAGCCGACGGATCTCCAGACTTCCCGACTTCACCTGTCTGCATACAACATCAAGCCGTACAGAACGACATCTCTTCGTTGTCGCCCACGGTAGACATTTGATGCCAGACATGCAGCCATGAACGTGGTTGACGCGACCGACCGGTCGGAGAAGCAAGATGAAGGTGAAGCGCCATCACTTCTAACCATCATCCTTGACACCAACCCGCATGCTTGGAACTTGTTAGCAGACACTCTGCCCTTGTCCAAGGCGGTCGCCAACCTGCTCGTCTTCATCAACGCCCACTTGGCCATCAACCACGCCAATAGAGTCGCAGTACTCGCCAGCCACAGCGAACGAGCAGAATGGCTTTATCCAACCCCGGCGCGCGCGCATCAGGCCGGAGGCACGACCAACGGCACAGACCGCGATGGGGTGGACGTGAGCATGCATGATAATGGCGACTCGATGGGTGCAGGAGGACCAGTACAGCCGCAAGACGATGCCAACAAATATCGACCTTTTGCGCATATCGAGCACGCTATCCTCACCAATCTGCGGCGACTGATGGCAACGACTACCGCGGAGTCCCTCAATTCCACTCCCGCGACAATGATCGCTGGCGCTCTCACCCTCGCCCTCAGCTACATCTCTAAGCAATCCCAAGCCCAGCCCGCCGCAATCACGACAGCGCAGTTCAACTACTCCGACCCAACGTCCGTGGCTGGCGGCAACGAACTCAACAACTCCAATACCTCCAAGTCTCACGGGTCGGTTGGTCTGCAAAGCCGTATCCTAATCCTGTCCGTCTCCGGTGACCTTGCGACGCAATATATACCGATCATGAACGCCATCTTCGCCTGCCAACGCCTAGATATTCCACTCGATATCCTCAAACTGGCCGGTGACACCGTCTTTCTCCAACAAGCTGCCGATGCTTCAGGCGGAATCTACATGGCGCTCGATGCGAACACTCGCGCAGGCCTGCTTCAGTACCTGATGTTTGCGTACCTGCCAGACCAAGGCGCTCGCGAGCACTTGATCGTGCCTGGAGAAGGTGAAGGCGTAGATTTCCGTGCTGCGTGCTTCTGTCATCGCCGGATCGTGGATATTGGATACGTGTGCTCGATTTGTCTGAGCATCTTCTGCGAGCCATTGGCGGACGGGACGTGCTTGACTTGTGGTAGTCATCTGAAGTTGAGAGGTTATGGACAGAAGCCGGCTGTAGTACTGAAGAAGAAGAAAAAGAAGAAGAGGGCGCTGGAGGCGGGTGGGATGGAGACGCCGGGAAGTGAAGGTGGGACGCCTGCGCCAGTGTGAAGGTGTCTTGCGTCTGATGAGCATTGCCTCGCAATGAGAAGATCCAATGCAAAGGATTCGACGGTGCTGCCGAGGATGGTAGAATAAGATGAAGACGGCATAGCCAGTCGCACCTTGCAACTGACTGCTGTTGCGACATGTGCCCACCGAGGTTCGGAGCGTGCCTCAGTCGTTATCAGACTATCTAAAAATGCGAGAGAAGCTGAGCTCGGGGTTGACTGTGCATCAGCGGCGAAGTTGCTGACATGTGAAGACGAAGACGATGCACGGCCCACGTTCGAGTCATCAATCGGCCGAGTCAACCGAACACTTCCCACGAGAGAACCTCTGGAGCCTCGTCTATAGCAGACACGAGAGAACGTCGCCAACATGGCACCCACTACACCCGCCGCACGCGACATAGGCGAAGCGTAAGTGACTCCGAGTGCTCGTGCCGCCGGCAATAAATGTATGTCCATGCTAAGGAAAGCAGGCTCTTCAACTCGGCAGAGTTCTCGGACCTCAAGATTCGATGCGGCTCTCGCGAATGGCCCGTCCACAAAGCGGTCCTCGCCCTGCGTTCAGAATATTTCGCTCGCGCGCTGAAAGGCGGATTCAAGGTGATCACAACATAGCTTATTCTTGATTCACCGTCTGATACCCGTTCCGCAGGAGTCACACGCGCACATCATCGAACTGCACGACGACGATCTGGACATTGTTTAAGCATTGCTATCGTGGATCTATGATGAATGTTACGAAGTGGCCCGCGAGGACCCCAACGGAACAAGGTTACATCTCTAGGTCTACGAGCTTGCCGACAAGCACCTCCTCAATGACCTCAAGAAATACGCAGTTCGCCGTTTTACGGATAATCCTTTCGCCCTGGGCGTGGAAGCCTTCGAAAAGGAAGCCTTCGAAAAGGCAACATTAGCCATTTACAACGAAGAACCAGCCAACGAGCCGCTGAGGAGACTGATTATTAACGCTGTTGCCGACAATCGCACCAAATTCAATTGCATTGGTGTGAAGGACTCCGCGATGAGGCCCGGTATCGAGAAGTTGTTGAGCGAGGGTCCGCCGACTTTGTGAGCGATGTGGCTCGTAGGGCCATGCTGACTTTGATATGAGGTATCCGTAGTCATCAGACGATGGCAAGATTGCACTGGTCCTCGGACGATTTGCTTCCGGATCAGACATGAATGGCGTCGTGCTGCATGGACATTGATGGTTCGATCATCCTCTCATCATATGAGAGACCTCTATGGAAGGCAGTGCATAGCACAACATCATACTACAACGTCCGAGAAAGCGTGGCTGAAAGATGCGTGCTGGTCGGAAGGCGTTGGACCAAGATAGCATGCGCTCGAAAGACGCTCTGACAATCAATTTCGTTCAACAGACGCTTGCCATCTGGCACAGTCCTTTCTTGTGCCGGCTTCTGGTCAGAGACAATGCAGCAAATATCTTTCACCTGTATATATATGTTGTCCGATCCACTACGAAATGTTGGCTAACAGTTCCATCAACATGGCGAACTCCGTGACCGAGGCCATCATGAAGTACGGCTGACCCACTCTGCTCTTTCAAGACCCACACTAACACCACATCCAGGCTCTTTGACTCTCCTCAGTCATCCGATTGCAAGATCGTCTGTGGCGATCGCGAATGGCCAGCTCATAAGATCGTGATTTGCACGCAATTTGAGTACTTCACCAAGGTCCTTACTGGCGGTTTCAAGGTGAGTCGCGAGGAAATGAATGGCGTGGTCCGGTCTTTAGCTTCAAGCGACCCTGACACTGAGACACAGGCATCTAAAGACGGCGTTGTTCAGTTTCACGAGGATGACCCAGAGATCATCCATAGAATGCTCGAGTGGCTGTACACAGAGAAATACTATGCGCGCAATCCGGGAGGGCTTTCACAAATTGAAGTCCACGCGAGAGTCTATTAGCTTGCCGACAAGTGCCTTCTCTGGGGCCTGAAGGATTATGCGCTGACGAGGCTCACAAATATCGGGCCTACAGATGATATGCCAGGGTTTGCGAGAGTCGTAGATTGCGCTTACAATCTTGCGCCGACGAACGAACAACTGCGACATGCTGTGGTGCGCATCGTTTCGACGAACACCTATCTGTTTCGCAGGCGATCTTCGGAACTCGATAAAATCGGAGAGCTTGTTAAGCAGGCTCATGCCGACTTCGCCGCGGACCTGGTCGAGGCACTGCTTGAGTGATGGAACCTGTGTGGGGGGGTGTGACTTCGGCTGTACACAACGCTCGCGCCACAGTGGAGGTCCATGGTGATTCCGGTCTCAGTGCTGGAAAATGTGACACATAGCACGAGAAGCTTCGATCATACCAGCGAGCGTGCACTTCTTGAGCTCGATGGCCAAACCGAGCACGAGCGAGTGTGAGACGCGCTGTGTACATGCAATCCGGCCTCAAACCGCGGGAAGGCAAGTAGCTACAGTCTCAACACCATCAGGCAAGCTCGTTAACATGTGAAAGTGGATCACTTCCCGCTCCCGCTCCCGATTCCCGTGCCTTCTCTTGACACATCTGAACATACTCGACACAACTTCTTCGTGTAGTATCCATTATACACAGTACCTGTACACACGCAACTGAAGCCCCAATCACCACGCGCTATCCACTGAGATGGGAGGTGCCGCCAAACGCCGTGCCAACGAGGAGAGATACGCGACCATGTTCCCGGCAACCTTGGGCGAAGGCATTGCTCGGTGAGTGACATCACATGGATACAGTTATATTTTCCATACTGACTCTGGCAGTGCTTGCGGCCACGATGAACACACCGACCTCACAATTCGCTGCGGCGTCAAAGATTGGCCGGTCCACAAGATCGTAGTCTGTACGCAGTCTGAATACTTCTATCGCGCGGTGAAAGGCGGCTTTACGGTGAGCATATCTGCTATCAAATGCCTCTCCAGCGGTCGTCTAACAACCCCGAACAGGAATCACAGACTGGTGTCATCGAGCTGAACGAGGACAACATCGAGCACGTCGAAGTCATAGTCAGATTCTTCTACTATAACAACTACGATGTTGGAACGAGCCACGGCGACCCAAACTTTCACCTCAGCGTCTTTAAGGTTGCGGACAAGTATCTGCTTCCCAGCCTCCAGGCTGTTCCACCTGCGCACTTCACCAAGGACGTGCGCAATTGCGATATCGAGCAGCTGGCAACAGCCGTCCTCTCGGTCTATGATTAGGACGCGAACGTTGGCGGACAACTGCGATCGGTCATCGCACACTTCGTAACCACATACGGGAGTGACCTCTTTGCCCGCAATACTGTCAAGGCGAGACGCTTCGCAGTACTGCTGAGGCAGGCTCATACGGACTTCGCGGTGGATGTGGCTGAGGCACTGGGATGCTCGAAGTTTGGAGTAAGGCTTGCTGTACCAGCGCCGGCGGGGATGCCTTCGTCCCTACGCCACCGCCCTGCCGCCGTTGGTCTTGTGGTTGCAGGGCAAGATAGCTCCGTCTGACGAAACCTTTCAAATAGTGACGAGAAGAGCGAGACGCAGCATTGTGATATGGCTAGCGGGTGTCGCAAGCAGAGATGTCGCCATCAAGGCATTTCGGTGTAGACTTGCCGCCAAAGCAGCAAGCAAGGGAAAGGCAGCCGTATAGCTGATTCAGTACGCGGTGATTTGTAGACACGTGAAATCACCTTCTCTCTCTAGTGCCTTCCATCGTTGGTAAGAAATTTTACTCACCACTACTGACTGCGGCGTGTTGAATAAACTCACCAATCTGGCAGCTCCTCCATCCCCGGCACTCAATCTCAACACAGGCTCACTAGCATGGCTTCGAGCTCGCAAGAAAAGGACGCTTCGAGGTGAGAATGAAACACTATCCGCGATATCAACTTATTCGGTAGTGACTTATCATGTGCAACAGGCTCTTCAACTCGACAGAACCCTCTGACTTCGTCGTTCGCTGCGGCGATCGCGAATGGCAAGTCTACAAGCAGGTGCTTTGTACTAAGTCCGACTACTTCAATCGCTCCATTAAAGGTAGCTTCAAGGCAAGCGATTCGGTGGTCCCTTCGCTCGGTATGAGCTGCTCCGCTGACATCTTCCCTACCACCCAGGAATCGCAGGAGAACTCCATCGACTTGCAAGAAGACGACCCAGACGCAGTTGATCTCCTGCTAGAATTCTTGTACACCGGTGACTACACTACCAACCCCGGCGCCGAAGCTGAAGGTCACGTCTCCGTCTTCGAGATCGCCAGCAAGTACCTCCTGGACAGTCTCAAAGAGCTTGCCGAGCGCCGATTCAACGAGGAGATGCGTCGCGTGTCCGACCTGAATGGGGCGAGAGGATGTGCGCAGGGCATAGCCGCTCTCTACAACCTTGATCACCGGCCATCCTTTGCGGTTGAAGCTCTTCAGGTTGTTGCTAGAGCTCGCGGTTGTCGACAACGTCTTCAGCGGTGACAACGGAGTCGTCTGGGCAAGAGATCTCTGCGTTCGAGCTCCAACCGGATTTCTCCTGGATGCTTTCAAATTCTTTCAAGGGGCCGATCTTAGCGTGCTGGAATAGACGGACTGCACCGTGGTTCATGGAGAAAGTGTTGTTTGCGGTTCGAGATGAGGCGGCGGTTTGCACATCTTCTAGGGAGGCACTGCTTGAGCTTGATAGAAGCAAAAACCTTTGCGATGGCGGATGGACAAACGATCGCTGCCAAGTAGTTTGATAACATGTCAAATAACATGCTCCGTCTAGTGCCTTCCACCAAGACGAAACGATCTGCGTTGACTCATCGTTCTGTCTCTCGGTCAACCTTCAAAGTGGTAGCTTTGTGCTTTGTTCATCTCATCACGTCCAGTTCAGCATGGCCCTGGATCCAGAGAAGAGAAGCACGTCAAAGTAAGGACTAAACATCGCTGCCGCTGCGCATTTAATTGATGCTAACTCGAATTGTCAGGCTCTTCAACTCGAAAAAATACTCGGACTTCACCATCCGCTGCGGAGAGCGTAAATAGCCAGCCCATAAGAGCATTATATGCATCTCATCTGATTACTTCGAGCGTGCCGTCACTGGTAGCTTCAAGGTGTGTAGTAAAAGCTGCTGGATAAGCGTTCGCCGCCATTGGTGGTAGGATGGTTCCAAAGCTGACAGATGTTTTGCAGGAGTCTCAGCAGGGTGTCATCGAGTTACAAGAGGATGACCCGGACTTGGTAAATCTCATAGTGGAGTGGTTCTACACCGGTGACTACACCATCACCGCAGCCACCAAAGCATCTCTCACCGAAGGCGACGCCCACGTTCGCCTCTTCGAGCTCGCCGGAAAGTACCTCCTGGACGATTTCAAGGAGCGCGTTAGTCGCTCGCTTCGCGGAGCATAAGAAGTCAGCCTGGGGTAGCGATCAGTTCGCCGACTGTACGTTTCGAGTCTACGACATGGACACCGGCGCCAGCCGCTCATTGCGCAAGGCCATCGCCAAAGTCGTCCGCAAACAACAAGACATCTGCTGGAGGCATCCACTCCACACCTCGACAACGTCTCAGATGTTTGAGATGATGGATCGGAGTCACAGAGACTTCTTCAGGGATGTGCTCATGTTCACCGACGTGGAGCTTTATCATGAGTAGGTGGCCGTGGGAAGGTGTCGCTGTTCGATGAGAGGCGGTGAAGCGCACCTGTCTCTCATACAAGCGTTGGATCGAGGAAGCGAGACTCAGGTTGCCATGAGACGTGTTGATCATGCAAGCTGTTGGGTCTGTAACTGATTCAAGAAGACCAGCACCAGGACACCGATCTTTCCAGTCCGACAACGCTACCGTTCAAAATTGGTGTGACACGCACCGCGCGAACACATCTAGGAATATCGAAGTAAGATCTTCGTGCCACCGCAGCCTCAGGTCATCCTCAAGTGAAGTCCGACGAGATACGCGAAGGTCGCCGAAGTGACCTCCCCGATCCAACCACACTCCATCTTCTTGCGCATTGCCCTGCTACAGTCCAATCAATCCCACCTTCATCATGTCTAGCGTTTACCACGATCGTGAAGAGGTTCGTTCCGTCCCTTAATGCCATGTGGTTGCTGCAGGGCCGATCTGTTACACAGGTGAAGTCATCGTCGTACTATCGAAAACATCTCCAAACATCCTCTCGCCTTTCCTTCCCCTCAGCCGGCAACAGGAGCCTCGGATTTCCCATCCTGTTCGAGACCGGCCGCGCCATTGTCGCTTTTTTTGTGGGCCGCTAGACGCCTCGAGGCCAATCATGCCGAGGGGAAAATTCTTCTAGAATTGTAAGCATCCTGGGCCCGCCGAAAGAAAGTGCATTTGCCGGCGGCGAGCAGAATGGCCGATCGCGGGTGGGTGATGTCTATGATGTGGTCTTTCTTTCGTACATACAACATGCTATAGTAGTTGCCTCTTGATCTTGGGATTGTGAGGAGGAAACGACCGCATCAATGGCGTCTATACTGAGTCCTGGCGAGGCTGGTGAGTTGGCCCCCCACTGTCAATAATGACTACATATGCAAGTGAGTGCTAATGCGTCGAAACAGTCGCCAGAATCGCATACCTCGCCTCAGACACCATCATATCCGTCCAGCCCTCGTTAGCGACCGAGTCCGAGTTCTCCGTCTTCCTCCACCAGTACGCCTCGAACAAGGCGTCGAGTCTGGTGTGCAAAGATGTGCCAGACGTGCAGAGTGTTCGCCACAATGCGGACCCTCTGCTCTCAGCATTACAACCTATTCGGGACGGGAGGATCACGAGCGTGACGACGAGCAGTGGCGTGCTCGTGAGGAGTATACCACATCTGTATAAGCTGGCGAAGCACCCGGTTGTGATCCACGTGAGCCTGCACCCTGCAGGTTTCCCAGACTACGCGGATATCACGAGCATACGGAATACTGGGTTCACATTTCTGCAGAGCACTTCGCTGCAGGAAGCGCAGGATCTGGCGTTGACAGCACACGCGCTCGCGATTCGCAGTGGCAAGGGTATCGTACATTTCTTCGATGCAGCAAACTCGAAGAGTGACCAGCCAATCCCACATGAGAACCGGGAGCTAGTCTCGAATGTGTTGAACAGGGAGTTGGCGCAGCAGCTTCAGTCTACCAGAAACGACGAGTCGACTCTATATGTCAGTGAGGGCAAGACTACCACCTCCACGATTGGTGCGGAGCTCGCGAGTGGTGCTGCTAAGGCGAGCGCGACTACACCAGCTACACAAGCGACTCCCGCCACTACTCGGGATCCTTCGACGACATCGTCATCTTCCTCAGACCGACGAGACAGCAGCTCGCATGCATCCGAGGCCGAATCGGCTACCACGGTCTCGTCTCAACCGAAGCCAGTTGATTCGGACGACATCGACTTCATCTGCTCTGCCATCTGGTCGCAGATCAAAGCAGTGACGGGCCGTTCATACTCTGCGTTCCAATACACTGGACCACGGAACGCAGAAGCCGCCTTGTTCCTTTTCGGCTCAGATCCTGGCATCTTCAGCCGAGAGTTCGACGCAGCATCCTCTTCCGACTTCTTCTCCCATGTTGGGCTTCTCACACCCACCCTATACCGCCCATGGCTGCCAGAGCGACTTGTCGAGGTTCTGCCGAAGAGCGTGAAGAAAATCGCGGTGTTGGAGCAGATAAAGAGAAAGACGACGAGATGGGGACCGGTATTGCTGGACCTTTTGACGTCTCTGAAGGGCAGTGCAGATATCGAGAAAGTGCCTACGATTGTTGGATACCAACTTGGATACATCGCGTACACCACGGTCACTCAAGCTTTGAGCGGCATCTTCCAGAACCTGCTGTCCAACAGCCCAATACAGAACCTCGAAATCGGAGCCCACGATGGCCCAACACTCAGCCTTACCGGCACACAGAAAGAGTTTAAACTTTCGCAGCCGGCATTGGAGAATGCATACATGAAGATTTTGGATCAGGTGTTTGGTCAGCGACTATACATTGCAAATGCGCTTAAGGCGAGCAGTGCGGGTATTGCCAGCACAACGAGATCCAGCCCAGAATATGGCTTTGGCTCTTTGCTCGCGCGGAAAGAGCACCGACGACGTTTCGTGGGTGAGGTGCAAGCAGCTGCGAAGACCCGGGACTTCACCACCAATACTCCCCAGAAGTGGCTCTCGCAATGGGCTCTAGTCGCGGATAAGGCGGATGACGTGAACAAGATCGCACCAGAGGTCATTGGAAGACTTTCGACTGATGGCTCGCCAGCTGCTACGTCACTTCTCAAGTCCAAGGGCCTCTTCTACAAGGAGAGCCAGTGGCTCATTGGCAGCGATGCTTGGTCCTACGATCTCGGCAACAGTGGTGTGCATCATGTCATTGCTTCCGGCGCGAACGTGAACATGCTCATCATCGATTCTACACCTTACTCCGAGCGTGCCGCACAGGATGCCGCCCGGCGAAAGAAGGACATCGGGCTGTATGCCATGAATTTCGGCAACACATACGTGGCGTCTGTAGCTGTGTACAGCTCATACACGCAGGTCTTGCAGGCTATGATGGAAGCTGAGGCATTCGACGGCCCGTCTGTCGTCATGGCGTACCTGCCTTACAACAAGGAGACCGACAGCCCGCTGACTGCGCTTCAAGAAACGAAGAAGTCTGTTGATCTTGGCTACTGGCCATTGTACCGATGGGATCCGAAGGCCGAGGCGAAGGGTGAGGAGTGCTTCAAGCTTGATTCTGAGAGGATAAAGCAAGAACTGCAGGAGTTCCTGAAGAGGGACAACCACATGTCGCAGCTGATGAGGCGGCATCCACAATATCATGCTAATTTGTCTGAGAGCTACGGAAGTGAGGTGCGCAAGGTGCAGAAGCGAAAGGCCAAGGATGCGTACGAGACACTTCTGGAGGGCTTGCAAGGTGCACCGATGACCATTCTGTTCGCAAGTGACAATGGCAATGCGGAGACTCTATCGAAGCGACTTGGCAACCGAGGCAAGGCGAGAGGGTTGAAGACGATGGTCATGGCAATGGACGACTACCCGCTCGAAGATCTTGGCAACGAGGAGAATCTTGTGTGCATCTCCGCGACCGCCGGCCAAGGGGAGTTTCCTCAGAACGGCAGAAATTTCTGGGAAGGCGTCAAGAACTCTACAGATCTCGATCTGGTCAATGTACGCTTCACGGTCTTCGCACTTGGTGACAGCCACTACTGGCCTCGGAAAGAGGACAAGCACTACTACAACAAGCCTGGTAAAGACCTGTTCGCACGCCTGGCCGCATTGGGTGGCAAGGAGATTGTTGAGATTGGTCTTGGTGACGACCAGGAGCCTGACGGATTCCAGACTGGTTACCAGGAGTGGGAGCCTAAGCTCTGGGATGCCATGGGCGTTGGTAACGTTGAAGGCCTGCCAGAGGAGCCCCCGCCAATCACGAACGAGGACATCAAGATCGAGAGCAACTTCCTTCGAGGCACGATCGCTGAAGGATTGGTGGACACATCTACCGGCGCCATCAGTGCGGCGGATCAGCAGCTCACGAAATTCCATGGCACGTACATGCAAGACGATCGCGACCTTCGAGACGAGCGAAAAGCACAGGGTCTGGAGCCAGCTTACAGCTTCATGATTCGGTGCCGACTGTCCTCTGGGGTTGCGACTCCACAACAGTGGCTGCAGATGGACGAGATCTCGACCAACTTGGGCAACGAGACCATCAAGCTTACCACCCGACAGACCTTCCAGTTCCACGGTGTGGTGAAGGGCAAGCTGAAGCCGGCTATGCAGGCTATCAACCGGGCTTTGATGACCACCATCGCTGCTTGCGGAGATGTCAATCGAAATGTCATGTGCTCTGCACTTCCGGAACAGTCTGCTCTACACAGCGAAGCGCATGAGGCGGCGAAGAAGATCAGCGACCACTTGCTCCCGAGCACGAATGCGTACCACGAGATCTGGCTTCAGGACGATGACAAGAAGGTCCAGGTCGCAGGTGATGCGGTGCAGGACTTCGAGCCACTCTACGGACCGACTTACCTTCCCAGGAAGTTCAAGATCACTATTGCTGTACCGCCACATAACGACACTGACGTATATGCCCACGACATTGGCCTCATCGCGATCAAGAATGACGACGGCTCGCTCAAGGGCTTCAACGTGCTCGCTGGTGGCGGTATGGGTGCCACGCACAACATGAAGAAGACTTACCCACAGATCGGACGTATGCTTGGCTACGTCGACAAGGAAGTGGTCCACATCGTCTGCGAGAAGATCATGTTGGTACAGAAAGACAACGGCGACCGCAAGAACCGCAAGCAAGCTCGTCTAAAGTACACTATCGACCGCATGGGCCTCGACGTGTTCAAGAGCAACGTCGAAGAGCTCTGGGGCAAGAAGTTCGCCGAAGAGAAGCCTTTCCACTTCGACAGCAACGTCGACACATTCGGCTGGCTTAAGGACGAAAAGGGCATGAACCACTTCACCATGTTCATCGAGAACGGTCGTATCGAGGACACCGCCGAATTCCCGATGAAAACCGGCTTGCGCGAAATCGCTAAGGTCCACAAGGGCGAGTTCCGATTGACCGGCAACCAACATCTCATCCTCTCCAACGTCGCCGACGCAGACCTCGACACGATGAAGGACATGCTGAAAAAGCACAAACTCGACAACACAAACTTCTCCGGCATGCGCCTCTCCTCATCCGCCTGCGTCGCTTTCCCGACCTGCGGCCTCGCCATGGCAGAGTCCGAACGCTACCTCCCCGAACTCATCACCAAACTCGAAGGCGTGCTGGAAGAAAACGGCATGCGCCAGGACAGCATCGTCATGCGCATGACTGGATGTCCGAACGGTTGCGCTCGGCCTTGGTTGGCTGAGGTAGCGTTTGTGGGGAAGGCTTTTGGAGCTTACAATATGTACCTTGGGGGCGGGTATCATGGGAATAGGTTGAATAAGCTCTACAGGAGTAGTATTAAGGAGGAGGAGATTCTGGG
>JAABUW010007921.1_pt1 | contig 12593 bp, 19 predicted proteins | sample 5560081 | NCBI WGS metagenome assembly JAABUW01 (sample SAMN10711882, study PRJNA513363) | rock metagenome | isolation source: Antarctica rocks | place: Antarctica: Victoria Land, Knobhead sud | reverse complement strand
TTGATTGTGCTTCTGTGTTCAGCATGCCATGCTGAAAACCCTTTCTTGTAGATTGGCTTTGCTGTGCCCCTCTCTACTTTGATCCAGAAGTAGTAGTACATGAGCACGGACGTCAGGGTGAACCAGCGCCAACAGCCGCCGCCGACCAGCCAGCATGCAAAAGGAAACTCAGAGGGGATATACTGCATTCCTGGGATGAAGCCGCCAGCTACAATTCCTGCGTTGATATTCACGGCAGCCTGTAACATGCCTACCATCATGCATGCTTGCATAGCTACTTGAACTCAGGCACTGCATCTCAGTCTGATTGCAATGGCCGTTGGAGTTGCTGGATATATGGAGGGCGACAGCATTATCAAGTCCTTCCTTGATTTGCCTACCTCCAATGGCTAAGCAGAAGACAGTTGCAAACTTTGGTGAGAGGAACAGCGTGTTGCATAAATATAAGTCTGTCTTTTCAGTGCATAGGATATGCGCCTGATTGCGAAGGATGGCAGGGGCAGACCACACAAGAGCCTGGATATCATGTGCAGAGCGTGGAAGCTTGGGAAGCAAGCACTTCACTAGTACATTCTTGCGGTGCAGCGAGTAGCGGACAAAAGACAAGTTTGCCAGCAAGATGTGCACCACAAGCATTATTTGTAAGTGATTACGCTGTGTCATTTCACAAGTATGCTGAGCACAAACAGGATTATAGCATAGTTTTACTGGAACTATTGTGGTGGCAAGCCTGGGTGGTCAAAGCTTTTGTTCTGGAATATTTTGTGTACTTGAGATGGTGTGGCTGCAGTTGCGCTGAGTACTAGGCGATGAAAAGTCTGTCTCCTATGTCTGTCTGTTGCTCAGGTCAGCTTGTGCAGTCGGTGTGATTCGCCAGTGTAGAAGGCAAAGCGAAGAAAGCAGTAAAAAACAGCACACCTATCAGTTGACAGTACATCTGCTTACAACGTCGCATATGTCAGCGATATAGTCATACACCAGTCGGCTCTACCAGCCCGTGGCTCACAAGACCTGATTCACACAACTCATCACGTCAAAGAACTGGCCCAACGTACCAGCAATTAGACGTCGGGCATGCACGCTACAAGTAAACAACTAACTGATGCAGCATGATCAGTGATGCTAGACTGTTTGCATCGTTGGTGATCAACTTGCTGCGCTTTGCGGATGAGTGGCTTCATACGGACTGCGTGGAGTACGGACTTCGGACCTCGGACTTGCATGGACTTCTAAATTGGCTCACTCCGAAGTATGGTTTTGACTGGCCTAGATCCTAGTTGACTCATGATCGTTGCCGTACCTACGCGCAATCACAAGCGCTGAGACAAACGTTGGTGTCCTGTGTCGAACTTGTGTGACAATGGAGAGCATGTCCGGAACCTGCAAGTCATCGGCGCGACCGCGCAGGGTTGCCTCTCTGCAAAGTACGACTCATCAAGATACTCCTTGATGGTTCTGTTCACAGCGCAAGATGCTTCACAACGTCTGGTAGCAAGTCTGCGCAGCAGCTCTTTCCTGCGTTTTCCAACTGTATCGAGTGGGTGCAGGCATGGCATCCAGCGCAAGGTTTGGGAACACTCGTTGCCTCGCTCAGTCACGCCAATCAGCCCGCAAAGCACCCAGACAGGTAAGATTGCACGCTTCACGGTAAACAACCCATTCCTGGTAATCAACTGTGACAAACGCTGCCTGATCCAGGCTTCCCAGGTTCAGGCAACCATCGCTATGGACAGGGAACAAGCTCAGAGTCATGAGAGCAAAGACATACCTACTGCAAAGCCTCTAGACTTTGAGGTTACTCTGCCTGATATGTCCAAGGTGAGCAGAAAGCCTGCAGCTGACTGGTGCAGCCCTGATCAAGGTTACCAGCATAAATCAAAGCTAAACTCGCGCAAGGCAAGATCTGTTTAAGTATGCTTGGTCTGCCTGTGCAGACTGTTCTTGGCATTATTTTGGGAGGAGGAGCTGGGTCCAGGTTGTACCCTTTGACCAAGAAGAGAGCCAAGCCAGCTGTGCCTTTGGGTGCTAACTACAGACTGATAGACATCCCTGTCAGCAACTGTATCAATAGCAACGTGAACAAGATATACTGCCTCACGCAGTTCAACTCAGCTTCCCTGAACAGGCATCTGTCACAAGCCTATGTGAGTGTTCTGACTCAGATCTGACCACACATGCTGCTGCACTTGCTTTTGTCATCTTTCACAGTTTGGTCCAACCCTGACAACAGTCTGATCTTTGTCAGCATGCAGACCACATGCTAAGCTGATAGCATGAGCAGACTGCACCAATGCTGGAGCTGTGACTTTGCGATTGTGGTGCATGTTGCAGAACTCCAATGTAGGTGGCTACAGTTCAAAGGGGTTTGTGGAGGTTTTAGCAGCCAGTCAAAGCCCAACTGGCTCAAGATGGTTCCAAGGCACTGCTGATGCAGTTCGCCAGTACCTCTGGCTGTTTGAAGAAGCCGAGCGCAACGGTGTTGAGGATTTCCTGATCCTGTCAGGTACTGACGCTCATCATGCAATTCACAAGGACATGCTGACATCAGCATCTGCAGCAATTGCTACTCCCAACAGCATAAATTGCAGAAGAATGGGTAAGTATCACCTACAGTGCCTTTTAAAAGAACAGTGGACAACCTGTAACCTCGTGATCACATAGCTTCTGACAGATTGATTGCTGCTGTTTGAGTGTTGCAGCACTGCTAAGTCTGCACTGCTGCCCCAGTTGACAATGTGCTGACCCTGCAGGAGATCACTTGTACAGAATGAACTACCAGGACTTTGTCCACACGCATCGCCAAACAGGCGCTGACATCACAGTGGCAGCCTTGCCCACAGACGAGAAGCAAGCCACTGCTTTTGGCCTGATGAAGATTGATGGCACTGGCCGCATCCAGGTGCCTTGTCAGCTTGCATACCTGCTCAAGTTACATCTACATACTGCTTGCTTGTAGCCTTGCAGATACTTCAAATTGTTGCACCTACAAGCACTTAGGACTCATGTTCCTGACCTGCTACTGTCACATACACACACCACTACATACATGAACGCGTATTTGCACGCGTAGCATGCAGTCACCGGTTATTCTACTCGTTGAATGTGGCATGCCTTTGCATCTTATTTTGTTGCAGCACGCCTGCCAGTTTCTGCAACGTCAGTTTTGCAGTCAGTGCTGATGCAAAACAGCAGCAGGTTTTGCTGGTCAAAAGTTGCTGCTTGTTGTGGCATAGGACTTTGCAGTCAGTGCTGATGCGGAACAACAGCAGGTCTTGCTGGTCCAAAGTTGCTGCTTGTTGTTGCGTAGGACTTTGCAGAGAAGCCCAAGGGGGAGGCCCTGAAGGCCATGCAGGTGGACACCACAGCTCTGGGCCTAGACGCTGAGAGGTACCACCTCTGCAGTATCTGCTTTGTACGCTTGTTGGGCAAGTGTCTTGTGATCACATTTACCCTTCCTTTCTTCTCCCCCCATACCAAAGACATCGTCTGAAACCCTGTGTCTGCTGTATGCTGTGACTTACAGCATGTTATGTGGATGTTGTGCATGCATGTGTACAACATGCGTACAATGTATGTACGACTGTGGCTTACAGCCTAATGTATGTACAACATTGCTCATGCAAAGCTGGTGTCATTGCTTGTGAGCCAGTGCAATGGGGGTGAGTGTGGAGTGCAGGGCCAAGAAGCTGCCTTACATTGCCAGCATGGGCATCTATGTGCTCAAGGCATCAGCCATCAGGAAGCTGCTGTATGAGCACTTTCCTGAGGTGAGTTTCAAGCCTGAGCATGTGTTGAGCTGAAAAAATATACAGAATATAATATGGAAAATATTAGGAATGCCATCGTTAAAGCGATTGCTTCAGTTCACGTCTACACTACAGACCTCTGTGATGGCATGTGCTTGCTGTGTGTGCAATCTTTCCAGCACAGTAGTGTCTGTGCAAATTGCACCAGGCCCAGAATGAGCAGCTAACACATTTCAAGCGTGCATAACCATCTGAGGCAAATGGGCCATGGGATGCATGTCTCAAGCATGCCAGTATGAAAGCTGCTGCAAGCAAGCTTTTGCGACCTGATGTCACTGAGTTTCTACCAGTCACTAGCTACCTTTCTGACTGCACTGTGACCACTGCAGCAAGAAGCAGATGATAGACTTGCTTCACCCTGAAGAGTCAAATCAGGACATGACCACTAACTCTGACACACCTGCGAGCCTAGTGACATTCGCTGCGAGACTCATGACAAACCCTGCGTGCCTGTTTGCGCTGCAGGCCAATGACTTTGGCAGCGAGGTGATCCCTGGTGCCAAGGACCTGGGCATGCATGTGCAAGCCTATCTGTACGATGGGTACTGGGAGGACATTGGGACCATTGAGGCCTTCTACCAGGCCAACCTTGCCCTCACCAAGAACCCCAAGCCAGACTACAGGTCAGCCATCTCTGTCTGCAAGATTGCTGCCATTCACATGTATATCTTAGTGCTCTGCATCAATCTGGCTCATGTACATCTGATTGTCAGATCATGTCGTGAGAAATTGACATCACCTTTGCCTTCTTGGATAGCCCACAGGTAACTTCAGATAGCCCTGCTGTTGATGTTGTCTGTGTGAGACGATTCAGCCCCTTTTCAAAATAGTTTCAGGGCAACAAATACGGCCTAGCAGACAGCCCTGCTGATTTGGGTACAGTTTCAATATTTATGAAGTTGCTTAGCACTTGTTGGGATGAAGCAGGCATGCTTTGGTCACCAAGGCTTCTGCTGTCCAATGTTCAATGCAAGCTAGTGTGCAACTGTACAGCTGCCATTGGTGATGACATCATTCCCTTTACCAGCACTGCTGATGCTGGCTCCATGCACACTGCCTGCTCTGTGAAGTGTGGCTTGTCTTCTGACACATACTTGATGCTGACCCATGTGAAATGCAGTTTCTACGACTACGACGCGCCAATCTACACCATGTCACGGTTCCTGCCCCCCAGCAAAGTGGCCGATGCAACCATCAGCAACAGCATACTGGGAGACGGCACTGTCATCAGAGCTGGCAGCAAAATCAGTCACTCGGTGGTGGGCCTGCGCAGTCTGATCCAGGAGAATTGCATAGTTGAGGACACCCTTCTGATGGGCTCAGACTACTATGAGACTTTGGAAGAGTGTGCCCTGATTCCTGGCTGCCTGCCCATGGGTCTAGGTAAGCTGGCAGGATGAGCCGCTTTTGGTCGCTTCTTGACCCTGTATGAGCTCCCAACACAAGCACTGCCTTCTGTACATACATTCACTAATTTGCTCCCAGTGGGGTAACACTTGCCGGTGCCCCAGTAAGGACATCTCCCCATGCCCAATGACGCCGTCAGCAACATGTGATGTTGGGCAGCCATGATGTTGCGCTGCTTGATGCCCAAAGCAAGGCGCAATGGCTGTGGCTGTGTGCTGATGTCAGAGTCCTATCATACGATAGCATGATAGCAACAACAGTGCAGACAGCAGGTGACCAAACAGACAGAGCGGTGTTGCAGGTGCCAACACTGTTGTGCGCAAAGCCATTGTTGACAAGAATGCAAGGATTGGAAGCAATGTTCAAATTGTCAACAAAGGAGATGTGCGGGAGTCCAACATGGAGCACCTGGGCTTTGTCATCAAGGATGGCATTGTGGTTGTGATCAAGGACAGCATCATTCCAGATGGGACCATCATTTGAAGCACATGCAGCCGTGAGACTGTTGGCAGCATTTTGTGGATAGATTGCTTTTTGTGCTGAGATGTAGTCAACGAATGAACCCTGCAATCAGCGCATGATTCGCCAGCGAGATTGTCTGTATGCTGCTGGCTGATGGCCATCATCTGAACATGCGGGATGCACCTGTGTGCATCAAGTCTATCACACGGGATAAAGTGTAGATATCTGGGTTGTAGATAGGCATCTGTTATGATTGCTGTTCAATAGTCTTGATGTTGTTAAATAATGACTCAGCAGAGTCCGGCCTAATCACATCGCTACTTTGTCCACTAACAGCATTGAAGAGCATGACCACTGCTGACTCGGAGCTTTGAGCTGATGGCCTGTGACTCATGTGTCATATGGAGAAGTCGGCTGTTGTTTGCCTCAACTTCCAGGCGGCAACACCACGCGCGGCTGCAACAGCAGGCGTCTTTGTCACAATCTGTCTAATGGGCCCAAGCCAGAGGTCGACGTTGCAAACACAGGCCACTCAATGATAACTATGTGTGTGACAGCTACAATAGCAGAATGTGCCAGGACAACAGAATCGGGTCTGCAACACATGCAATCAGGTGAAATGATGTTCATTTTGCACATCAGCGGTTGCAAATTTGATGCTGGTACGCAGATTGAGTGGGCCTTCTGTGCACAGATAATTCAGGCAGAACTTGCTTTTGATAGCTGCAGCAGACTCAAGCTGTATGTGACAGTCATACATGACACAACTGGGTATGCCAAGGCAGTAAGCAGCAGTGTCAACTGTGTGAACACACACCTTGTTGGGGTTGTTATCCAGCAGCCACTGCCCCAGAAATGAGAGAGCCTCAATGGGATGTGCACAGGGCTTCTCCTTAGCCAGTACTGTCAGCCCTTGAACAAGGACTGGCTGCAGCACACTCTCCATATACTGTCCCACACCGTCAACAACAGCCTCCTGCACAACGCAGCATCACCTAAAGGACTATGTTGCAGCTACCAACATTTTCAGCATGAAAATATTTAGACTACATCCTCATGTTCCATGAAGGTAGCTTGCAGATGTGACAGCAACATTATGCTGATGGGTGTTGGGGGAGCTGCAGCTGAACACGGTGTAGCTGGACAAGGCTGCAAGGCTGTCATGTGGTTGCTCAGTTGCTGCATCTGCTATGCCACGATCATCTGCTGAAGTGTATGCAGGAGGGTAAGCTGTCAGGGGTATGAAGCATTGACTTGCATGATAAAATCTCTCCAGGGTGGTTGGTTTTGGAACAATGTCCAGCGTCTGTACATCTGTTCATGGCTGGTAATGCATGATGAAAGGGTGTGATAGGCACATGTTGATACGCACTCCCTGGTATAACATTTGAGCATACCTGGCTGAGCTGTGGGAAGAAGAAGCGAATCTCCCGTGCAGCACTTGCAGGGGAGTCAGATCCATGGGTGGCATTCTGGGTGCCGTCTGTGCCATACAGAGCTCGCAAACTGCACAGCAGTACTAAGGGTTTCAAGCTGTCAGCATACACAACAGCACATCCTGATGATTGCTGGTGAAGCTGCAAATTTGCTTCACCAGCTGCTTCAGCAGTGCCACGAAACTGACAGATGTTCCTGGTGAGACAGACCTCTTGGGCTTTTCAGCTCGTGCTGTGTTAGAGTTGGTGGGCCCCATCAAACTGCGCCACTCCTTGATGGCATTTTGCTTGGCCAAAACTAGTGCATACACTGGGCCGCTTGTCATGAAGTTGACCAGTGTCTCGAAGAAAGATTTCCCTTTGTGTTCACCATAGAATTCTTGTGCTCTTTGTTGAGTGAGCTGCAGCGACATTAATCTGCCTTGAAGGCTGTGTATGCTTTGAAAAGCACTATCTTTTGTTGCAACAAGCAAGGTGACACTTCAAGCACACAGGTCAAGCAGGGTAGGAAAGCGTCGCACGCCGCCGAAGCGTTGGCGGTGCATCCCTCTACGCTTTCGATAGGGTCTACAAGTGGTGATTCACCTGCAGCTTTTGCTTGGCGATGATAGTGAAGCCATGCACCTCTATCAGCTGACATATCTCCTCAGCCTTGCCTGCTCGTAGCGCATCTGGCTTTATCATGGCGTACGTCTTCTCGAATGGTTCCATTGTAGGGTGCAGCTATACCAGCCAAACCAGACGGCCCAGCTCTTGATCTACAAGTTCCCTTGCCTTCAAGGTTCAGAGCAAGTAATATTCATTCAATCGTTGCCATGAGTGTTCGTCAGTTTCCTCGTCAACTGAGCAGGTCGTGTGTCAGGTGCGCAACCCTCCTGTGGCAACGCTCCTCGTCTCATGCAAGCACAGCAAAATCCGCAATCGCCGTGATCTGTATCGATTTCTTGTGAGACCTCGCTCGTTCCTAAGAGTTGCATCTGCGTCCTCGGACACTCTGCAGTGGATACGCCACGCGAACGATTGCATCTGAGACAAGACGTAATCAGATTTGTTGTGTGTCTTGAACCGTTCCTTGGAAATCGCACTCTATAGAAGCTCTGCTCTGCTCTGGTAGCTTGGCAAGTACAACAGGTTACATCCAACTCAGCGGCAAAAGGCTAATTTAGCGCATGAACGGGCGTGGACGACTGCACTTTCCCACGAGGGTACACGCCTGATACTCCGCTGCGCAAGTGTTGCATGCATGCATGCAGCATGCATGAATAATGGTAGCTCTTCTGCACTGCACACCTGTGTGTGATCAGCTCTGCAGCGCTCCCATCTCTGCTGAAGTGAGCTTTCCTGCAGGCCTCAGCATTGCTGCTTCTCATCTTGTGCTGTGCGGCTTTGTGTTGGGGTCAGCAAGATGTTGTGGAGCAAAAGCTGCCTGTATCAGAGAGACAGTTCCAGAGTGCTATGGCCTTGAGGCAAGACAATGCTGCTTCAAAGATGATGCATACCACACAAAACACTTACAACTCTAAACAGCATTATTGAAGTGCACAGGAACAAGAGAGGGGCCTCAACTAAGGATCTGCGCCATGCAGCAGCCCTGTTGATTGCTGCTGCTGGGGTCAAGCTCCCTCCCAGCTTGAACGTCACAGCTGAGGCCACATCCAACATCAGCACAGATGCAGCCAACAGTCAATATTTCTCAGGCTTGCAGTTTGTAGGCCAGACCAATGTGCCTGCTCTTAAGGAGCTAGCTCGCGTCTACGAAGCCGGTATGCCCTGTGGAGTGCCAGCAATGCCTGCTAAGCACACACCAGGCTGCATATACAGAAATGCAACATTCCTGCATCTGCAATAATGCAATAAACCTGCATAAGTGAAAAGAACAACCATGTCAGTGCATGCGCTAAACTGTGTTTTGCAACAGCTTTTAGCGTCAACTCAATTCAACATACATGCCATAACGCAGGTGAAGGTGTAGCTGTGGATGCAGCTATAGCGCATGACCTCTTCAAAAAAGCAGCAGAACTGGGCGATCCAGATGCACAGGCAGACATGGCTGTCCGGTACAGCCTAGGCCTTCTACCCATCAGCAGCAATGAGGGCATGCTGTATGAGCTTACAACACCCAGCACACCTGAAGCACTGCTGAACTACTTCTTTGCAGCTGCTGGCAATGATACATTTGCCCAGATGGCCATGGGGTACCGGCATATGTATGGGGTGGACGTCCCTCAGAGCTGTCAAGCTGGCCTGCTGTACTACAACCCAGTTGCTGAGCGAGTGGTGGAGGCAGCTCGCTACCCTGGTAGCCTACCTCAGGTAATCAGGCGCTTGATGCATTTTCTGCTGGTTCCCAAGAGCAATGCTTGCTAGCTTTGGCCCAAAGCAGAAGTAGGTATTGCTCCAGTATGCATGGCACAAGCTGCCCAGCGCATTATGCTATCCACACTCTGTAAGTAAGATGAAATGCATCAGTTCCAACCAGGAGTTGGAAATAAGAGGCACATTTGCAACACAAACATGTATGTCATCAGCAGAGCAGTGTTGCCAAATTTGGGTCTGTGAAGAAGGCGCTTTGCAGCTGGACTGCACAGATCTTATAAACTAGTCACAAGTCCTTGTCCTGATGCAAAAGCATTGCAGTTCACGCATTGCCAACTTCCTGGTCCAAATGTCAACAAGTGAAACCATATCATTGCAGGTCGAGCGTGTGAGGCTGAACTACAAAAGTGCTGGCATGCGGCGGCCCAGCCGGGAGCAGGAGGTCTTGCATTATCAGTGGTTTGCAGACCTAGGCAGTGTGGAGGCCCAGAGGGCTGTTGGCCAGATCTTCAGCCATGGTGCTCTGCGCAATCCTGAGCAGGCTCTGCGCTACTTCAGGTGACCTTCATACCTTCCCTTACACAGGTTGACACTGCATTACTTGCACGGTGTCCCGCAGGATTACAGGTGCTGTGTTCAAGTCCAAGCATTCTTGAGCTGGCATGCAGCATTATGTCACATATCCTGATGTTGTTGACACCTGAGACTTCAAGAAGGATAGCAGTCAGTTCCAGTGCAGACGCATGTGCTCCACAGCTTTCCCAAACTCACACCTGCATTTGCAGCCACCATCACGGCAATACCATGCTACTTGCGACATTACTCAGGTGGGTTCTTTCTCACAGAACTTGCTTGCTTATGCTGCAGCACTCATGTTAGGTTGGCACCAACGCTTGCTGTTGTGTGTACAGGCAAGCAGCTGATGGTGGAGATGCAGACGCTGTAGCGCATCTGGGCCACATGTATGCCAATGGTGTTGGCGTGGACCAGAACAATGAGACAGCCAGCCAGCTGTTCCAGGCAGCAGCTGATGCTGGCAATCCCAATGGGCAGTTTGGGCTGGGCTACATGCACTTGACTGGGCATGGTATGGAGCAGAACCACAGGGCAGCTTTCAAGCTCTTTCAGCGGGCGTCCGAAGCGGTGAGCAAGTCAAGACATGTCAATGTATGCACCTGGAAACATGCGCCAATCATGGCCAAAGCCACCATTTGACATATCACTCAAAACGCTGTACACAAGCCAATATCCATACAATTGTCTCTTGTGACCACTACTACAGTAACCTCCACCTGTGTAATCTAGCTTACAGTAGTCAGTTGCGCAAATATATATATGTGTGTGCAGCACGGTACCACTTCCTACAAGTCTTTGTGTATATCTGAAGTGCAACAGGCTGAGAGTGTGTTACTCTCAGGGCAATGCTGAGGCCTGGTTCCACATGGGCGTGATGTACCTGAATGGCTGGGGCGTGAAGCCCAGTCAGCGCCAAGCTCTAGACTGCTTCACCGTATCAGCCCAGGTTGGGCACGTGCTGGGCATGTACAACCTGGCCATCATGCACCTCAATGGCAGAGCAGGCCTGGCAGCTGCAGATGCTAAGGCCAGTTGCCAACCTGCCCTGGCCCTGCTGAAGAAGATTGCAGAGAAGGGTGGCTGGGGCGGCCTGGTTCAGCAGGTAGGCTCATCTCAACTTTGACGGATGCCTGGTGAGTCATACAGGCAATTACATGCTTCATGCCTCTTGCATGTATGTCAGCCACAGAGTCATGTTGCATGGCTGTGTAGCTTGGGTGCTGTGTACGGTGCCATCACTACATGTGTGTTGAGTACCTGCATACATGATTGTCAGCAGCAGGCACATGAACATGGGGCACAGGTTTTGCTGACATGGCTGCTATGTGTGCAACACAATACGGACAGCTTGGAATGGCATAAGTCTAGATAAAACCAGTGCAGCACTCCCTGACCAGCCCATGCATGAAAAGGAAGGCTTCAACCAATACAGTTGAACAAGTAAATGCTAAGTATTACAGAGGTCATACAAAGCTGACTTACGAAGACCAAGGCAATTGGCCAAAATGGTGGCGTCGCACAGCTTTGCCACAGTCTGGACTCCAGACATGCATATTGTGTTGCAGGGTTATGAAGCCTTCATGGATGGAGACTATGAGCCAGCCTTGCTGCACTACCTTCAGTCAGCAGAGATGGGCAGTGAGCTAGGCCAAAGCAATGCAGCCTGGATGTTGACGTATGGGTATGGCTATGAGGGCGAGCATGCAGCCCAACTGGCTATCACACTGTACCAGCAAGCTGCTGCACAAGGCAATCATGAGGCTCTGCTGCAAATTGGTGACAGCTACTACTATGGCAGAGGCGTGCCAACAGACTGGTCCCATGCAGCGCAAGTATATGCAGAAGCATCAAAGCACCGCGTTGCTCAGGCGTCTCACAACCTGGGGTTCATGCATGAATATGGAGCTGGCTTGCCACAAGATCTACATCTGGCCAAGCGATACTATGATAAGGCGTTGGAGGCGCAACCAGATGCCTTTGTGCCTGTGTTCTTGGCTTTGTGTGGTCTATGGGTCCACAGCCGGTGGCTGTCAGTGAAGCCCTATGTGCCTGACAGGCTTGCTTTTGTTAAGCAGCGACTGTTTGTGTTGCCACAAGCTGAGCAGGGCGTTGTACAAAAGTTTGGTGGAGGTTCAGGTCATGTTCAATCTGCATTAGGTACTCTAGACAGAGTGTTTGACTGGGTCACAGATTTTGGGGCCGTTGCTCATCTCATTACTGACCAAGCAGAGCTGTGTTTGTTGCTGGGTTGTGGGGCTGGTTTGTGGCTTGTGTTGCAGAGACGACGTAGGTTGCGCATCAACCAACAGGCTCAAGTAGACACACGGACACATGTAGGTGCTCCACCTCAGGATGAACAACCCCACACATAACCCTGGCGTGTTCAATGTGAAGGACGTCGCCCTTTCGTTATGTGCATGCATACATGTTTCAAAGGACAGGCCCCATAGGGGGTCAGACCCCAAATACAGACCCTGGCCCGGGGGCCTTCTGCAGATTTCCATTGTGAAGACCTCACAGTTGTTTGGGTCTGCGCAGGTTTGACGTCTTTGCGAACTGTCGTTTGTTTCTTATGCTTGCTTTGGTCTGG
>JAABUW010007919.1_pt1 | contig 12594 bp, 17 predicted proteins | sample 5560081 | NCBI WGS metagenome assembly JAABUW01 (sample SAMN10711882, study PRJNA513363) | rock metagenome | isolation source: Antarctica rocks | place: Antarctica: Victoria Land, Knobhead sud | reverse complement strand
TGACTCAGCACACCTGGCATCTCTGCTATGGCTGCCTGCAGAGGCTCATAGCTATCAGGGGACACCTCCACAAGAATGGAACCTCCAGAGGACTCAGGCGCATCAGAAGTAATCCTTGACAAGGGATTGCTGCTCATGTCCATCATCTCTTGGACATGGGCTGGATGAGCGGTTTCATGATCATGTGATACCCATCTGCGACCTGTGTTTGCAATTGGAGGGGAGCCTCGAGACAACAAAGACTGCTGCCGATATGGTTTACGCATTGGACCTCGCATGTTGGTCAGCAATTGGGAAGAAAGGGATTCCCTTTTTACAGGCTGGCGCGGCTCCATGCCATAGAAAGGCTGTGCTAATGCCCTGTTGACAGCAGGCTGTTGGTGGCTGCTGTCAACAAATGCGTCTGCTGTTGCACTCATGCTTCTATAAACTCTTGGGGGAGGCCAGAGGGGTGTTGACTGCTGCTCAGAGCGCCGCCTTTGCAAGCACTGAGCTTGCGAGCTTGACTGCAACCATTCCAACAATGGCTGGTTGTCAACTCCCTGATCTGAATCTGTGAGTATCTGCTCACTGTAGTCAGGCATTGCCAGCACAGTCTCTGACGTGCTTCTGACAAGGGACGAGGACTGTTGAGGTTGAGTGTTAGGTGTGTTGGCATGGCTTGCACCAAGCATTCTGACAGCTTCCCCAGCAAGCAAAGTGTTGGCATCAGTGTCGCCTTCATCAGCATCTGTAGCAATGGTGTTTGGGACTTCAACAGCAGGAGGTCGAGGCTTGCTGCTTGCAGAGCTGAACATCCTCAGCTATCCCTGGCCAGCTGAAGGTGCACACAGTTATGCCTGTGCACAACATACACTGTTGATAGCACACAACATTCACTTATGCAGCTGCATGGCACTGTTGCAGGTACGTGTACATATCACTTGTTGATCTTGCTATCTGCTTCCAGTTCATAACTATTGTCACAGAAGGTTGTGGGGTGACACAAAACAGTCAGCACCCTCAGGGTCCAGGCAGTCAACACGCGGGCTGCTGTGCGTGAGAAGAGCGAGGTGCACTTGTGACCTTTACAATCTACATAGCGGGACAGTCACAAGTATGCTATTACCGGCAGTCATGACAGCATCTGGCTCGACCTCACAAACATAGCCGCACACAGCCACTCAAGGTATGACGTTCGTGCAGTCACGGCTGCAACTCCTCAAGACTGCTCAATTTATCGGCGCCATCATGCAAATATATGCTGTCCTGCGCAGTTGACCGGGTTTGGAATGGAGCAAGCCAGCTTCTTAGTCATAGATCACTTCTTTTTTGGAGTTTTTAAAATTTTGCAGGAAGACGAGTTTCCGTGAGGTTGACCTTCACACGTCCTCGCTGCACTGGGCTTCAAGCCTATACTTGCAGGCACTGACACTTGCAGATCAAGTGTGACATAAGCCTATACCCAGCGAATGGCCAAGGATACCTGCTGGCAGCTATTGCTGCATGCTTTGCAGCATGTGCTGCTCCCGTGGTTCCCAAGCAAAGTTGATGCATGTGGCGCTGGTGTGCAAGGCAGCGCATTAGTGGATGATAGACATGTTCATCAGCTGTTCCAGCCCGCAGAGCAGGCTGCAGACCAAGCCATTGTGTTGAAGGGCCCTAAGTCCTGCCAGGTTTGCAATCACTGTCAGTCCATTCTGCTTTGCTTGTTACAACACCTGTAACCTGGTATTTCAATGTTCAAAATGGGCTGCACAAGCAAGCCAATGTGCCTGTTGCAGGTTAGTAGGGCAGACTTTAGGACATTGAAGTGGTGCCGTTGGCTAAATGATGAGGTCATCAATTTATATATGCAGCTTCTTCAGGTCAGTGTCAGTAGCTGTCCAGCAGGTATTGGGTGATTCGGCTGAGGCCAAGTGAGCAGACTCTTTGACATGAGACTCTTTGCAGGAGCAAAATTTGCAGTTGCAAGCGGAAGGAAGCATGATCCCAAAGGCGTTCATTTTCAACACTTTCTTCTGGACAAGACTTGCTTGCTTTGGCAATGATTTTGACTACTCAGGTGTTGATTCGTACTATGCCCAAATGACGTTCTTTGCATCATCCAAATGCTTGAGTTTTCTGCTTCATACTTGTGTTGGGGCTTCACATCCCAAGCTGAGGGCTGCAGGAGTGGCGAGGTGGACAAAGAAGGTCGATGTGTTCAGCCAGGATCTGCTCATAATTCCCATCAATCATGACAGTCTGCACTGGTGTTTGGCCACAGTGGATATGCGCAGCAGGGCCATTTCTTACTATGACAGTATGCGTGGCTCTGGCTTGTCAGGTATGCCTAGTTGCACAAATGACAGCTGCCCTGCTTCCAGCAGGAACCACCCTTTTGCCTCTTGTCATTGACTGGAAACTTCACATTACCTGAGCCTGAGCCTGATCAACACACCCCAAATGTGACTGAGGGGCAGGTTGTGATGTTGTCTGGCAGGCCATGCAGAGTATCGAGTACTGCCTACGCTTGCCAAATGGCTCGCAGAGGAGCGTATAGACAAAGGCCAGCTCTCACAGGTATAGTCCTTGGGGTAGTGCTGCAGCTATTAACACAGACCTCACTGTGCCATGAGTCTACATGGCTCTGCATGGTCCAATGCTGGTGCCTGCAGACAGCAGCTTGGCACCAAGTGACAGTCAAGGAGCTGCCAGAGCAACATGATGATGGCAGCTGTGGAGTCTTCACAGGCATGTATGCAAAGTATTTGCTAGCAGGCTCAAACCCAACCCAGGCGTTCAGCCAAATGAATATTCCAAGGTTACGCCTGCAGATGGCAGCCGACCTTCTAAAGGCTTACGGGCTTCCAAACGCTAATCTGCCAGCAGACTCGTCAGGTATGCACCTGACAGTAATTGACCAGCTGCATAAGTCACAGCAAGCATTTGTCCAGTGCCCTGCGACTCAAGACAGGGAGCTGACTGCAAGGTGTCATCCATGCAATATAGGACATGCAAAGCTCAAATGCATAGGATACATTGGTATTTGCAGAGGTCTTGCTTCACTGCTGGTGCTATGTACAGTGTTGCCCATAAATCACTGGTGGATTTGAGGGCAATTTGTCCAAATTGAACCCCTTTCAAACCGCAAGTATATTGATTTCGACTGATGGGTTGACCGATCCGGCACTCCGAGTTGACAGATTGTCTGGCCCCACACTTCACGTCCTGCCCAGCGTCCTGCCCATACAAAAAACAGCAAAAGCGGCCAATATGAATCCAGAGATGATGAAGCTGGCGATGGAGCAGATGGTAAACAGGACTCTTGCTGTTGAATGTCCTTCCGCATTCACGATGAAGAGGCTAACGCAGTGTTTGGTTTTTGTAGTCAAAGATGTCGCCGGAGCAGGTCGGCGTAGGCTATATGCTGTCGGCCATAGCCTGCCAGCTTGTTCGCAAAGTGGGAGTTGCATACTTCTGCTAACAATCTTGTATGCTGCAGATGGCCGACATGCAAAGGACTATGGGCAACCTGACTCCAGCGCAAATGCAAGCCTATCAACAACAGGCTGCCAGCCTCAGCCCAGATGACATTCAACGAGCAAGAACCCAGATGAATGGTATGACTCCTGATCAACTCAAGCAGGCTGCTGGCCAAGCAAGCGCCAGCTTGTCAGCTCATGAGAAATATCAGCTTGACGGGGCCAATAGCTTGAAAGCTGCTGGCAATCAGCTACACAGTTCCAAGCAGTATGCAGCAGCAATAGACAAGTACACCAAGGCCAAATCTAACCTGACAGGTAAGGAAAAACAGCTTTTCACAATATGACATTCCCAGCATAGTGGGCTGCAACTTCTGTGAAAATGGATTTCACCCCTGCAGGTCAACCCTCCGACCAAGCAAAAGACATCAGAAAGGCTTGCATGCTGAACATCTGCAGTTGTCACTTGAATTTGGGACAGCTGGATTTTTGCGCTGAGGAGTGCAATGAGGTGTTGTCAATTGATGCAAGCAACCGTAAGGCATTGTATAGACGAGGACAAGCATATAGTGGGCTTTCCAGGTACACAGCATGTCAATCAGTTGTCTCTTGTTTTGTTTCCTGCATGCCAGCAGGGCCAAGCAGGGCCAAGCCTGCAAATCTGCTGTCTGGACTGCAATTACTGGCAGTCACTACATTTGCTCACTAGAATTGCAAAGTGTAATCTGTGCCCTGCTATGTGTGCGCCTGCATTGATGCATCTGGCAAGGTGACCTCCACACATTGTCTTCACTGCATGTTTCCACCAACAATGAGAACAGCTAAGTCTGTGCAGCCTGCAAGTTTTGAGTCCTACTGTGATTGCTGTGACAGGTACGCTGAAGCAGTACAGGATCTGACAAAGGCATTGGACATGTCACCTGCCAACGAGAAAGAAGTGATAGCAGCCAAGCTGAAAGAAGCTCAACAAGGTGCAGCTAGTCAGGCCTCTGCATCTCAGACCCCCCCTGCTGTCAAGCCCCAATCCCAGCCAAACTCTACCACCCCTGGGGCACCAGCAGAGCAGCCCTCCACCAGCAGCAGCCAAGCAGGAAGAGCCACAGTTGAGGATGGACATGTGTCAGATGCTGAATCAGACACAGTTGAGGAGATTCCTGCAGCCCAGCCACAGGTTGCAAGACAACAGCCGATGGGTGGGGCACCCATGGGTATGCCTCCTGGGGCGCCCCTGGGTATGCCGCCTGGGATGGACCCTGAGCAGATGCGCCGCATGATGCAGGACCCCTCAATGATGCAGCACCCCTCAATGATGCAGCAGGCAGCAAATATGATGAGCAGCATGGACCCTGCACAGTTGGAGAGTATGTCTAGAATGGCTGGCGCGCCAGGTCAGCTTTTGTGCTACTGAAGAGTCTGGTGGCTTACTACAGTTCGTTCAGCGTTGATATATCTACACTGAGGACATGCTTGATGTGTACATGCTCTGACTAATGCATACAGAGGCAGACTGTGTCCACATCCATGTTGCATGTATCATTTGTACTTTGCCCTAGCGTTCTTTTGAGCTGCATGTGCTGTGTCTGCTTTGTCTAGCTGATATCATACTTTGGGTCTATCAGCTCATGCAGGGCTTGCTTGCAACATGGATGTCTGATGCATCACACTGTGCCTGCAGCGGGCATGCAGATTTCGCCAGAGATGCTGAAAAGCGTCAGCTCCATGATGTCCAGCATGTCCCCAGAAATGATGCAAAGCATGCTGTCAATGGCCTCCAGCTCTGGCACTGCCACGGGTGCTGCACCGCCTCCTGGAGCTCCTGCTGCCTCTGGTCAGCAAACTGCACCTGGTAGGTTCTCTGTTGCCACAAAAAGGGAAAAAGGAAAAAAAGACTACGCCTTTCGGCGTCAATTTAATGAGAAGCCAAGTATTATACCAGGCTGCCCAGGCCTTTGTTGCCACATCTCCTGGGCCATGCTGTCTTTGATGGTGGCGTGCATCACTTGCAAAAAAGTGAAAAGTCGGCATACAGAGCATCATTGATCTTGCACCTGTGTAGTCAGGCGTGATCTGGACCATTCAGTCATGTCATGTATTGCCAACAAGCATACTTGCATACAGCATGTCTGGCAATGCAGTCACTGTCTGTCATTCTGCAAAGCTGTTGTGAGCTGTGATGCCTGCATTCTGTGTGTTACGCTGCATCTGGACAGTGGGTGTGTGCATGCAGGCCAGCAGATGCCAGCAGGTGGGCCACAGATGGGACCTGAGATGATGGACCAGATCCAGCAGCGTCTGAGTGATCCAGCCACAGCAGACTTGATCAGCGCCTTCACTCAGACCATGAAGCCAGAAGACCTGGCAGGCATGCTGAAGTCAGGCGGCATGGATGTCACGCCAGAACAGGTAAGGGCGCTCTGCTTGCCTGCTGAGGCCAGTGACCTGTCAGGGTTGTAGAGCCTCTCTTGCAATCATGCTATGTATGGGTGGCTGAGCTTTGTGATGGCAGCAAGCCGCATGTTGTCTTTGCTGTATTGAAAAATGTTGCTGTTGCATGGGAAGGGGTTCCGCAACCTTTGCATATAGGTTTGAGATTGATTATTTGGGTATCATGAATTAGCGTTTTGGTATGTGTATGAGCTGTGAAGCAACTAATCAGCACATTGCCTCAGATTGTGTATCCTACTAGTACATCCTGCCCTTACAATCGACATGCAGTAGACGACTGTGTTTATCTTGTTGTTCTGCAGGCTGCTCAGTATCTCACCTATGCCAAGAGAGTCAGCCCCGCAAACATGCGCAGGCTGCTCAAGCTTACAGCATATGGAGTACCTGTATACACCTTGGCAGCGCAGTCTAGACAATTCTTTAAGCAGCATCCCCTTGTGTTTTGGGCAATAGTTGTTTTACTGTTGGCATTGTTCCTAAGATTTTTGGGATGGGTATAGGAGTATTTGCTGGAACCTGGTGCAGAACAAGCGAGCTAAGATGCACATCTGTTTGCTTGCCATACATGCTTCGCATGCAGAAAGCTGTTTATGTGAGGAATAGTCGTGTAGAAGTACTACTGAATGGACAATGGTAGGCTGTATCAAATGTGTTGAGGAGTTGTGTGACCCATAAGTCATGTATTCGGGTCGTCATGCAGATCCGTTTGCGGTTGCCAGTAGTGGTCCTGTGACTGGATCGAGCAGTGTTTTCTAGAGGCGCATGTCTTCCTGAAGCAATGTGTGTTCCAGATCTTGGGACGTTGTGTCATGTAAACAGGTGCAATAAAAAATTACAAGAAAAGAAAAAGAAGATTACAAGCTTTAAGTACAATTAAAGAAGTATAACTAAAAGAAGTCCAAGATGTTGTTGCTAATCCAGTCATGCAACACTTGTAGCGCACATTACAATTATCAAAATTACACAACCTCCTTTCAACACCCAATGCAAACTGCTTCATTGTATACATCGTTCTGGCACAGCTTGCCCACTCTACACGTCTTTTGCACTGGCTTTATGTGTGCCAGAGCTGCTCTTCCACGAACAGTCGCAGCTTGCAAGCAACATGTTCACACCTCTAAATAACACAAACATTTACAATCCTGCAATCAATATGGAGCAACAACACAAAAGGCGTACAAGCAAAAGGTGCCTAATATGTTCCAACTGACCGCGCTGGCACAGAGAACAAGGCAGAATGCTGCTGCAGTTCAGCGGTAGGCTTTCATTCAAGTGAACTGACAAAAAATGTGCAACACAGCATGCAGCAAATGGCAGCAGAAAGGGCCATCTCCAGAAACAACACCTGCCATTGATTTTGCTACTGAAACATTTACAACTGCAGAGCCCTCTTGCCCTGTGACCCACCATTGCTTTGATCTAGTCCAGTGTCACAGAGACTTTGCAGAGCTTGAAATGTGCCCAAGCCTGGCACATGTACTTTCTGCATCCACAGATCTACATCTTGTGGAAATCACCCCTGATACGTCTTGCCAGCTGCATGTCTCTGGGCCTGCAGAGAGCAGGAGCACAGAGTGAATTCGATGAGTGCAAACAGACTTGCGACATTAAGGATGATGGATGGTACTGGCTTCTTACATGATGGTCACCCTCTTAGCGTGAATAGCGCAAATGTTGCTGTCCTCAAGCATCCCAACCTGCACCACGCCAAAACCATTAACTGCACATCTTGAACCCACAACAAGATGGGTGCCCACTCCAAGATCAAATTGAACTCACCAGGTAAGCTTCAGCAGCTTCCTGCAGGGCTTCAACTGCCCGCACCTGCCACCGAAAGTCCGCCTGAAAGTCTCGAGTGATCTCGCGCACTAGTCGTTGAAAAGGTGCCCGTCGTATCAACAGTTCAGTGCTCTTCTGGTATTTGCGAATCTCCCTATGTGTGGCACCAGGATGCATCGAAACAGTGCTGTCGCTACTCCACAAGCAATCGCTACCAAAGCTTACTTCAAGGCGTTTGCACCGGGTCTCGCCCTTGTGCGCTTGATGCCCAGCGTGCTCGGTGTTGTCTTGCGCACAATCTTGGTGACCTTTGCCAGAAGTTTGCCCGATGGGCAATGGTTTGCGCTTTTCCTGGCTGTTTGTTTCGTACGAGCCATACTATGCAGAGATCTACAAACCAGCCAAGGCGGTAGCTGTCGCTACTGACGACTCAACGAGTACGGGTGGCACACTCACAAACGCAGACAGTCATCAGCGGTCGACAAGCACGGACAGAGTCTCCCGGTATGCTGTGCTGCGCTGGGCTTGTGCTGGGTCAGTTTTGACCTAATTTCTTGCCCTACCCTGGCATGCTTTGCATGCGGTGCCCGTCTGCACACAAATTTTCAGGAGACGTTATGGCTGTAAAAAGATCAGCAGTAATGTGCAAGCATCGAGTCGCGACGTGGCCTGCTGTCAAGCGACGCATGGTCAGGCCCTCGCTGGCCTCCTGCTCTCGACTGCTCGCGTGTTGGGGCAACGGGGATTTTGGCCGCTTAGGGCACGGGGTAGGATGCTTTGGAGAGACCGTACCAATGATCTGTGGCCTACTCTCTGACTTATCGGTAGCCCAAGCGTCATGCGGAGGTGCACACACAGTCGTTGTAACAGGTATGACGCCAGCTACTCGCTTCATACCTGGAGCTGTGGCCCAAAGCTGTTTCACTGCAGACTCAGGAGTTGCGTTCAGTATGGGACTGAACGAGGATGGTCAGCTAGGACACTCCTCTGAAGCTCAATTTGTTCCAGTAGGTACTCTTCGACATCCTGTCAGGACTGTGATGGCAGGTGCTGGGCTACTTGCTTGCTAGTGACTGGTTGGTAAAGCAAATAGACCTGCCATTCAGCCATAGCTGTGATCCATTGCTTGCCCAGGTCCCCCAAGAAATCGTGCTGCCTGAGCCTGTGACCCAAGTTGCTGCTGGTCATCACCACACTCTCTTTTTGACAGAGTCCGGCAATGTGTGGGCATGTGGACGAAACAACCGTGGTCAGCTGGGCCTTGGCAGTAAAGCTGGATCTTTTGCCACCTCCCCTCAACGCTTAGAAGCTTTGTCAGGTTTGGTTGCATATGCACACAAAAGCGTGTGTCATTTGTCTGCATGCACAAGACTCTTGCACATCAGCTGTATCTGGTGCAGAGCTTCAACATACCATGCTTGTATTGGTGCCTCATATCCATCTGCCAACACCTTGTCATATCAGGCTGCCCTGCTTGCAGCATCATGCCTTCATTGAATTTGCTGGCAACAGCTTGGTCTTCTGTCTTGCAATGCATACTCCAGCAAGCTGCTGCTTCACAACAAACAGAGCCTAACAGAAATACCCAATCCTGTGGGCAGACGAGGTTGCTTATTGAGTTGCACAAGGCATGTGTCCTCCTGTTTCTGAATCTCTACATACTGTTAACATAGGTGCCAACATTGTAAGCATAGCTGCTGGAGCAGAGCATTGTCTGGCTGCAAACGCTGCTGGACAGCTTTTCAGTTGGGGCTGTGGCAGCAATGGCAGGTTGGGGCATGCACAGAGCAGCAGCCGCCTCTGGTTCTGGAACAAGGATGAGAGCTACCCACGATTGGTGCAAAGCGTGACAGAGAAGGTTGCTGGCATCTCTTGCGGCCACATGCATTCTGGTGCGCTGCATGGCTCATGGTATAGGGCTTTGTGTGAAGAGCAGATTGTTTGTCAATCATACCAGGCATGCATGACCGAAACAGTTCAACTTCAGGTTCAATGTCCCTTGTCTGCTAAAAGGCCTGCTAAGCATGGCTCCTCCACTGTGAAAGTGTAACAAGCTGGTTTTGCGACGTCCGTGTCAAACATTTTGACATCAGTCATTATTGCAGTCACAGGGCCATCATGTCAAATTCTTGTTTCCGAGAGGTGGGTTGTTGCAAACACTAGTTGCATCTGACGGTGTTGAAATATAGAGGACATTGAATCTGCCTATAGGCTGCATTGACGCAAATGGGATGGTATATACCTGGGGTTATGGCTCATATTGGCAGCTAGGGACAGGCCAGACACTGGATGTGGGAATGCCTCACAAGGTACCGCCTCAACCAAAAATGACTACACTGTGTGCTGAAGCACTGCCTTGTCCAGGCAACTCTTTTGTACACATCGCAGCAAGAAGCAGCTTTGAACTTTGAACCTTGTATGCCAAGGAACTGGTTCTGGACTGTCTCTTGCTCTGGCTGACATGTTCAGACCCATCAATGACACTGGAGGGTCTCCAATACATCTGATGCCTAGCGTAACAGCAGATACCTTTTTGCCCCGTGCTAAGCAAATCAGTGTGCACAGCTTGCTACAATTGTTAGGTATGTGAGCCCCAGTAAAGAAGGAGAGGAAGGGGAAAGGAAACAGAGAAAAGGAGAAAAGTGCTAAGACATAACAGTAGCAGCGCTGTTGCAGGTTGATAGACTGCATGGAGCAACACAGCTCGCCATGGGAGGTGCGCACACCTTGGTTCTGCGTCAGACTGATGATGTAGTGGCTTGGGGCGCCAACCAAAGTGGAGTGCTTGGTATGGGTATTGGAGTTAGTCAGGATGCGCGACTTCCAACAAGGGTGCCAAAGCTAAGCTGCAGTCAGGTGAGATATTTGTGGCAAATGGTGGCAGTGACATGTGCACGTTTTGCTTTTCCATAAATGATCCAGGTGACAAGCTGCGCATGATGCATTGTGCTAAGCAAGCGTTTATGATGCTTCCATTCTGTGTAGGCATGCTGTGTCTGACCTATGTTGCATTGCTGTCATGTTTTCTTTTGTGATCCACAGGGACCATTGAATGCCCTATGAATGAGGAGCGGCTTTTCAGCTGTAAGACAAGGCCTACTTGTCTTTAGGCTAGTAGTCACAACGGCTCAATTGAAAGCTGCACAAACTTGACGGCACATGACAAAAATGGAGGACTGTGCAATTCTACCATGTAGGTGTCTACTGGCTGGAAGCACAGCGCAGCAGTGGGTCATGCTGGTGAGCTATACTCATGGGGTTGGGGTGGGTCAGTGGGGACAGCAACCAGCTTTGAAACAGGACAATCTAGTGGCGGACAGCTTGGCCTGGGCAACGAGTTTGACTACTGGAAGCCAACACAAGTGACAGATTTGCTGATGTCTTGGAATGGCACTCCTGAGGCTGAACCTACAGCGCCTATATTGGCATCTAGCTGGAAAGCGATGCATGTGTCTTGTGGGTTCAACCACACAGCAGCTGTTATTGAGATCAAAGACTCATGATCATACATGACTGTCATCCTGTCACGGCTTGTGCATAACGTCTTTTGTGCTATACTGACTTTAGTGATTGTATTTGCCTGTGAGCTGCAGAGTGCACAACACGTGTAAACACGCAGACCGTTAGTCAGAATACTTGGGTTGGGTTGAGTGTGTTTTATGGGGTTCTGTCAATACTTCATCAGGCTTCAATACAGCATTCCCTGGACTGCTTGCAGTTGAAGTTTGCTGAGTCAGGCTGGCAACGATCGTCCGGTAGGTCCTTCATGATCATGCAAGTCTTTGAGCTGACTGCCCGCGTGCCACACGGAGCATCTGCACGCCAGCCGAAGAAATCCGACCTGGCTGAGCGTCTCGTTGTGAGCGTTTCGGAAGCCCCCGCAGCAGTGCAGTTGCAGGGCGCCTTTCAAGTCTGTTTGTAGAAGCCAAGTCAGCTGTTGTTCTCACTGCGTTGTATCGTGTGCATGCCCTCAACCCATACCGAAACTTCCGGCAACCAACAGATCGTATGATCGTAGGCTTCATTCTCGTGCTCCTGGCAATTGCCGGAGGCGTTGCCATGTTTGCATACATTTGCAGGTAACGCAGAGTGCTCTCGTGTTTGTCGTCGCATGCGACACCCTTCGAAACTCACAAAGGCTTTTTTGCTTGCAGAGTGAGACAGTTTGCCTTGAGAAGCCAGTATTTGCAACGGACCGCAGCAGCAAGGCGAACAGGTGCGACGAGCTGTATGAAAGTTGCTCACAACTGCAGGCCTCTCACGCCAGTCGACATCAGCTTGCTAAACTGTTTGTGTCCCGGTCAACAGTCCTGCAAGTCGACGCTAGGGTTGAACCCAACGCAGTGTCACCACCACCCATAGATTATACAGCCCGTGCTGGACAATCGGCGCGATCAAGAAAACGCTGTCCTAGTTCGCCATGTGCAGCTCATACTTTAGTTGGCTGCAGGTATTGTAGATATGCCCAGCTACCCAGCGCCTCTGGTCCAGCTCAGACCAGTTGCCACACACACCCCTGCAGCGGAGGATGAAGGCACTGTACGAGAGTGTCCGATATGTTTTGAAGAGATCACTCAAAATCAAGAGTGGCTGCTGCTCCCATGCAAGCACGGTGTCTGCGCAACTTGCTACCAGAAGCTAATACAGGACCAGCATCAGGTCACTACCTGTCCGCTTTGTCGGATGCCTCTCTTGGAGCCTGTGCCTGAGCAGACCAATGCTTCAAGCCTTGTGACAGCCCCTGGGACACCAACCATATCATGTCCAAGGACCATTCAGCATATGCCCGTCATCACACAAGCACCAGCAAATTGGTTCCAGATCCACATGTCGTCAATGGTTCAAACATCAGCTCCACTGTCAAATCAGCATGATTTGCAACCAGCTGGTTGTCCACTGAACAGTATAGTGTAAAAATTGCCTG
>JAABUW010007918.1_pt1 | contig 12595 bp, 12 predicted proteins | sample 5560081 | NCBI WGS metagenome assembly JAABUW01 (sample SAMN10711882, study PRJNA513363) | rock metagenome | isolation source: Antarctica rocks | place: Antarctica: Victoria Land, Knobhead sud | reverse complement strand
TCTTTGGCCAATTTCGCTTCTTCCTCCTTGGCTTTCTTGGCGTCCTCGAGGGCTTTGCGCTCGGTTTCTTCACGTTCGAGGCGCTTGCGGTCTTTGCCTGCGCGTTCTTCTTTGCGGAATTTCTTGATGCGCTCGTCGCCGGCGAGGCAGTCGTCGACGAGTTGGCGGAGGCGGGCGGTGTCTTCGGTCTTCTTCTTTTTGCGGGCGTTGTTGTTCTTGCGTTCGACGTGGCGTTTCTGGTCGCGATTTTCGTTGTCGTCGGGGACATCTTCGTCTTGGTATTCAAAGGTACGCCACGAGTCGAAGTTGTACCAGAAGTTGTAGAAGGTTTCGACGTTTTCTTTTGTACTTTTTTCAGTGCCTAATTTAGGCACCGGCTGTACTCTACTGAATCTTCCCTCGCTTTCGAAAACGGCGCCCCAGAGTTTGTAGAATTTGCCATCCTTGGCTTGCTTCTTGGTGGGGGGTTCTACGTCTGCGGCTTCGTCGACGGAGTCGAATTGGCGCCGTTTTACGGGGTCCAGGAGGACTTCGGTGGCTTTCTGGATACATTTGAAGAAAGAGTCGTCTTCCGAGGAGCCGGCGGCAGCTTTTTTGTCAGGGTGGTGACGGAGGACTTTTTTGCGATGAGCACGCTTGATCTGCTCGGGGCTTGCGCGATAGCGGTATTTAGAGAGCCCGAGGACGGCGTAGTGATCTTGGCCCTATATAGTCGGGAAAGATGGTTAACGGATTGAATAGAGGAAGAAGAGACCGAAGAGGTTCCACGGTTTGGAGAAACGTACCTTCCAATCTTTCGCATCGCGCTGCAGCATTAATGGGTCTTCCGGCTCGCTAATGTCTCCGGCATCATCGTCTTCGGTCTTCTTAACATTTTCCTGGGCCTGGATGCGCTCATCCTCGGAGAAGGTGCGCTTGTGGCGCTTCTGCGATGTTTATTAGTATGTTATCATGAATTCGTCCATATTAGGTTCGGACGGGATATACGTACTCGTCGTGCGTGCGCGAGGAAGTGAGGCCCCACTGGCTCAAGGTTGCGCTGCGTGGCAGATGAGACAGTACCAATAGCTTTGAAATCTTTCTCTGCCGTCCACCCCTCTGGCAGAACTGGTAGCGGTAGCTGAACTTGAACAGCTGCCATGGTGAAGAGAAGCACAGTAAAAGAATTTGTTAAATGCCCCTCGATGAAAGCTTTGACGTTACGAGTACTTGAAATTTTCGAAACTTTCGAAACCTATCCGAGCGGGCGCTAGTCCTCGCCTAAACTTCCTTTTCCCAGTCCTCGCTCCATTAGAGTATTGCTCAACGTTGATACCGCATGAGCAACCCCTCGCTACACTCAATGGCCCTAGCCGCCTACCGTCATCTCCTCCGCTCCACTCGTATCGCATTCCAAGGTATACACCCTCAAGGTCATTCTTTCTCCATGCCATGACTCCGCTAAACCTCCCAGGCGATCTCCGCATGCTCTCCGCCGCCCGCTATACTGCACGCTCCAACTTCAACACCAACCGTTCTCTTTCGGCCGGAAGCCCCGAAGCTGAGGCAGCGCGTACACATGCGGAGGAGGTAGCGCTGATATTGAGGAAGAACATTGTGCAAGGGGAACAGGCCGAGGGGGAAGGGGAGAAATATCGTGAGTGTTTCCAGTGGCTGAAATTGGAGGATATTATGCTGAAATGGTGTGGGTAGAGTTACGAATACACGACGAGACGGAGAGGGGAGATAATGAGACGATCAGACTAGGGGGGAACAAGGTAGGAGTGGCTACAAGACAATGCTACGGTGGGGAGAGGTAGTCGTAGTTTGGCGTTATGGCTTTTGTATATACGGGTAAGACATATCAATCGTATGGCAAGGTTGTCAGTAGGTTAGAGCATGTTTCTGGCATTGCTGCATATATTCTTACTGATGACCTGTTCTAGCCGATAGGTACACGCTTGCTAACGGTAATGTTGAACCGATTGCTCACAAAAATGTTGAAGGCCCATCGTTGAGGTGGCCAAACTCCGAACATCGGCCAGCAAAACACCTGCTCTAAATCGGTGTCCCGATAGATGCAATTCTGTATCAAGTCGGCGCTGGCGCCGCAACCCCGGTTACTCCATCCGCCGTATCTACAGCTTCTACTGGTCCGCATGAGCAGAAGAGGTTCATATCACCGTAGGCTAGAACTGTGTTAGCTGCTAGTTGCAAGAATCAACCCCCAGACCATGGCTCACCATCATTTAACCGCGTAACAGTTGGCCAGAACTTTTTCTCTTTCAGATACGGCAGAGGATATGCGGCTTGCTCTCTTGAATAGCTTCTCTCCCATTTCTCACCCACCAACAAGTCTTTGAGTGAATGCGGTGCCATCTTCAGTACATTGTTTTCACGAGGCTGCTCGCCTTCTTCTACCGCCGTGATCTCCTTTCGAATCTCAATCAAGGCGTCGCAAAAGCGGTCAAGTTCGGGCAGATTCTCGCTCTCTGTAGGCTCGATCATCAGGGTGTTAGCCACAGGCCATGACATGGTTGGAGCATGGAAGCCATAATCTTGAAGTCGTTTTGCTATGTCGATAGCCTCGATGCCTGCTGTATCTTTAAATTTTCGAACGTCAAGAATGAACTCGTGAGCACAACGACCTGCAGCATTAGTGTAAAGGATAGGGTAATGAGGCTTCAGACGTGACATGATATAGTTGGCGTTGAGGAGAGTGATTTTAGTTGCGTGAGTAAGTCCTTGACCGCCCATCATCTGGATATAGGCCCAGCTAATAGGCAATATACTAGCGCTTCCCCAAGGGGCACCACTCACAGGCGCAATGGCATGCTCGCCACCAGTTTTGATAAGTGGATGGCCAGGCAAGAACGGTGCCAGATGAGATTTGACTCCGATTGGGCCCACACCAGGTCCCCCACCACCATGCGGAATACAGAACGTCTTATGGAGGTTGAGATGGCAGACATCTGCGCCAATCTCCCCGGGCGAGCACAAGCCAATCTGCGCGTTCATGTTGGCACCATCCATGTACACCTGGCCGCCATGATTGTGGACTATCTCGCACACTTGTTTGATTTGCGGCTCAAAGACTCCAAATGTGCTAGGATAAGTGATCATTATAGCTCCAAGCTCTTCACTATAATTTTCACATTGAGCTTTAAGATCACCCATATCCAGGTTTCCAGTGCCGGTCTCGCATTTGATAGTGACCACTCTCATGCCGGCCATTGCGGCACTTGCAGGATTGGTCCCATGAGCCGAAACGGGTATCAAGCAAATATCTCGCTTCTTACCGGGCTGTAGCTCCTGAAATTTTCGAATAACCCGTAGACCCGTGAATTCTCCTTGAGCACCGGAGTTCGGTTGCAGGGACATCTTGTCAAACCCAGTGATCGTGGCCAAATCCCTCTCTAGCTCGTTGATCAGTGAAGTATATCCTTTCGTCTGCTCGAGTGGTGCGAATGGGTGGATTGCGGAAAATCCAGGCCACGATACCGGTACCATCTCTGTAGTTGCGTTAAGCTTCATGGTACAAGAACCAAGTGGTATCATGGAATGGGTGAGAGAGAGATCCTTCGACTGAAGATGATGGATATAGCGCAGAAGTTCGGTCTCGGAGTGATGTGTGTTGAAGACTGGATGAGTAAGATAGGAAGACGTCCGCTGGAAGGTCGACGATGATTCGTTGATCTCGGAAAACCTCGTTTGCAGATCCAGAAGGATAATCTTAAGAGTTATGTCTTCCTTTGTCGAAGAAAATCTCTTGAAGACTTTTCCGATAAGCTCGAGATCCGGGGCTTCTACCGTCTCATCGATTGTGATACCCAATTTACTCTCCTCAATTACCCGAAGGTTGATGCCTTCGATCATGGCTGCGGACGTGGCCATCGCGGTTGCATACCCTTGAGGAACGTTGACGACTACCGTGTCAAACAACACTCTGCCATCTTTGCTTTTTCCTCTTGATCCGGTGCTGTATCCCAGCCTTCGTATAATCTCCTCAATGACCCGTGCACCATTTATCACCTTCTCCGCGATCGCCCGTAGTCCGCGAGGGCCATGGTAAATAGCATAGAAAGCACTCATGTTTGCTAGAAGAGCCTGGGCAGTGCATATATTACTCGTCGCTTTCTCCCTCCTAATGTGTTGCTCTCGGGTTTGTAGTGCTAATCTTAATGCTCTGTCGCCTAATCTATCCTTTGATACGCCTACAAGTCGACCAGGTATCTTTCTTTTGTACTTTTCAGTGCACGCGAAAAAGGCGGCATGAGGTCCACCGTATCCTAGTGGTACTCCAAAGCGCTGTGCATTACCAAACGCGATGTCAGCACCAAATTCTCCCGGTGGTCTTAATACTGTCAGTGCCAATAAGTCTGTCGCGACACAAAACGTGGCACCGAGTTCATGTATCGTGTCGCCAAGACTTTGAAAATCCTCAACTCCACCTTCTGTATCCGGGTACTGCGCGAGGACTCCGATCAAATCATCTCCCACATCCTTGACGTGCTTACCCCCGTCGGCCAAGATGTCAAGCTCAATAATTTTGATTCCGAATCCATCCGCACGAGACTGCAGAACCGCCTTTGTTTGCGGATGGCATAAATGAGATACGACGAAGGTTTTCTCAAGCCTCTTTTGGCGTGACGACGGCAAGGCGTTCATTGAAAGAGTCATTGCTTCTGCTGCAGCGGTAGGTTCATCGAGCACTGAAGCGTTAGATATACTAAGAGCGGTAAGGTCACATACCATAGTCTGGAAGTTCAATAGCGACTCAAGACGTCCTTGGCTGATTTCTGGTTGATATGGGGTATAACTGGTGTACCAGCCTGGGCTTTCCAATACATTTCTTTTGATGACTTCCGGTACCTTTGTGTCTGCATATCCGCATCCAATATAGTTGCGTTTTATTAAATTGGCCCTTGCAATTTTCTCTAACTTTTTCATGGCAAACTTTTCTGAATCTCTTCTATCCCGTCTGTACGGAGGGCGATTGCCGATGATAAGCTCTTTGGGGCTCAGAATGTCTGCTGGTATCACTTCTTCCACAAAGCTGTCCAGACTCTCAACTGGTGGGTCCAAGGCTCTGAGCATTTCTTTTGTAGATGCTGGAGAGGGACCGATATGTCGTCTTGGGAAGGTGTCCAGTGGGCGGTAGATGGATTGCGGAATTGATGAAGGGGGCAGGTCATTACAGTCATCAGAGTCATCGACGCGAAGCCTGCGATAATAAGATCTCCGAGAGGCTAAACCAGCTGATCCTCCTGCTCGAAGACTCTCGGAGCAAGCAGTCCATGGTAATTTTCTCGTACGCCTAAGTATCGTCCCATGATGCCAAAGCGCTCCTCGCGATAAAAGCCGCATGGCGTAGGCTCGACGTTAGGGGTCGGATTTTCGTAGAGCAAGATTCTTTCACATCTCTCCTCAGCCCCAAAGTCGAACCGTGAGATGATCCAAACCCAGAGACTGCAGTAAGAAATCCCTTTTTTGTTATCGCAAGAACTTATTAGCGACAGGGCTGCCAGGTACAGGATAAGGTGGCCATAGTAGGTATGGTATGGTATCCCACCCCGCGAATATGACGTACCAGTAATATATTTGTATTTTATTCAGACTCCAGACTTAGTGCTGGGCTGCGATATCGGGCTTAAGAGTCACAATTGACCGCTGAACAGACATCTAATATTCAATTGAGAACTAATCTTTCTACCCCGTACAGTAGGATACCTCCAGTCGTCACAGCTGCTAGTTTGTATCCACCTTCTTCTACAGAATCAACAACAATGTGTCCTCCGGTGGAGAATGGCATGACGAACGGTACGCACGCAAATGGTGCGAATGGCACAAACGGCCTGAGTAACGGCAGTAGGATATGCTATTGAATGACTTATGACAAGTAGACTGACTTTTCTAGACCACGACGGCTATACGAGCATTCATACCAAACAAAACCCACATCCTGAGACCAGGAACCCTTACCAGCCTGTTGGAGATTTTCTGAGGTACCTCAATTCACTCTCGACTTGGCTAAGGACTTACACTTTGGGATAACAGTAACGTCTCGAGATTCAAGATTATTGAATCTACTCTTAGGGAAGGGGAACAATTCGCGAATGCTTTCTTCGATACCGAGACCAAAATAAGAATAGCCAAAGCACTGGACGCTTTTGGTGTGGACTATGTTAGTGCCATAGCGTATCTCAGGAACAGGCGGTCCAACTAAATACATCTAGATTGAGCTCACCAGTCCTGCTGCGTCTGAGCAGTCACGTAAGGACTGTGAGGCTATCTCCAAGCTCGGCCTCAAGGCAAAGGTTATCTCTACTTTCAATGCCGTCCAGCAGTAGTGTATGCTAATCTCACATAGATCTTGACTCATGTTGGTTTTCAGTCTCCACGACAGTCTCCAAGAAATATACTTTTCACTAAGATAATGGTTGTATAGGTTCGCTGTCACGTAAGTCTCTCATATCATCAAATTCCGGTTCAATTACTGAGAGAAATTTTCAGATGGACGATGCAAAACTAGGTAAACCATCTTGTCATATAGAAATCGACTTTGAAATTAATAGTATATCAGCATGTGCAACAGGAGTGGATGGAGTGTAAGTACTTCCCCATCGGGTCGAATAACCTCTTGAGCATAGCTGACTAGCTCTAGGGATGTTGTTATTGGTACGACCCTACCAAATCTGCAAGAACTTTCAACTGACAGGTGGCAGGCACTTCAAGCTATCTTCGCGAAGTATGTGGTCCTCTGTGTACCGGAATTTCAATATGACTGATTACCCGTACAGCACTCTCACGGAAAGGTTGGTCCATCAATATTTGGTATACCGAGGTGTGGTTCTGCTAACCGTTCCTTAGGACATGACTTATATCAAGAACACAGGTATGTATAATAGCTACCTTAACAGATTAGTAAAGAGCGGGGATCTAATTTTTGAAGCAATTGAGGTAATAAATTACGTGAAGAGCCAAGGGAAGGAAATCCGGTTCTCATCCGAGTCAGTCCATTTCACAGTACAAATTTGCGTATATGAAGCACTAACAACTGCTCCAGAGACTCTTTCCGGAGTGGTATGTCAAAGCATTGCAGATATTGAATCGATTATGCTAATACTTAGTAGATTTGGTGGATCTTCTCACAGTAAGCAAGATCTCTGATCATGATTTTGAATAGACACAGGCTCACAGGTTCATAGATTTATAGTGCAGTCGACAAGGTATGTCCGGTGGAACGAATAGGAGACATAGTACTAAGTTGATTGTCAAAGGTCGGAGTTGATCGAGTTGGTAGGTGGCCGCTCCCGTACGCTTCACACGCCTGGCTGCTAACAAACATCAGGCATTGCGGACACTGTGTAAGTAGTAAGCATCGCCGAAGTTGCATTGGTCTAATCGTTTGTCTTAGAGGCTGCGCTTCGCCAAGGCAGGTCTATGATCTTGTAAGGACGTTACGTGAGTTACCAGAATCCAACCATTTGTCCGACTACTGATCTTTTTGTGTCAGGCGGCGTTGTGTCATGTGGTATATTCGTCTACTCCTACTAATGTCAAGACTCTAGATTAACCTTAGCTTTCAGACATTGAGACTCATTTGTATGAGACATCAAGAGCCTTACAATCAAGTAGAAGCTAACATGTCAGTCACAACGACACGGGCTGTGCTATCGCGGTAAGCCCCTCTTGCAGAACCAGCCTCAGCTTCCTCATACTAACTCTTGATAGAATGCTTTCTGTGCACTTGAGTACGTTATTTCCCCCAATCTATGGAACAATCTGCTAAACCCCTCCAAGGGCAGGTGCTACTCATATGTAAGTCCAAAGCCTGTATTTCATTTGCAAACATCCATTCAACTTGAACTCGCCATGCCTCTTCGATTAGTCACAAGGAGTCATTTTGAGCCTTGCCAGGAAACGAGGTTTTAGATTGCTTCCTTCGCCATACGAATTGTACGTGTGTCACGACTGACTATTACAAAGCGATACTTCTGTGCTAGGTATAGGTGAACGGAATGTGAGTGCTATTTCGTTGGCCTTGCTTGATTCATGCTAACATATCTAGGGAATCACTCCCCTAGGTCTGTCAACCAAACATTCAACCAGTACTTTAAGACTCCACTGACAGAAGCATGCACAGGAGGGCTTATGGCGAGGTGAGCTAATGAGAAAGGCACCATGAGTAAACTTTGTCATAGCTAATGGAGTGCTTTGTAGGATGCTCGTGGCCGACGCAAGTCCCCTTCACTCAATTGCATTCCGAGCTGCGTTGCTAACGTCTCATAGCGTGACTACGTCAAAAGCAAATATAATCTTCACATGTTGAAGGTAAGGATGCTCTTGTTGTCTCTTAACCTTTATGCTTACCTTTATTTAGGAAGTAGAGGATCTAGTCGCCGAATCCGGTATTTTCAATGCAATTGGTGAGGCTTGGCGTCAAGGTTTAGGTGCTAACGTGCTCTACAGTACAGATCAACATTCCTTTCAACAACTGTATGACATTCTCCTCTCATTAGCACTGACGAGGCTAACGACTGATCAGACATAACTGGGTTTTGTGCATTTACGTCCGTCCCTCGTACACTTTTCTCCATGTCAATCGAGCCTAACATTAGAATAGGCACAAAGCTGGTATACATGCTAAGGCAATACTCAATAATCCGTACGTGCCTCTTTCCATTTCCGAGACCTCGAATAGAGAAACTGACAAACTTGCAAAGGTCGACATACGAGATGTAAGTATAGTGTCTAATTCTTTAGTCTTGAGAGTCAACAACGTTTACTAATCGATACTACCACAGCATTAATCCTGAAGATGTAAGAATGATCTCCTCGTCCCACCTTTTAAGAAGATTTAAGAAGACATAGCTAACCGGTTTGCTCAATCAGTTTGGCATGACACGATGTACGCTTACCTCTATCTAACCTTCCTTTTCCCTTGCTAACCCTCCTTTAGATGTTCACTTCGCATCAAGACTCACAGGGTAAGCCTCTCCAATAATCGGTCCCACTCACCCACTAACGATTCTATCCCAGTTGGAACGCCATCAAATCCCGCGTCGACCAACTCTCCCTCAAAATGACGGACGCCCAAGTCAAACTTTGTACCGCCAAGATCAAGTAAATTTCCCCTAACTTCACCCATTGCCCCTTAACCCAAAACTTTAACCAAACCACCCCCTCAGGGCCATGGCAGACGTCCGACCCCTCGCCGTCGACGACGCCGACTCTATTATCCGAACCTTCCACTTCAACCTCCACAACGACGAAGAGAAGCCCCTAGTGCCCGACCTCACGGCCGAGGAGAAGGAGAAGCTTGCGAAAGCCGAGAGGGAGTTGGCAGATGAGAAGGCGAGGTTTGCGGATGGGGAGTTGGGAGCGGTGGCTTGAGAGGAGCAAGTTGGGGTGCTCCGTGTGTTGAGGGGCGCGGAAAGATCTTGGCTCATCAAAGAAAAGAAGAAAGTGGGGGCGGGGTTTGCTGCTGCGATGGTAGTTTCGACGAGGAAGATGTGTTGAAAGGGGCTGATGTCTTTAGATACTCGCATAGTTGTACATACCGTGTCACGGAGGAGGGTCTTTGGAAAAGTACTGATATTTGCCCCTACGTCTATTACTATGCCTCATCGCTACAGTAACTCACCAGCCCACCGTCTACGTCCTCCCTCAATGGTAACTACCCAGCTCAGCACCGTTTTTCTTTGGGACCTGCAGCGTGAATAGCTAGCTTCGTATTAAAATACCTTACCCGTTCCTACACCAAGTAAAAAAGATAGATAGATACCTTAGATACACACACACACAAATTAAAAAAACTCCTTCATCACATTCACAAAATCTGATTTCTCCACTCCATTACCACATAGTATCGTTTCTTTGATTTTTAAAAACAAAGCTTCCGTCTAGGAATCCTAAAAAAAAACCCCCCGGGGATGTTCGTTCAGACATGCATTGTTTTTTCATAAACACCCACCCCCGCTTTGAGAATTTTGACACAGGTGGGGATGGGGATGGGGGAATGGTGGTTTGTTGAGATGTAATTTTTTTGGCTTTGGGGTTTTATCTAGATACGTAGTTCTTTTTTGTTTGCGGGGGGGTGGGGGGGGGGATGGATGTCCTGTGATGAGAAGAGGTGAGAGGAGAAGAAGGAGGAGGAGGAGAAGGTGAAGAAGGAGAAGGTGGGCACTGAGGAATTGGGCTGGCTCTGGGAGGGAGGGGGGGTGGGTGTCTGTTTCCGTTTATTCGGTGGTGGGAACGGGGGGGTTGCTGGTGGTCGAAAAGGGGTGTGTTTCCTCTGCGAGTTTCGGAGGATTTTTATCCGTGTGATGTCTATCATCGTGCCCATGCAATGGAATTGCATAGGATGTAGGTGGTTAACTGTGAATGTTCGGAGAGCAATGTTGATGAGGGCTGGTTGTGGTATGTGGGATCGAGGGATTAGTTGGGGGGGGTTTCTGCTGAGAGCGTGGAGGTTCTGTATTTTGTATAGACTTTGTGTAATACTTGATGCGGTGTGGGTAGATGATGCTTCCCCTCCGAGTGCACAGTGACGTGATAATGGTGTCCCCGTGTGTGGTGACGGTCGCGCGCTGGTGCAAAGGTGGTCTTTGGCTCTGCCACTTCGCTGATGCCTTCTCTTTAGCCTGTGTTGATGTCGACTTGGTACGAGATGATCAAGCGCTATTGGCTCCTCTGAGATTGATGTTTCCATCAAAGATAGTCGCCACAGCGTTCGGTATCAGGCTAGAGCTGGGGTACGCTTGAATCTTGGTAGCTAAAGCGCAGACCGCTGGCGTCCAATGGCCCCTCGCAGGACCGGTTAGAACGTGCGGTAGATGCCTCGTGGCCTATGTGAAGTCCGCCATAATCCCAACTTCATCATGCACTAACCAACTCTCCCCTCCCCCGGCCACGTCCCCATCTTCGCCCAGAAAGCCCGGCTATCCAAAACTCTTCCCAATCCCTCCGCTGCTCTTGGCAAGGCCTTGACCCCTTCTTCCTCCATCAGCTCCCCAACCCATTTCTCATACTGCAGCTCTTCGGCCCTTTCTACTCCTAGTGCGTCGCTTGCTCGGGCTCTGGCCTTGGCACCCCAATCTTGGATGAGATCCCACCAGTCGTAGACGCGGAGGTCGGTTAGGAGCCAGCGCTTGCTGTGGGTGAAGCTATTTTGGACGGCGATTATGGCGCGGGCAACGTCGGCACCGTGGATTAGGTGGAGAGCTGGGGTTTATTAGCAATTGAGCAGCTTCTGGTCTCGAATTTGCTATAAAGACTGGGGACCAGAACAAGGGAAACTGCCGCTCACCTTTCTTGCCCTTGACCTCGTCTTTCGTCTTCGCGACTCTTGTCACCCAATTCTTCGGATCCCGCTCTCCTCCATAAAGCCCAGCTAGGTTGAGCACACACCCATTGAGTTCCAACATTTCGTCCTCAGCGACGGCTCGCTCATTCTCCGTATTATACGGAGAGCTGCAGTCATTCCAATGTGATGCAGAGAAAATCCCAGTAGATCCCAGCTGTATCCAATTATTCTGGTCACCATGGACCTGGCGGTACAGCGATGTGATCTGCTGAGACTGCCCTTTACCCTTCAGGGGGAATGTGACGAGGACTGTTTTGGCAGAGGGAAGCTTTGAATATTGAGATGTCGAAGAGGAGCTGGGCTCGTATTTGAAGGGGATGGTGCCATCATGGCCGGTGGTTGTGGTTGCCGCAAAGGTGATGGAGGAGGATTTGAGTTGAGGGATGAGGAAATTGGACGTCCAGCCTGCGCCGAGGATTAGGAAGTCGACTGGGTCCAGTGTAAGCATTTTCAACGTGAGAATCCAGCACCGTGCACGGAGGCAGAGAAAATAGAGTGTTCTGTGACTTTGTGAGCAGTGAATGTCGTCACAGGTCTTATTGCGCTAGACCTATAAAGAGACCAACCAGGCATCACGATCAAGTAAATACATAATTGCAAGAGGAAGTTCCTTTACCATCAGATAAGGTGCTTTAGTAGGTGTAAAAAGACGAAAGTATGGGAACGTAAATGTGGGCATGATAATTTCCATTCTATCTGCCTAACGTCAAGCAGGCTAAAGAATAGGATAGCTAAGGTATCCATCTCGCCGTATGGCTCATAGTGATGAGAGCCTGTCTCAAGCTCACAAGCTCACAAGCTTGTAGAGCTAAACGCCAACACACCTCCCTGATCCCTAGAGAGTTTTCCGTCCGATAATTTCACATCAATAATAATACAATGCAGACTCAGGCCTTTCCAATCTCCTCTTAACCAACAGAAAATTCACAATCATCTCGGCCATCAACAACAAGCCTAACAGATCAGACCCCATCCCGCTAGACTAAACCACGTCACCTCCGTCGACCGTTCTTCGAAACACCCTTCCTGTTCCCGATCGACGTCCGTCTCAGCGCGTGGTTAGTCTTAAGCCGCATGGCCCGACCCGTCGCAGCCCTAAGAGGGCGCGCCAAGGCTGGGCTGCAGAGCAGAAGACGTCGCAGCATGCTGATGCGGATCGTCGGCTTCGGTCGTAGTGAAGTGTTCGAAGTAGATCTCAGGTTGGTGGGGATTTTCGTCTTGGTGGATGATGTCGTCAAAGGTTTGGCC
>JAABUW010007916.1_pt1 | contig 12604 bp, 13 predicted proteins | sample 5560081 | NCBI WGS metagenome assembly JAABUW01 (sample SAMN10711882, study PRJNA513363) | rock metagenome | isolation source: Antarctica rocks | place: Antarctica: Victoria Land, Knobhead sud | reverse complement strand
TATACTCGTCACGAATTGCTTTGCGAGTCGAGGACGTGAAATTTGAGCTTCATTCGGGACGCGAGTTCTGGCCCAAACTCGGGGAGCCGGTCAAAGAAGTCGAGGACGGCCGCCTTGAACTGGCCTTTGGTGCGATAGAAGGCCGTGTTAATGATTTTCTGGCGCAGAAACTTCCACAGGCGCTCAATCAGGTTCAGATTAGGCGAATAAGGCGGTAAAAAGACCTGCACGAGGCGCTTATCGGCCAGCCAGGTGGTCAGGTCTTTGTTTTTATAGTAGCGGGCGTTGTCGCAGATGACGTGAATCGGGCCTTCGGGATGGGCCGCGAGCAGCTGTTCGTATAAGCGCTGGGTACTCTGGGCGTTGACGCAGGCGGTTTCGTCCAGCTGCACTTGCGTGGGGCAGTGGGCGTTGAGCGCGGCGTTGAGCTTGACCCGTTCGCGGCCGCTGACGGTGAGCAGGGGCCGTTCTTTGCCGGTTTCGGTCCACACATGCGTGGCGCGGGTGTTGTGGGTGGGGTGGGCCGCGTCGGCAAAGTAGACCACCGTCTCCCCGGCCGCGGCTTGGGCCAGCAGCGGGACCAGCGTGTCGGTGAGGAAGGCCGTTTGCGCCGCCGCATCGGCCTGACAGGGCACGGCCGTGGTGAGCTTATAGGAATAGCCCAGTCGGTGGAGCAGGTCCGTCAGGCCCGAAACCGAATAGCGCACCCCGTAGGTGGCGGCCAGCCAGTCGGCGATGGCCCGGCAATCGGTATAGAGCGTCTGGTTCAGTTCCTGGCACAAGCCGGCGAGTTGGGCGCTGCTCAGCAAGCCCCAGTAGCCGGGCTGCTCGGCCGCCAGGTAGCCGCTCAGGCCCTTCAGGCGGTAAGTCTGAGCGTAGCGGTAAACGGTGGCCTCGTCCAGGCCCAGGTCCTCGGCAATGGCGGCCACAGCCCGCCCCCGGTCAAGCATGAGCAGCACCGTCACCGGCACATACCCCGCCTTACCCCGGCAGACGCGTTGCGCCTGCCGCAGCAATTGCCGCTCCGAATCGGGAAGGGTAACATCCATTACACAAGGTTAAGCCTTTATTCGCTTTCCACTTCGCGACGAGTATAGACCACCTCATAAGCACAGGCCTTGGTTAAAAGTCGCCTTTGGAGTAGCCGCGTTCTACTCCGCCGGGGCTTCCCAATTCACGGCGAGCAACGTGTCCTATTCCAAGTGCCACGCCTCGTGCGAGACCGCCGGGTACTGGTTTGCTGCTGTTTTTATCACGAAAGTGTCCTTATGTAGCCTAAAGACGCTCCGTGGCCTCCTGCGGTGCGCCGGCTACCTGCCCCGCGGCCCGGCCTGTGCACCCGGCGGCTATTCTTGCGTTTAGTCCTTGTGTGCAGGCGCGGCAACCATTTGTCGGTAACCGGGTTAGCTTACCTGCTACCCTGCCGGCCATCAGCGCGGCGCTGCTTTATGCCCCAGCCCGGTCCTACCCCCCCTTGCCATGACCACCTGCGCGCTTGTGATTGAAGACGACCCCGACATTGCCCTGTTGGTGCAGGTGAACCTGCGGCAGCTGGACTGCGCCGCCGACTGGGCCGCCGACGGGCTGGAAGGGCTGCGTCTGGCCGCCGACAACCACTACGAAATCATCATCCTCGACATCATGCTGCCCGGCCTCGACGGCATCGAGGTGTGCCGCCGCCTGCGCGAGCGAGGCGTGCGCACGCCCATCATCATGCTCACGAGCCGCGACGAGGAAATCGACAAAGTGCTGGCCCTGGACCTAGGCGCCGACGACTACGTGACCAAGCCCTTCAGTGTGCGCGAGCTGATGGCGCGGGTCAAGGCCCGGCTGCGGCGCTTCGCCCCCGAGCAGCAGCCGGGCTTTGCCGGGGCCGCCGGGCCGGCCACCCGCCTCACGCACGGCTCGTTGGTACTCGACACCGTGCTGCACCGCGTGCTATTGCGCGAGCAGGTGGTGGCGCTCACGGCCAAGGAGTTTGACTTGCTCACGCTCTTCATGCGCCACCCCGGCCGCGCCTACACCCGCACGCAGCTGCTGGAGCAGGTGTGGGGCACGTCCTACGCGGGCTACGAGCACACGGTTAACTCCCACATCAACCGCCTGCGCGTCAAGATTGAGCACGACCCGGCCCGGCCCGAACACATTCTCACCGTGTGGGGCGTGGGCTACCAGTTCACCGACGCGCGGAGCAACTGAGCCCCGGCGCAGCGGTGGAACCTGCCGCCCGTTGGCTGGCCGCGCCCCTTCCGACTATTCATCTGGCGCTCTATTCCGGCAACTCCTGTCAAGCTCCACCGTACCCCCTAGCTATATGAGCAGTCGCTGGCGTCCTGGAAAGTTGCAGCTGCGGCTGTCGGGGCTGCTGCTGGTCTTGCTGCTGGCCGTGGGCGGCCTCTACGTGGCGCTGCTCTCGCGGCTGGCGGAACGCTACGTGGCCGAGGACCTGCAGCGCCGCAACCGCGGCCTGGCCGCTTCGGTGGCCGCCGCCCTGCACCTCAACGAGGGCACCCACGAGCTGTCGGCCGCCGCGGTGCGCAAGCTCTTCGACGCGGCGATGACGGTCAATCCGTACATCAAGCTGTACTTTTTGGATGTCCGGACCGGCCGCATCCTCAACGCCTCCGCCAAGCCCGCGGAGCTTCAACTCACGCAGGTGCCGCTGGGGCCGGTGCGGGCGCTGCTGGCGGGCCAGCAGCCCCTGCCCATCCTCGGGGCCGACCCCCGCCACCCCGGCCAGCCGCAGCCCTTTTCGGCGGCGCTGCTGCGCACGGCCAGCGGGCAGCCCCGGCACTACCTCTACATCACGCTCGCCGGCGACCCGGCCGCGCCCCCGCCGGCCGACCTGCGCCGGAGCCACATTCTGCGAGTGCTGCTACGCACGCTGGCCGTAGCCGGGCTGGCCGTGCTGGCCCTCGGCCTGCTGCTGATTGCCTTGCTCACCCGCAACCTGGACCGGCTGGCGCAGGCCGTGCGGCGCCTGCAAGACGGCGACTACAGCGCCCGCGTCACGGGCATCCGGGGCCAGGACGAGCTGAGCGACCTGGCCGAGGCGTTCAACGACATGGCCGCCCGCACCGAGCAGGCCGTGGGGGCCCTGCACCGCGCCGATGCCCTGCGCCGGGAGGTAATGGCCAACATTTCGCACGACCTGCGCACGCCGCTGACCAGCATCGAGGGCTACGCCGAAACCATTCTGCACCCGCCCTACCACCTCACCGACGAGGAGCGGCAGCGCTACGCGGGCACCATCCTGACGAACACCCGCCACCTCAAGCGCATGGTGTCGGAGCTGTTTGAGCTGAGCAAGCTCGAAGGCCAACAGGCCCTGCCGCACCCCGAGCCCCTATCGCTGGCCGAGCTGGTGCAGGACGTGCTGCTCAAGCTGGCCCCCCAGGCCCAGGCCGCGGGCCTGCGCCTGCACCCGGACTGGGGCGAGGCGGGTGCGGCCCGGCTGCCGATGGTGTGGGCCGACGCGGGCCTGCTGGAGCGGGTGCTGCAAAACTTACTCGACAATGCCCTGCTTCACACGCCCGCCGGAGGGCGGGTGTGGGTCCGGCTGCTGCCCGCTGCCGATGGTTCCCGGCGCTTGGGCGTGGAGGTGGGCGACACCGGCCAGGGCATCGCCGCCGCCGACCTGCCGTTCGTGTTCGACCGGTTTTACCGCGCCCCGCGGGTGCGCACCAACCAGCAGCCGGGGCTGGGCCTGGGCCTAGCCATTGCCCGCCGCATCGTGGCGCTGCACGGCGGCGAGCTGACCGTGCGCAGCGCCGAAGGCCACGGCACGTGCTTCGCTTTTTCGGTGCCGGTGCACGTGGCCGGCCTACCCTGCCAGCCGGCCGGGCCCGGACTTGCGGCACCCGACGCATAGACACAGTAAAAAGTTGATGTTGTGACCGTTTCGTGACAACTGCCGCTTCGCTTTGACGTTGTAATAACCTGACTCCCCACCTCGTGGGCGGCGAGCAGACCCTTTTCTCTTTTCAACCTCATTCCCATTCCCATGAAATTCCTTTTGAAAGCCCTCCCTACCCTGGCACTGGCCGGACTGTGTTCCGCCGCGCAGGCCCAAACCGCCCCGATGCATAGCGACAAGATGAAGTCCGGCTCGATGAGCAAAAAGGGCATGATGCACGACGGCACCATGATGAAGAACGGCAAGATGATGATGATGAAAGACGGCAAAATGACGGCCATGACCGAAGACATGACCATGACCGACGGCAGCATGTGCATGAAAGACGGCATGTGTAAAATGAAGGACGGCACGATGATGAAAATGAACGAAGGCGACATGATGGCCATGGACGGCACTATGATGCCCGGGGGCAAGATGATGCACGACGGCAAAATGGGCAAGATGAAGTCCAAAATGTAAGGCATAGCTTTCCCATATAGGGCTTCCGCGCCAAAATTTTCACCTGCGTTTCCAGCCTCTTAAGTCACTTTTGTGCTGTCTGAATTTTGAAGCTTCTAACGCCTCACCTACGTTTTCTGGCACTGAAGGCGGATGTACAAATTTTAGTGCGGAAGCCCTGTTTCCCATAAAGAAAAAGCCCCGGCACCAAACAGTTGCTTTTCACCCCTACTTTATCGCCCATGCCATGCGAAACTACTTCCTTTCCGCCACCCTATTGCTGGCTTTGGCCGCCTGCAACAAAGACAAAGACCCGACCGAGCCCGACCTGACGCACGCCGACCAACCGACTGACGTCATCAACGCGCCCAACGTTACCGTGCGCGTCAGCGACCTACCCGCCCCTGACACCACGGCCTCGGCCGTCAACTGGCCGCAGGTGCTCATGGAGCAGCCGGCCGGGGCCCGCTTTCAGGTGCCGCAGGGATTTGCTATCAACCTGTTCGCCAAAATCCCCAATGCCCGCGCGCTGGCCGTGGCCCCGAATGGCGACGTGTTCGTGGCCCAAAGCGGCATGAATCAGATTACCGTCCTGCGCGACACCAACAACGACGGCGCCGTCGACCAAACCTTCGTTTGGGACGTGGGCGGGATGCTCTTCGTGCCTTACGGCATGGCTTTTAAAGACAATTTCCTCTACGTCACGTCGACCGGCGCCCTCTTGCGCTACCCGTATACGTCGGGCCAGACCAAGGCCACCGGCGCTCCCACCACGCTGGCCCCGCTGGTAGCGGGCGGGCAGCACCCGTCCCGTGCGCTGGTCATCGGCACCAACAAGCTCTACGTCGGCATCGGCTCGGCCACCAACATTGGCCCGGAGGACAGCCCCCGCCGGGGCACGATTGAAGAATATAATCTGGACGGCACAGGCCGGGTCACCTACGCGGCCGGCATTCGCAACCCGCAGGGCTTGGCCCTCAGCCCGGTGACGAATCAGCTGTGGGCGACCTGCATCGAGCGCGACGGCCTGGGCGACGAGCTGGTGCCGGACTACCTCACGGCCGTGCGCCAAGGCGACTTCTACGGCTGGCCTTACGCGTACTTCCTGCCCACCCTGCGCGACCCGCGGGTGAAACTGACGAGCCCGCTCACGGCCTCCACGCGCATGCCCTCGGTGCTGTTCAAGGCCCACGAAACGGCCATCGGGGTCCTGTTTTATCGCGGCACGACCTTCCCCGCCGAGTACCGCAACGACGCCTTCGTGGCCATCCGGGGCTCCTGGAACCGCAAAATCGGGGTGGGCTACAAGGTGGTTCGGGTGCGCATGAACGCCCAAGGCGCCCCGGTGGGCGGCTACGAAAACTTCGTGACTGGCTGGCACACCAACCCCGGCCAACCCGGGGTACCCCAGGTTTTTGGGCGCCCCCTCGGGCTCGTGCAAGGCGCCGACGGCTCGATGCTGATTGCCGACGACGCGGGCGGCACCGTATGGCGGCTGCGCTACAAAGGCCAGTAGCCGCGGCCTTTTGCTCCCTGAAAGCGCCCCCGCCCCACCGGCGGGGGCGCTTTTTGCTGCCGGGCCAAGCGGGCTTTTGCAACACTCGTAGACCCCTGATTCCAGTCAGGTGCGTGAGCAGACGCGTTGCGCCAGCAGGGCTCAGGTGTTAAAATGCAAGCGCCGTTCGGTTGAGGCCTCTTCCTTACGCCGACAGCGCGGCCACCACTTTGGTCAGCGGCAGCGTCTGCCCCTGGCCATTATTTTAGCACCCGGGGTTCTCGTTACAATGGGGCGAGAAATTACGGTAGGGGTCCGTTTCACGAGGCAGCCACAAGGTTACTCATTAGTTCGTGAGACGGAAATAAAAGGCCCCTGACCGGGTAGTAAAGGCCTGTTTTTAGCTGGCCACCGCTTGCCGCGTAAAACGAGCGTTTAAGCAGGTCACCAACAAAGAGCATGGACAGACAATGCGTTGAGGCTTACCGTAATTTTTCGACCCGATGTAACAAGAACCCCCATATGGCGACGCAAATACTTGGCAAATAAAACTTAAAAAGCGCCACCCTTTCGGCCGGCGCTTTTTAAGTTTTGGGTAATGACTAGGAGGTGCACCGAGGTTTTTTCTCTATTGGAAAGAGCCGGCGGGCTTACTCGGCCAGCGCCTTGGCGGGCTGGGCCATCACCGAGCAGTTGATAATGGCGTGGGTGGGCTTGAGGCCCGCGATGTAGGCGTTGGGCTCGCCCATATTGGCCGGCACGTTCATCACGGAGCCGTCCTTAACTAATTGGGTCAATTGTTCAAGGCTTTTGACGCGGCGGCGCTTGCCGGCCTCAATGGCCTGCGGCGTCCAGGCGTAGATGTGGGCGTCCCACATGGGGCTGTAGTTGTTGCCCTCGCGCTTAGCGTTGTCCGGGTCAATGGGGAAAACATTGATGGGCGCAAACGTGGGCCCGTCCAGAATGGTCGAGTTCAGGCCCTGGCGCTCGGGATTGTTGGCGCCCGTAGCGCCATTGGCCAGCGGCGCGAAACCCAGCAGTGCCGATTTGTCGCTCAGCTCGTCTTTACCAAAGGCGGGCAGCTTGCCCAGCCGGGGCGTGAAGGTGCCCCGCTCGATGGTGGCCGCGCCCATGTCCGACGACTCGGTGACGATGTGATAATAGTACTGCTCGCCCCCCTGAAAGCCATCGAGCAGCTCGAACACCACCGTGCCTTTCGCATAGTCAATGCTTACCGCGTGGTCGTGCTGGCCGGTGCCGTTGGCCACGATGGAGGCGTTGACCACCGAGCCGCTGGGCAGCACCACCAGGGGCGAGTACTTATCGTCGGCCAGCGAGCCGGGCTGGGCCATCGCGGGCGGGAACGTGTTGGGCAAGGGGCCGGGCTTGACGGCGCGCTCGGGCTTGAAATCCACGTCGCCCGCAAAGCGCAGCAGGCCGTTTTCCAGCGTCGCTAGCTGCACCCCTTCCGTGCCGCGGCCGTTGGCCAGCTTGGGCGAGTAGTTCACCCCCAGCTTCTGGGCCACCGCAAAGTCGGCCGCGTCGGTGAGGATGTAGTAGGTAGGGGTACCACTGGGGCCAATGCCTTTGTAGAGGGGCAGCGTTATCGTTTTGCGCTGGAAATCAACGGCCAGGGCGCCGGGCAGGAACACGTTCTGCTGCCGGGTAAAGCGGCCGGGGGCGTGCGTCTTCATCATATCGGCCAGGCTGACGCCGGTTTGGCGGGCCTGCGCCGCCAGCAGCGCGTCGGCTTCCTTGAGCGCCGCCGGGTCGTCGGCGGCCGTGGCAACCGGGGTGGCTTTCGTGGCGGCGGCTTTGCCTTCGCTCTGGCTGCCTCCGGCCAGCCCCAGGCCGGCCAGGCACACGCCTACAAGATACTGGGGCACGTTTTTCATAAGCATGGCGCCGGGGCGCATTCAAAAGTGGAAGGGGATGGCTGGCCCGCCCGGAACACTCCGGCGGCTTCCCTGCATACGGGAGCAGCATTAGCCCGACAGGAAAACGAGGTACTGAAAGAGTAGCAATTGTATCACGTTTTGGTACGGCGGCCGTGCCACGCCACAACTGCCCGGCACAACGAGCACCAAAACGTGACGAAACCGTGACACCTCGGCGCTAATCGCTCACGTTCAACCCCAACTTCCGCGGACGATTGAGCTGTTCAACCGGCCTGGCAGGAGCTGTGCACCCTTATTGTCGGCTATCATGAAACCCACCCTTCTTCTTCTCTGTGCGCTGCCCTTGCTGGTCTTTTCCTGCAAAAAGGACGATAACAGCACCAGCAACGCCGTTAAAGGCTACCTGTATACTTCCACCAACGGCGAGGGCATGAATAGTGTCGTGCGGTTTTCCCGCCACGACGACGGCTCGCTCACCGACGAAAAAGCCTTCGCTACTACCAGCAATGGCGGGGCAAACGTGCAGGCGGGCGGAGATGCGCACGGCGATTTTGACGCCCAGGGCGCGGTCCAAATCATCGCCAACTACCTGCTGGTTACCAATGCCGGCGGCAGTGACGTATCGGTGTTTGCGCTGGACAAACCAACGGGCGACCTGACGTTTAAAAGCAAGGTGGCCTCGGGCGGTACCCGGCCGGTAAGTATTGCTTATACCCCGAAAAGTGGCACTACGGATGAGTATTGGGTGGTGGTGGGCAACCAGTGGAACAATCCCAACGTCCAGAAAGACGGGGCCGCCATCCAGCATTATCCGAATAATGCCTTTCATATGCAGAACCTGACCCTGCCGGATGCGACGGATAACGAGCGTAACATCCAGCTCTTTACCTTCAACAGCACCACCGGCGTGCTGACCAGCGTCCGTCAGCTCGATAAGTACGTGCGGGAAAATGGTGGCCCCACCTCGGTCAGCTTCAGCAGCGATGGCAGCAAGCTGGCGGTGACCACCTGGGGCATCTCGCACTTCGACACGCCCAACACGTCGCTGGCGGAGCAGCACCCGAGCCGGGTGTACGTGTATACTTTCGCCAACGGTGCTACTTCGGGCCGGCGGTTTTTTGAAGAAGCCGGCATCGCGGGCTCGATTGGCTTCACCTGGGAAAAAACCGGCAGCAGCAAGCTGTACGTGTCCAATTTCAACCTGATTCCCACGAAGCAGAACAACAGCGTGACCTTGTTGACGGACAACGGCACCGCAGTTGCCAAGACGGCAAACGGGGGCACTACCCCGGCCTCGGCCGTCAACGAAGCGTGCTGGACGGTGCTGAATACGGCCGGCGACAAGCTGTACGTCGCGAGCTTCCAGACCAACCTGGTCACCGCGTTTAACACCAGCGGCGGCGGGCTCGCTTACTTGGCCACTGAGCCCCGGAAGGACCTGGCCCCGCACGGAGATTCCAAAGAGCTGTGGCTTTCGCCCGATAACCAATACCTCTACAACCTGGGCGGCCTTCAATCCTTCTCCATCAACCGGTTCGATGTGAATGGCAATGCCGTGGCCTATAAAGCCCAAACCATTCTGAAAACCACGGCCGACGGGGCCGGCATTGTAGGCAAATACAATTTCCTCGGGCTCGTGGGCTACGACATCCGTTGAGTAGGGGTGCAGCAGTAATCAGGTATGCTAAAGAATGTCATGCTCATCTGGCGTCCGCTTGCCGAGCATCGCTACCGCTTCGTTGGAGCCGTCCAACGAAGCGGTAGCGATGCTTCGGCTACGTGCGTCTGAAGAGCGGCTGGCTCCGTAGCGCACGTCTTTTTTTTATCATTTTTTCTGTCGTGTATGAAAGTTGTCGTCGAAAAGCATCCGCTGGCCATTCGTTGGTTTCATTGGGTAAATTTCCCGGTGCTCAGCCTCATGATATGGAGCGGCCTGTGGATATACTGGGCCAACGAAGTGTACCATCTCGGCTGAGGCAGCCACATACTATTCAAGTTTTTCCCCGATTCTTTTTACAAGGCCTTCCACCTGAACAATAAGCTGGCCGAGGGCATGAGCTGGCACTTCGTGCTGATGTGGGCTTTCTTCCTGAACGGCCTGCTTTACGTGAGCTACACCGCTATTTCGGGCGAGTGGCGTTACCTGCTGCCCACCCGAGACTCCTTCCAGGAAGCCATTACCGTCACGCTGCACGATTTGGGCCTGAGCAAAAAGTCGGTGCCGGTGCGCAAGTTCAACGGGGCACAGCAGATTGCCTACACCTCGGTTATTCTGATGGGCCTGGGCTCGCTGCTCACCGGGCTGGCCATCTACAAGCCCACCCAATTTAGCTGGCTGACCACGCTGCTGGGCGGCTACGCGTTTGCCCGCATCCTGCATTTTGCCCTCACGATTGGCTACGTGCTGTTTTTCATCGTGCATATCTCGCAAGTGGTGCGCGCCGGCTGGAACAACTTCCGGGCGATGGTAGCCGGCTTCGAAGTGCGGCAAATAGACCCCGTTACCCAAGCCGTGCAGGCCGACGCGACGGGCGTCCCCTCCGGCGACACTTCCCTCTCATCTCCTGCGAAATCCTAGCCGCTGTTTCTCCCCCATCTCATGACCGACGAAACGCCCCCCATCGTGCCCGCTCCCCCCGCCGCTGAGGCCGCTGCCCTGCGCGCCGCTGCCCTGCGCTCGCGCCGCTCGTTTATTGGCCTGGGGCTAGCGGGCCTGGCGGGGGTGGCAGGCTGGCGCTACCTGCTGCACACGCCCGATGCCGACGGTATTCCGGTTGCCTTACGCAAGGTACTGAACTTCAACGCCGGCCTTACCGAACATTATTATAAGAACACGCGCCTGGCTCCCGAGTTTGCCAAAAGCCGCGCCCGGATGCCGCGCACCAACGGCGACGCGGGCCTGGACGATGGCTTCGACCCGGCCGTCTGGGAGCTCACAGTGCAGGGCGCCGACCCCAACGCCCGCAGCCAGAAGTTTTCCCTGGCGCAGATTAAAGCCTTGCCGCGCGCCGAGATAACGACCGAGCTGAAGTGCATCGAGGGCTGGAGCGTCGTCGTGACCTGGGCCGGGGCCCGCTTCTCCGATTTTCTCGCCCACTACCCGTTGGCCACCCGTTCGGGCCGGCCCATTGCCGACCTCAGCCAACCGCCCGCCGATACGGCCCGCTACGTGGGCCTGATGACGCCCAATGAGGAATACTACGTGGGCTTGGAGCAGGAGAGCTTTTTGCACCCCCAAACCCTGCTCTGCTACGAGATGAACGGCCAGCCTCTGGCCTTGGAGCACGGGGCCCCGCTACGCTTGGTCACGCCGCTAAAGTATGGCATCAAGCACATTAAGCGCATCGGCAGCATTACTTTCACCGACCAGCGTCCCGCCGACTACTGGGCCGAAATGGGCTACTACTGGTACGCAGGACATTAGGTTTACCCCGCAATATTATTTCTAGGGCTTCCGCACCAAATTTTGTACATCTGCCTCCAGTTCCTGGAAACGCAGATGAGGCGTCAGAAACTTCCAAATTCTGTTGCCACCCAAGTGCCCTCAGTGGCTGGAAACGCAACTGCAGATTTTGGTGCGGAAGCCCCGTTAACGTGCTATATTTTCCGTTTTCTGAGAGTACCCCAAGTAAGACCGGGTCACGGCAAATTATTTTCCCAGGTTTTGTAAGGTCCGCGCCGGCCCGGCACTCCAAGCAGTAATTCACTTCTCATCAACCTTTTTTTTCACCAACCTTTTTGCTCATGCTGTACGCTAGCATTGCCCTGTTCGTCCTCGCCGCCGCCGCAGGCGTGACCATCCTCATCACCTGGCTCAACAAGAAGAATGCGCCCAAGGTCGTGGTGTACAGCCACGGGCTGCTGGCCGTGTCCGGGCTCTTGGTGCTGCTCTACTACGCCTACACCCACCCCACGGCCTACCCCAAGCTGGCCATCGGCCTGTTCATTGCCACGGCCCTGGGGGGGATTTATATGTTTCTCACCAGCCGCCCCGACAAGGCCAAACCCGTGCCCATTGCCGGCCTGCACGCCCTGCTAGCCGTGGGCAGCCTCGTCACGCTGCTGGTGTACGTATTCGGCTAAGCCGATTTTGACCATGAGGCTCAATTACCACCCGCCCCATCTGATTCTGGTGCATTTCCCGGCCGCGCTGCTGCCCATGGATTGGGTGTGCGCCGCCCTGGGTTAGCACACCCACAACCCCACCTTCACCGCCGCCGCGTACTACGCCCTGGCGGGCGGCGTGGGGGCCGGCTGGCTGGCGGTGGCCTTCGGCTTTATGGACCTGATACGCATTCCGGCGGAGCGGCAGGTGGCCCAGCGCACGGCCCTGCTGCACGCGGGCATCAACACCGGAGTGCTGATGGGGTATTCCGTCCTTTTCTTTCTGCAGCAGCGGCAGCCCGGGCTGGTCCCGGCCACCGGGCCGGCGCTGCTGGTGATGGCCGGCCTACTGCTAGCGCTGGTGGCCGTCAATTACCTCGGCGCGCAGCTTGTCTTAAAATATCGTCTTGGCTCCATCGATAAATACTGAGCCCGACCCCCAATCTGCCCCCCGGCCCCGCCTGGCGACGACCGGCGCGCCGGCCGATGCCGTGCTCATTGCCCACATCCTGGGTGGTGAGAAGGAATACTTCGAGCTGTTGATTCGGCGCTATAAGGGTTCGAGCTGTTGATTCGGCGCTATAAGGGGTTGCGTTAGTAACTGGACCAAGAATTACGGTAAGGCCTTGTCGACCTCCTTTGCAGCTGGTACAGTAGAGTTACTAATGCCTTATTTTCAATTGCTTAACTTACAAGCTTGCTGTTTTGAAATTTGCTAGAGCAGTGCAAAGTCGGAAGGCATCGGTCAGC
>JAABUW010007915.1_pt1 | contig 12605 bp, 16 predicted proteins | sample 5560081 | NCBI WGS metagenome assembly JAABUW01 (sample SAMN10711882, study PRJNA513363) | rock metagenome | isolation source: Antarctica rocks | place: Antarctica: Victoria Land, Knobhead sud | reverse complement strand
CATTGTAGCAATTCCCAGATTCACAATGTTGAGCTGGGAATGTGTCTTGCGGGGCAATAGTTGTCATCAACAGTGCAGTAGCTGCCCCTGCACCACCAAAACTACTGCTGAAAGTTGCCCTTTTCACACCGTCCAGCTCGCAAATTACCAAATATGGGAGATTCGCATGGATGCTTTGAATATTCATGTGGGGTATGGCATGTTTGTATATACAAACACAGGTTTTTGCAGAGAGACCTGGCCAAGATCTGGCAAAATAAGACTCGCGCACACAGGCGATTGCAAAAGATGCGAAGCTGACACAGGCTGATCAGGCTCATGAGCTAGAGGCTTGCATGCCCACACAGTCACACATTAGAAAGCTGATAAATATGCTCCTGCAGCTGCGCACATGCATGCATATACACACATGCATGCATGTACACACAGGTGCATGTGGACTGAGGATAAGGCTTGCTGGTTGTACATGCTTTACCTGGAGGGAATGGCGATGCAGTGACTGCTAGCAGTCCAACAGATGTGGCCACAGCCAAAGGTCTGGCTATCCAGGCTTTGTGACCCAGCAGCACCCGGAAGAGGAGCCCAACCAGTCCAGACAAGATTGTCCCACCTGCATGCATACATTGCACTGGTCATTGCAGTATGACATTATGTACATCAGTGATGCTTGATGACCACATTGCTGTACTGCATGCATGCTGCAGGCATACCTTTCAAGCACACGGCAGACCTTATGCAAATCATGTGACACAGTTTGTATGTGTGTGTGAAAGGAGACGTAGCGTGCCTGTATTGTACATACATGCATGTTAGGCGACACTTGAGTTGTTTTGTTGTGTTGACACAGGAAAATGGGCGCCAACCACAAGCACAGAAGCAGTACCATGCTGTCCAGGTTCCTTGCATACAATGACGCATGATCAAAATAGACCGGTGCACAATTCACGCTTGCTTGCAATTGGGGGTGTAATCTTCATGAGGCTCATTTGTATTGAGGAAGGCAGTCACAACAGGGCTTTACCAGCTGAAATCTGCACATGTTCTGACGGTGCAGGCCTATGACTGTTTTTGAAGTTGGAGACATGTGCAACATCAGGTACTGCAATGTCCAACTGAACAGCATGTGTAACATGACTTGAGAACCCTCACCCATGGCGTTCCAAGGCTGAGCTGCTGGCAATTTGGGAGAGCCATACAGCAAGGCAGCTGTTGGACCAAAGGAGGCCAGCATCAGCGGAAGTGACCACTGCTGGTCTACCCACCCAAAGATGCCGCCCACAAGCAGGATACTCAAGAAGCAGCCAAGCCAAGCCAGTGCAGCCTGCAAACTGTAACGTGTGGAATGCGTGTATGGGCTCTGACAACAACGGCCGTACCCTGGACAAACAAGATTTGCGGTTTTTGCACAGGTGGTCAGCAAGACAAGGACTGTGCGTTTGGCGGAGATATTGAAAGGCGAACCTTGTATAACTTTGACCTAGCAGGATGCTTCACCTGAGCGCCTTTCCATCTGCGGAAGTATATGCCAAGCGCGGTTTGTAGAGCGCTGAAACTGCAAGCAACGACGTCAGTGTCACTGAACAGACACGGCTAAAAACACCAGCAATCCATGTCAATTGCAACCAACACCAGCTCTCAAAAACTATGCAGCTCGACAACGCCAGCCGCAAATACACATATGTGCAGGCGGCTGACCTCAGACTTGCTTTGATCCCGCGCAACCGATCTGAGCAAGGGGGAGCAGTCGGGACGGGTTTGCTAGCTTCAATTGCCTGAGGCACTTCATCAAGATGCGATGAGCCGATCTCTGAATCGAAGCTATTCAATGGCCACGATGCTTGACGTCCGTCCTCGACATCTACACCGGTGGTACCAGGCATGCCGATTGGTTACTGCCACCGCGGGCGCAATCGCCGGCGTAGTGAAGTGAGTCTGTGCGACACGCTTGTAAGCGTGTCGCCGATCGCATGAGACACAGTCTCCAGTTAACCGGGATCCTTTTCATTAAGCATAAGGCATGCGTTCGGCCTGCTGCAAAGGCAGCTTCGCAGTCTTTCGTTGACCCTCCGATACAGTCACGTTTTAATCTGCTGCTGTCAGCAAGTCAGAGGCTAGCACGTAAGAGGGCACCTGAGGTCGCCCGATGCCAACCTCTGCAAATGCACGTTTCTCAGTGGTGTGAATGCACGTTTGACATTCACTGGTGCCGCACCTGCCGCGTTTAAACAAATCTTGGAAGCACCGAGGGATTCACAACGTGGGGAGACATTCCCCTGGACTGTCATCCCCTAGCTAAAGCGACCACCGGATGCTCAGCAGCTCAGCCATGTGCACAACTGCACAAGGTGAAGGTGAGGTGATCGTAGCTCACAAGCACTTCAATGATCCAGGTCCGCATTGGCGCACTGAGCAACGATTAGCATGCACACATAAAATCTGGCACGAGATCTAGATTAGCTACGAGAAATGATTTGCATTCTCATCAACAGCTACATACATCATTGCCTTGAGACACATTAGCTAGCTATACAAATAGCCCTGGTGTTGCTTTGCAGGGTTGTAACAAAGCTGGATCATATCAGCTTCACAAACGGCAGCATGCACACGCATGCCAAGCTGTACCTATAGGTCTCAACTGCAGAGGTCTCAGCTTCAGGACTACATCAGTCCGTTTGAAACAGATTTCTGCACCATGACAGGGCTGCTTTGCTCCCTGCTGGCCACAGCCAGCATTAGTCACGCACTGGAAAACTAGCTCTAGCAAACATGCCTACGTAGCATGCATGGGCTGGCAGGGCAATGCACAGTAGTCCTTAGTAGTGCAGCAGGATTGATTGATTGATTGATTGATTGATTGATTGATTGACTGACTGATCGATGATTGGATCCTGTGTCAGCCTTTGCTCTCGCATTAGCAGGTAGGTGCAGCATGCTCACTTGACTACCACCTCTGTCCAGCCGTCGAGCTGGCCTAGTGCTCTGCGCACCTGCTGCTGCCTTCCTTGGTAGTCAGGATCACTCATGACTGCTTCTGCTGTGCTGAGCTGCTCTTGAGTCACGCCCTGCTCTACATCTATCCACGAGAAGCAGCCCCAGTAGCTGTCCTGTGCTGGAATGACTAATGGCTGCTGCAGCTGGCTACATCGTAGCTCCATGACTGTGATTGGCTGTTTGGGTTTCCACTTCAGCCTTGTGCTCAAGAACTCCTCTGTCCAGACATGATGATCTGACAAAGCTGACAGAACATGAGGGTCAAAAGTGGTCCAGCAGCCTGTCAGGGATGCTACATGCTTTATGGTTAGCTGTGTTGCTGTCTTCTGGTCGAAAGCAAGATCCTGAGGGAACAAGAAGCCAGTGAGATGTAATCCAAAATTACTAAATCAGAATTGACAGCAGCAGAGTGCTGCTGCCAATAAAGCTGGAAGTTGACACGTCTGTCATTTGCCAACTTGCTGCAGTTGTGCTGGAGTAGTTGGCACCTGTTGATACTTCACATTGGCCACAGGCTTGAGCAGCCTTGTATTGCTATGGAAGGAGGTTGGGAAAAGCAGAAATGTGCTGGCTGCTGGCCTGAAGGCGGGCTCACGTATGCCTCCCTTACGCAGTATGATCTGTCACAAGGCAGCCAGGGGTCAAGTGTCAGCTGGCACGATTCTTGTCAGCCAGGCATACAAACACCCAGCATGCAAGGCGAAAGCCAGCTAACTGCACACCGTTTGATCTCCTTGGCCCAAAGCCGCACAAGTCACGGCCCACTCCTTCAATGCAAGCTGTAACTGCTGTCTGGGGTCACTTTGAGTGAATTGTGTGGGTCTGTGTGCTTCTGCGACAGCAACGGCCGTTCTGCGGCCGGTGACTCTCGCACAGCAAGGCTTATTCGGTCGAGTGGTTGAGGGCCTGGCAACCTGCGCTCTTAACGATGCTCTGCAGTGCAGCTGCATACGTGCAGGCCGTAATCAAACATTCAACAGTCAAAGAGAAGGATGCAAATACGGGCTCGCCCCGCTGTTGGTCCTGCTAGTGGGAAGAGAAAAATCGCCATTTCTTTTCGGCTCCGAAACCCGTACTTGTCAGCAAACGTTTGGTCTGGTGACTGGACACTTTACAACATCAATGTAAGGCAGTGTCGCAGCAGCCATGGAGGCGCTGCTAGGCAGAAGCATCATCAGCCAACGCAGGTTGTATTGCTGCTAGAGGTATATGTCAAGCTGCATAAATTTAAACAGAGCCGACAGAGGTTTCACTGTAATGGGCCATGACTGGTAAGTCGGACTAAAGGTCATGCCTTCCGATTGGGATTGAATGCAGTACCAATATACATAAATCAAAACTGTAGTAGAAAGTCATCAGGATAAGTGATCCTGCCAGCAGCATGCTCTATAGACTACCCCTATACTTTACCCCTAATTACAATGACCCACCAACACATCCTTCCAGAGGCATCCACTACCTATGATGTCGGTGCTCATGAAGTGCAAAGTGCCGTACTCTATCGCAGCCAGGCCAGCTCTTTCAGAAACTTCTGATCAGGCACTTGCATCATCTCCTGGAGTGCTACAAACTTGCTGTATGCCATGTCATAGACATTGCCAAGTTGCGTGCCTTGCAGATCTTGCTGAGTCAGAACTGAAACAGGCAAACTGTTCTGTTCCTGCAATGCTGCACCCGCACAGGCCGGCCGATACAGCAGTTGCCGGCCTTCTATCAGTGTACATTGTTTCAGATCCCCAGCCTGAATGCGGTCTTTAGGATATCTGTAGTTTCCAGACTCTGCCGCACCGTCAAACATGTCCCAAGCAGCTTGTGCAGGAAGTGGCACAGTTGTATAGTGTGCCTGCCATAACTGCCCAGGCGCTGCAAGGGGGTTCACTTTACCCCCAGATGTGCGATGGAAGAAGGCCACTTGGCCTTGGGGGTTGTGATGCAGAATGCCCACATGCTCAAGCTTTGAGCCCTGCAACAACAAATTGTCAGCTTCAACAGCCAATCGTTTCCCATCTTTACAACCTGTTTGCATGAATTTGGTCAGCAACAAGCGAATGCTGCAGAGCCTCAGACATTGCAGCCCATGGCAAGATGGCCAGACTTTGGAGGTCTCAGACCAGTTTTATGCACAAGACACCTCCCAAACTGAATTCCCTGCTGCTTGGCTTGCAAGACATACATGCCGGTGCAGATGTCATAGACGTCAAGCAGCTTGATTATGTTATGACAGGCATGCAGACTGTTCAGGACAGCGGCCTGACCTCAGCGACATCATGCAAACACAGCCTCACGTACTCTGGGACCTGCAGGTGGGCACACACACACAACTCAAACATATGCAGTTGCCCTGCCCTGTTATGCATGTCAGAGCATGGAGAGAGAACTAAGGACAGAGAAGCGGCAAAAAACTGTGGCAAAAAGCTGCAATGTGACTGTCTGGCATCACGCCGGTACATGCCATTGCCTTGGCAAAAATACTGATAGCACATTGCATCACTGATATGTGCTCTTCATTGCCATGCACAGATCTGTGCCTCATGTACATGGTGTCTCGACTTCACACATAATACTGATCTGTAGAAGCAATGCAGCCACTTGCAGAATGGCAGCAGCAACCAATTTCTTCGCCAAGCTGCTGCATCAGCAAGTTGTTGTACAAAAGGAGATGCTGCAGCATGCTGATGCAGGGATGATGCAGTGAAGATGGGTAGAACAGAGTCCTCTGGCATAGTAAAATCAGCTGTCACTGGTACCGATTTCAGTCCAGCTGTGGGATAAGATCACCTGATAGTACTCTGTGATCTTGTTAGCCAATGCAAAGGCCAGCAAGAAACTATCCTTGTCACCATTCATCAGCTGTTGGTAGACACCATCGTCCCCGTAAGAGTTGATGAACCAAGCCCATTCCACCACATCAGCATGACGTCGCCTGCATTGCATCAAAAGAGTTGACGAGACAGTGAATCACAAAGCTACAATTGTTGCTGTCATGGATCTGCAGCGTTCATATAGAACAAAAAGGGGAAGAGACTGAACTTTATGCCTTTTGGTAGTTTTGATAAAAGAAAGGCTGAGAATGAGATATGTGGGGCTTGCGTGTGGGCAGGACCCATAAATGCATCCCAGGCGGTACTAAAAGGAAACCTCAAATGCTTCGACATCACATTTGGATGCTGGCAGCTCTTTGTGCTTGACTACCGAACAGCTGCATTGTGACATAGGCAGCAGCTGTGCAGGGTTGCTGCTGGCTAGCCGGTAGCTTGTTGTTCACAGTCCATGCGTCAAATTGAGACTCACAACCATATGAGGTCAAGAGGCCAAATGCTTCAGCATCCTCGACAAACAATGCCATGTGCACGACCTTACCTGTTCAGCAGGAACTGGCCGCTTTCTGCAAACATGAAAGAGCTGTTGCCAAGCGCAGTGGGCGCCCAGGGCTCACTCCAGCCTAGCAAGTGGTAGGCCTGGGCCTGAATGCCTGAAACTCGGGACAAGGGCAGGGCAAACAAGTCAGGCCTGCAAGGCAAGTGCATGGAATGGTCACCTGCATCCTGCTGAGCAGAAAAGAAAAGAAAAGAAAAGAAAAGACTACGCCTTTCAGCGTCAATGTAATGATAAGCCAAGTATTATGCCAGGCTGTTCCGGGTCCTGCTGAGCGGTGACACTGACACAAGCCTTGTGCATGTACGCTATGGCTTTGTTTGCATCATCAGCTGATGGCCCTCTGTACTGATGCGTAGCAATGCTGATTGCTCAAGACAGCTGCAAAGCAAAACACACTGGACCAACAGCACAGCCTGAATGCATGACAGCATTGCCCTTAAAAGGCTATGGAACATCAGTACATCAGAAACAGCTGATTGCTTTGATGCCTGGTACATTTGATGAATGGTGTTCTACTAGAAAATTGTACAAGTTGGTAGACATAAGGACAGTCAAAGTTGTCATGCAAGGTAAGCCAGCTGCCTGGAGTAGGGTGCAGCAGGCAGTGTGAGGGTGTGAGGGGTGGGCCAGAGTAGGGTGGAAGATGCTTTTGGCACAAGCTTGAAGAACCAAGGCTCACCAGAACATGTTGCCATGCAGCTGGTACTCAGGGCTGTCAAACAGCAAGGCTGGGTTGAGCACAGGCAGGTTGTCGGCGTCAAGCAGGATAACTTCTGTAAAGCTGGTTGCATACAGGGCAAAGGCCTTGAGGGCGTAGCCTCTGATGTTTGCTGGCTTGTGATGGGATGGGTAGGGCTGTGTGGTGGCATCTCTACATGTCACACCACTGAAGCTTGTCTGCAGCGTAACAGGCTTGTGAACAACTTGTTGCCGAGGATCTTAAGTTTGGACATGTCTGTAAAGCAATGTGCTTGTAGTGATTGATGTCGAGACATCAGCAGCCGGAAGCAAGAGGCATGCTGAACTGCCACCGGGTTGTTTCTATCAAGAATGTGCACAAGCGCGGCGCATTTTACCTCAAAAACAGCCTTGGTGTGGGCATCAATCTCGCCAGCAATATGCCAGATCTCGATAGGCAAGTCACACTGCAGCTCTTCCCTGAGTAGTTGCACAGCTACATAGGCGCTGCCAAGCCTGAATGATTTCCCAGCTGGCAATATGATGCCGCGCGCTGGCTGATGATTCAAAGGGATGTAGCTTGTGACTGAGAGTATGGGTCTCAGCTGCACATAGCCTTGCACAAAGGCAACCTGCTCAGGGCTGCTTGGTGCCAAGGCAGTGATCGGGTTGACGGTGAATGAGGACAAGACGTTGAACTGTAGCTTGGGTGCTAATACTGGTTTTAGCTTTTCAGGCGAAGACAGGACGCTCGTTGTCTCCAACACAAAAGGAGGCGGCGGCGGGAGGATGCTGTGGCTCTGCTCTGACAGGAGTGCAGTCTGCAGGTAGCTCTCATCAACCTCAGACTCAAGAGGATAGGTTACCCTGCCTTGAGATCCCGAGAAGCGAGCAGCTACAGCTATGACGATCAACAGAGCCAGGATCAAGCTTGCCGCAAGGACTGATGCCTTTGATTTTGATTGTCGATGCGACGGGCCGGGATGCCGCCTCATACTCACGGAACGCAGCTAGCTGGATCACACATCTGTAACGCGACTTCAGACTTTCAACGCAAGGGGCCTCAGGTCAGAAACGGCTATGGGCAGCAGCAGCTGCCCCTATGAGACGTTTTCTGGTTCAACGCGAACGAGCCACGCGACATAAACAGCAGCATCATTGCAGACATGGAGCTACGAAGCGGTCAACGCAAGGGTTCCACATAGCACGCTCCAGCGCAGCATGCGCATGCCAATAGGTCACATTCTGTTGTGCAACGCAACACTGACCAGTGAAATGGCGACCAGTCAGGAAGCAGGCTCGGGCAAAGTCGACACCGTTGCCCCGGAGGAGGCCACAGCCTCCAGCAGTCCTGTTGAACATGTTGAACAGGCTGTCCGCATCGTGAGCAACCTTCCAGCTGCATTCCGCGATACACCTGAGGGATCTCAAGATGCCTGGGTCGATTGGAATGATGATGCGGATGAGGATGATGACGGCGATGAAGATATAGACATAGGCGAGCTGGAAGAAGACATGGCTGAACTGGAAGCTGAACTGGACCAAGATGAGTGGGACGAACACGATTATATTCCTGGACAGGCTCCTCATGAGATTGCTGGTGATCTGCTTTTAGCCAAACGCCTGACTACCTGTTCACTGCATAGCAGCCAAAACTCAGATTGTGCGTATGCGCCTGCCAAGCCAAGCAAGTCTACATGCACATGCTGTATGCCACGCACATGCTGTATGCCACACACATGCTTCCTGTACTAAAATGTTGCATGACTTTCCTTTTTTGCTTTGGATACCACAAGTAGACTTGTAGGTTAGGACAACAGACATGGCATGAGCTAAACAACAGCATGAGAGCATGCATTCTCTTGCTGATCAAAAGCATCAGGCTGCCACAACTTCAGCTACATTTCATGAGTATGGATGCCCATGAGAAGGACACAACCTCCCCCCAGCAAATTTGGCTGTTTCCAGAACTTCCAGACGTAGCCTTGCAAGCCCTAGCAGCAGACACGTTATGTACTTCACAACGCCATTGCATCAACAAACTTTCCCTTTAAGGCAGGGAGGGCCACATCACACCCACAAAGGCAGCACCGCGCACAGCCAACTCGACCATTGACTGGCACACTGGACACTTTATCGGCAACACACAACAAGTCACCAAAAGCACCTACACACTGTATCAACAAAGGCTAAGTTAGTAATGAGCAAATATCACATGGCAAGTTGCATTGCTGTAGATGAAGAGGATGAAGAAGAGATCGAACAGGAAGCTGATCCTGTCCTGGGGCCATTTGCACTCAACCCCCTGCATCCAATGGCAGTCCAAGCAGCTCTTCTGGATCCTGGGTTCAATCTGGATGAGCTTGGCTTACATGAGCTTGATCCGGATGATGATGTGGGTCTGTATGGTGAAGAAGAGGATGAGATGATGTCAGATGATGAAGATGTCCCCTTTGAAGATGACGACCTAGATTGGGATGGCGCTGATCTTGGTGATCTGATCCATGAAGATGACTATCATGCAAATCTGCATGAATTCCAGGTGAGACATCCCTGGCCACAGTTGGGTGCTCCAGCTTGGGCACCTTGCCTATCAGTGCTTGTTGCTCAAATGCATCCTGCCAGTAGTGCTGGGGTTTTTTAAAAGACGCCCGTTGAAGGTAGCCTTGCTATCATGCATCTCATACACTTGTTCAAGATATGGCCACTTCAGCATACACAAACAGGCACCTGTCTCAGGAGCAGCACCTGAATTTGGCACCATCTCAGGCTGGTGCCAGCTTGTGTGACTGCCGCTGACAGCCAGTATGTCTGCAACACCAAGATCTGCTGCGAAAGGACCTGCCCAACAGGTGCAGTGGGTTCTCAGAGGGTGCTGATGAACTCACAGAGGGCCATGCAGAGGGAGCGCAAGATGACTGACTGGCTGCTGCTGTGCAGTTTGCGATAGAGCGGAATGAGTTAGCGCGACTGGTGCCTGATGCCAAGTTTCCCCCTTTCTGGGGCTTCCGTCGTGAAGAATCGGATGACGATTGTAAGCTCTTAACCTCGACTTGCATCTCCTCTTGATGGATCCGGTCAGATCACAATGACCGACTGTCACTTTTGCATCCAATTTGTGTCCCCTTGGGGTGAATGTGACAATAGTCGTAAGATCTTAGGCCTTTCTTGCGGTCCCAAGCTGCCACACCTGTGGTCAACATGCAAGTGAACCCAACTCTGTGATCAGGGTAGTGCATGGTGCTAAGACTGGCATGGTATGATGCCACACATGGAATTGCACCAGCTGCACGCTATTGTTGCTTCTGGTCTGCTCTTGACAGAGGGTGAACATCTTTTTGGTTGCCTTTGGTCGTCTCTGTGCAAAAGTATTATGTGCTGTGCCAGTGCCCCAGCAATTGACCAGGTAAGATAACCAATGTGTACAGCTTGTGGGGTGTCAGCCTTCATTTTGTGGATCATCAGTGCTGAGGCTTGCAGTGGTGTGGGTTTGTCTGTGTGTTGCTGGACATAGCTGCAAAATCTGCGGTTAAAGCTGCTTGGTGCTGATTGTTCTCCGACCCCTCCTCCAACCCCTCATCTGCATGGGGTTTTTTGGATCATCTGCATGGGGTTTTTTGGATCATCTGCAGGCACTGTGGGTCATTTGCACGAGTTTTTGATCATCTGCATGGATGTGTCATCAGTCTGCATGGGATTTTGATCATCTACGCGGGGCTTTGAATCATCTAGATGAATCATGGATCACCTGCATGAGATCATGCTTCATCTGTATGGAGATTTGATCATCCGCATATGATTTTGGATCATCCGCATGGGCGTTTGATCATCTGTGTGAGATGCACAGGGGAACAGCCGGATAATGACAGTGGTAAGGAAGGCCAGCAAAGCTTCTTTAGCACCCCTCAGCAGGCTGACCCACTGACTCACTTTGGAACACCATGAGTGTTAAATCACATGCGTGTGATGCACAGGGGAACAGCCGGATGATGACAGCGATGAGCAAGGCCAGGAAAGCTTCTTCAGCAACCCTCAGCAGGCTGACCCTGCCTGGTTCCACCTCAGCTCTGCCAGTAACCACTTCCAGTCGGCAGACTCACTGTCAACCAGTGGCACTCCCAGCTGCAGCAGCATCACAGGTCAGCAACTTGCCAGCAGCACACACGACTGAGATTTGTTGTGCTGCGTTGTGTGTTTTGTGCAGTTACAGTAGCAATGTGTTGGCACAGGGAGGTCACAACATGTGTTATCTTTCTGAGGTCCTCTTATCTTGGGCATATTCACAAATCGGCATGTGCGCTTTTCCAATGTGAGAGCGGATACAGCAGCTTTGCTGTATTCGCTCTCACCGCGTGCAGCTTGGTGCTCATCTGATACGGCTTTTGGCCAGATGGGCCGTGCCTGTTTGATACTGGCTTGATACCAGAAGCATCACAATGCATGTTGCCATGCATGATGTTGCCTGCAGGGTCCCAAAATGAGGAGATAGTCATGCTGCACAACTCCTTCAACCTAGCTGTCTGGCGCTTGCCACCTGCCCCACCACCTGCCACGCCAACTTCGGCAGCAGCTGCTGCCTCAGCTGCATCACCAGCTGCTGCCTCAGCTTCATCACCAGCTCCTTCCTCTGCTGCATGCCCATTTGACACTGCAGCTTCCTGCTCAGATCCAGCTGCAGATCCAGCAACAGCTGTGTTCCACCCCCACAGGAGAGAGCCCCGCTACTATCATGATAGCCATGGCAAACAAACTGCGTGTACTTCTGCTGGTTCAACAGCGGTGCCAGATCACGCAGATGCTGTGCTGCTTGCGTTTGCGAAGCCCAGGTTTCGAGCGTACAGCATAACCAGATCTCCCGACGGAAGATTTCTCGCAATTGGTAAGGTTGCTGTTGCTGGGGGATGGGCTCAGAGCATGTGCATGTGCAGGTCCATGCATGCCTGCTTGCTTGATGGTTTTGCTGTTTGCATTGTGGGCATCAATCAGTGATTTTTCTTGCCATATTAACTTACATGACGCGACAGCACTGTGCTGTCAGTAGCAGTGTATATTGGCTGAACGTCGGTCATAATGCAGCAGCACATGCTAGGCTGACATCAATTCACAAGCTGGGCAGCAACCCCTGCAAGCATGTTTATGACAGGGCTCACCCACATAGCATCTTCTCACCCCAGACCAAGAAAACGTGACAGACTTGCTGGCTGGCTAAGGCATTGTAATCTCTCTCTCTCATGACTGCATGGACCGCAAAACTGTGTCAATTGTAAATTGGTGTCAATCCTGCATGCAGGCGGTCATGCTGGGCTGCTGTCATTGTATGAGCTGGCAGTCAACCCAGACCATGAGGCATCAGTCAACAGCTCTGTAGACCAGTTTGCGGACCCACTGCTGAAGGCTGCTGCACTAGGGCACAGATTCGAAGCTGGGCCAGATGCAAAGAGTTGCCCCCTCATTCTGCAGCTGGTCAGCCACATTGCGCTGGAGAGTCACGCCGGCATGGTCAAGGCTGACAGCATGGCTAATAGGTGAGCACCGTGTCCACAGAAAGCATGGCTAAT
>JAABUW010007914.1_pt1 | contig 12606 bp, 11 predicted proteins | sample 5560081 | NCBI WGS metagenome assembly JAABUW01 (sample SAMN10711882, study PRJNA513363) | rock metagenome | isolation source: Antarctica rocks | place: Antarctica: Victoria Land, Knobhead sud | reverse complement strand
GCAGCGCGACCCGTCGACAACGCCGCCAGCGCGAGGCGAAGGTGGCCCAGGCGGTGAGGGTCGGTGCGGCATACGCGACGACACAGCTCACGATCGCCGCCGAGCGGGCTGACCTCGTGCGGCAGCAGGCCCACAGGTCCCGTGACGAGCGCGACGGCCTACTGGCCGTCGTGCGGCGAGACCTGTCGGTGCTTCAGGAGGAGCTGCGCCGGCTCACCGACTCGGTGCACCGCGACGAGGTGGCCCGGACCCAGCAGCGGCTGCGGATCGAGCAGCTCGAGACGAAGGCACTCGAGGAGCACGGCATCGACCCCGAGACGCTCGCCCTGGAGTTCGGGCCACACCGGCTCGTCCCCGCGGTCGTCGACCCGGACGGTTCGGCCGAGGACCGGGCGGCTGCACAGGCGGCCGTCGCCCAGCCGTATGTCCGGGAGGCCCAGGAGAAGAGGCTCCGGTCGGCCGAGCGAAGGCTCGGGGCCCTCGGGCGGGTGAACCCCCTCGCCCTCGAGGAGTACGCCGCGCTGGAGGAGCGACATGCCTTCCTCACGACGCAGCTCGAGGACCTCAAGAGCTCCAAGCGCGACCTGCTCGACATCGTCCGAGAGGTCGACAAGCGGGTCGAGAAGGTGTTCACGGAGGCCTTCCACGACACGGCCGCCCAGTTCGAGAGCGTCTTCGAGCGGCTCTTCCCCGGGGGCGAGGGCCGGCTGGTCCTCACCGACCCCGCCAACATGCTGACGACCGGGCTCGAGGTGGAGGCCCGCCCCCCGGGCAAGAAGGTCAAACGGCTCTCCCTGCTCTCCGGCGGCGAGCGGTCGCTTGTCGCGGTGGCACTGCTCGTCGCGATCTTCAAGGCCCGCCCCTCGCCGTTCTACATCATGGACGAGGTGGAGGCGGCTCTCGACGACGCCAACCTGGGGCGGCTGCTCACGCTCTTCGAGGAGCTGCGGAACTTCAGCCAGCTCATCGTCATCACCCATCAGAAGAAGACGATGGAGATCGCCGACGCCCTTTACGGCGTGACGATGCGTGGGGACGGCGTCACGACGGTTGTCTCACAGCGGATGCGCGACGTCGCGCAGGCGCAACCAGCCTGACGCGAGCCCGTGCCACAGAGCGGTCGCGAGCCCGTCCGCTGAGTCGGTCCCGAGCTCTCGGCTGACGCCGCCGAAGCCTGCGGCAGCGGATCACCGGGCGGAGAATGGGCCGCACAGCCAGCAGGAGCGCCATGACGGTCGAGCCCGGAGGGGGCGCACTCCCTCTGAGCCGTCGTCAGGCCGGGGTCGCAGGAGCAGGGGTTGCCCGGAACCGGTCCACCACCACCACCACCGACGCAGCGCGCGCGCTGCGGATGCGGATCCTCGCCACGGAGCACTGGAGCCTGCTGGCGACCCGAGCACCACATGGTCCGAGGTGATGAGCCGCATCGGCATCCACCTCACCCTCACCTCGGCGGCGCTGGTCGTACTGGCGCTCGTCGCCCAGGCGTCCGGCTTCGGGACGCCGATCCGCATCCTGTCGATCGGCCTCGCGTCGGCCGGGCTCGTGCTTGGCACCCTGACGTCGGTCAGAGTCACCAACGCCAGTCAGGACGACTCCGCGCTGGTCCTCGGGATGAACCGTCTCCGTGCTGCCTACGCCGAGCTCGACCCCGCGATCGTGGGTCACCTCGTGACCTCCGTCCACGACGATCAGCAGGGGGTGATGACGACCCATCTCATGGGTACCTGCCGCAGCCTGCTCAGCCACCCGTCTGCTCTACCTGGGCGCCATGCTCGAGGTCGACCGACGCCCCCCCGCTGCCAACCGGCTGCGCGGGCGGATTTCTGACCCTCTGAGGCCTCACGGCCCAAGGAGGAGCCGTTGCGCTGTGCGCGGCGATTAGGATTCGACCCGGTGATGCGCAACCCTAGAACCATGATTGCGTTGGTCTTCGCCATGATCCTCTGCCTGCTGCTCGGGCTGGCCGTCGTCGGGCTCGTCGCCATCCCCGCCCGACGGGATGGACGCGACGTCCTCACCCCCCGCGGGGAGGAGGTGGTCAGCCGGGTCCGGGAGCGCACGGAGGCGGCCACCACCATCGCCAAGGAAAGGACCGGCGACCTGGTGAGCTCCACCAGGGCAAAGACCACGGAGCAGGCAGCACGTCACGACGCCGAGTCGGCGGTGGAGAACCGAGAGGCGACCTGACCTCTCCCCGCCCGACACTCGGCCGCCTCTCCGCTGCGCGGAAGGCGGCCGCGGTCGCCTCCGGGCCCGTGCAAGGATGGGCTGCGTGGACCAGCTGTGGGAGCTCACTGCCCTGATTGTCGGGATCGCTGTCGTCGTCGGCGCAGTCATCGTCGGGTTCGTCCGCGGTCGCGGCGGCCCCACCAAGGACCTCACGGCACCGCCCACCGTGCAGCGAAAGGTGCCGGGCGCGCAGCAGCCGCCCTCGGCCTCGTCGGAGGGCAGCGACGACGACGGGTCGGTCGCGACCCGCCCCGCTGCGGGGACGCAGAGCCGCGTCGAGGCTGAGACACCGCTCCTCGAGGAACCACCCACCACGACGGTCGAGCGGCCCGAGTCGGCCCGCGGCCGGCTGGCGCGCCTGCGGGCCCGGCTGGCTCGGAGCAACACGGCCATCGGTAACGCCCTGCTCACGCTGCTCTCTCGTGGGGGCCTGGACGAGGCTGCCTGGGAGGACGTCGAGGACACCCTGATCGGCTCCGACCTCGGTGTCGAGGCGTCGGCCGAGCTGGTCGGCCGGCTGCGCACCAAGGTCAAGGTCGACGGGGCCACCGACGAGTCGACCGTCCGCGGCTGGCTCAAGGAGGACCTCCTCGACCTCGTCGACCCGACGATGGACCGCCGGATCGCCTCCTCACGGGTCGACCGGCGCCCGGCCGTCATCCTCGTCGTCGGCGTGAACGGGACCGGCAAGACCACCACCGTCGGCAAGCTCGCTCGCGTCCTCGTCGCGGAGGATCGTGACGTGGTCCTCGGCGCGGCGGACACCTTCCGCGCGGCGGCGGCCGACCAGCTCGAGACGTGGGGTGCGCGCGTCGGCGTCCCGACCATCCGCTCCGCCAAGGACAACGCCGATCCCGCGGCCATCGCGTTCGACGCCGTCAAGGCCGCGACCGAGATCGAGGCGGACGTCGTCATCATCGACACGGCCGGCCGGCTGCACAACAAGGTCGGGCTCATGGACGAGCTGGGCAAGATCAAGCGGGTCATCGAGAAGCAGAGCCCCATCGACGAGGTGCTCCTCGTCCTCGACGCCACGACCGGCCAGAACGGCCTGCGCCAGGCCGAGGTCTTCGCCCAGGCCGTCGACGTCACGGGCATCGTCCTGACCAAGCTGGACGGCACAGCCAAGGGCGGCATCGTCGTGGCGGTCCAGCGCAAGCTCGGTGTCCCGGTCAAGCTCATCGGCCTGGGTGAAGGCCCGGATGACCTTGCGCCCTTCGACGCCGAGGCGTTCGTCGACGCGATCGTCGGTTGAGCACCGGAGGCTCGACGACTTCCGCGCCCATCGGGTGGAGGGTATATCCGAGCGCCAGCTAGGGAGCTCGCTCATACCTCCACCGGAGAGGGTTGAGTCGGGTCAGGCGCGGCGCGGGTTGCGCGGGTCCTGCGGGTCATCCATGGCCCACCGGACCGCCCGGACCGCGGAGGCAGCGAGCGGGCGAGCGACGAGACGGTCCGTGATGGGGAGCACCGGGAGGCGAAGCATCCTCCTGGCCCACGGCGGCAGGAGGGCGACGGCGCCGGCTGCGAGGGCGGCATACCCGATCTTGTTGCTCCAGGTGAGGGGCGGCTGCAGGAGCAGGAACCGCGCCGCCTCGAACGCCTCAGGCGTGCCTTTGAGCTCGGGGCGGTACTGGTCGAGGACGGCGCGGAGCCCGGCCACAGTGGTGGGTGGGTCGAGGACGCCGAGGTGGGCGGAGACCCTCCCGGACTGCTCGACAAACAGGTCGGCCTCGGCCGGGGTGAGGCGTCCTCGTCCGTGCCGCTGGTATGCCGTGAGGAAGCTGTCGGCCTCGGTCGCGTGGACCCAGCCGAGCAGGTGGGGGTCGGAGGCGGCGTAGGAGCGGCCGTCGGGGGCCTTGCCGCGCACGCGCTCGTGGATGCCGCGGACGGTGGCGATGACGCGTTCCGCGTCCGCAATGGTGCCGAAGGTGGTGGTCGCGAGGAACGATGACGTCCGTTGGAGCCGGCCCCACGGGTCGGACCTGTACCCGGAGTGGCCGGCCACCCCCGCCATCGCGAGGGGGTGGAGCGACTGGAGGAGCAGCGCCCGGATGCCGCCGACGAACATCGACGCGTCGGCGTGCACCCGCCAGATGGGGTCCTCGCGGGTGAACCACCGCTCGCCCTCGGCGCCCCAGATGGCACGGGCGCGCTGCTCGGCGTCCTCCCCGGCGACCTTGTCGCGCAGGGCGCTCGCAAGCCGACGCCGGGCCTGCTGGGCCACCTGGTCGAGAACGTCGGTCGGTGTGCTCACCCTGCCATCATGCCTCGACCCGATTCCGCCCCTGCGTCCGGGTGGAGCAGGGTTCGGTGTCGTCGCGACCCGGACGCAAAGACGGAGGCCTGGCCTTGCGTCCGGGTGGAGGAGGGTTCGGTGTCGTCGCGACCCGGACGCAACGACGGGGTCAGCGAAGGAGGAGGTCGGCGACGGCGGTGCCGGCGGGCAGGGAGTCCCCCCAGCTCCGGACCCAGTGCTCGCCGAGCCGGTCGCGGTCGTCGGGGAGACCCGTCGCGACGACGACGACGTCAGGCCGCGCCCGGATGACCGAGTCGAGCAGCCGCTGGCGGCCCGGCGAGCGGTGCGGGCTCCCGGTGAGAACGACGAGCGACGCACTCGCGGCGTCGGCCATCGCCGCCACCACCGCGAAGAGCGGTTCCGGGTGCGCGGCGACCTGGTGGACCGTGACGTCGCTGACCCGGCTACGCAGGGCCGTCATGACCCCGGAAGGCCGCGGCCCGGCCGCCGGGTTGGGCGCGCCGCGCAGGTCCAGGACATGCAGCGGAGCCGCCGCCCGGGCGGAGCCCTGCGACTCGAGCACTCGGCGGGCCACCGACAGCGCGAGCTCCTGCGCGACGTCCGGGCCGTCGGCTGCGTCGTCAGCGGCGGCCCGCCCCACGCGTTCGTCGCGGTCCTCGTGACTGCCGTCCCGGGCCACCCGTTGTGCCATGGCGCGGACCCGCTGCGCGGCCCCGGTAAGCCGCTCCCTCGTCAACCGCCCGGCGATTACCGCCTGCACGACGGCGTCGCGGACCTCGTGGAAGACGGCCTCGTCGTCGTAGGGCGCCGGGTGGTTCGGGTTGCCGATGCAGACGAGATCGACGCCCGCGGCCAGCGCCAGCACGGCGCCCTGACCCCGGCCGACCCCCGCGGAGATGGCCTGCATGTCGAGTGCGTCCGAGACGATCACGCCGCCGAAGCCGAGGTCCTCCCGCAGGAGTGCCAGGACGGTCGGGCTGAGCGTCGCCGGCGAGATGTCGAGGGCGGGGAAGACGACGTGGGCCGTCATCACCGCGTCCGCGCCGGCAGCAACGGCGGCGGCGAAGGGCGGTAGGTCGCGCCGCTGCAGGGTCGCGGTGTCGGCGTCGATGACCGGCAGCCCGACGTGCGAGTCCGTGCGGGTGTCGCCGTGCCCGGGGAAGTGCTTGGCGCACGCGGCGACGCCGGCCTGGCGCAGGCCCTCGACGAAGGCCGCTGCGTGACGTGAGACCAGCGCGGGGTCGGCCCCGAAGGAACGCAGGCCGATGACCGGGTTGTCGGGGTTGGACGTGACGTCGACGTCCGGTGCGAGGACGAGGTCGACCCCCGCCGCCCGGGACCGCTGACCGATGGCGCGCGCGATCCGGCGCGTCGCGTCGAGGTCGTCCAGCCGCCCGAGCGCGGCATGGCCGGGCCAGGAGGAGCCCGAGGCGGCCTCGATGCGGGTCACCTCGCCGCCCTCCTCGTCGCTTGCCACGACGAGGTCGGCCCGTATGCCGTGCAGCTCGCTGGTGAGTGCCGAGACGTCGTCACCGACGTTCGCGGCGAAGAGGCACACCCCGCCGAGGCCCTCCTGGGCCGCCCGCGCCAGCCAGTCGGGGACCTCGGTCCCGGAGAAGCCGGGCATGAGGACGCCCGACGCGAGGCGAGCGACCTCGGGATCGTGCGTGGACGGCATACGAGCTCCTCAGCCCTTGACGGCTCCCGAGACCAGCCCGGAGGTGAGCCGGCGCTGGGCGAGAACGAAGAACACCATGACCGGGATGGTGATGATCGTCGAGGCTGCCATGACGTAGCCCCAGTCGGTGCCGTACTGGCCGAAGAACCTGCGCAGCCCGACGGCGACGGTGTACTTGCTGTCGTCCTGCATGAAGGTCAGCGCGAAGATGAACTCGTTCCACGCCGTGATGAACGAGAAGACGCTCGTCGCCACTAGCCCCGGCGCCACGAGCGGCAGGAGGATCGAGCGGAACATCCGCCACCAGGACGCCCCGTCGAGGTAGGCTGCCTCCTCGAGCTCGATCGGGACCGCGGCGACGAAGCCCCGCAGGTTCCAGATCGCGAACGACAGGCTGAAGCCGACGTAGACGACGACGAGGCCGAGCAGGCTGTTGAGCATCCCCAGGGTCCGGACCTGGATGAACAGCGGGATGACGAGCGCCTCCATCGGCACCATCTGGACGATGAGGATCATGACGAGCACGGAGGTGCGCAGCCGGAACCGGAACCGGGCAACGGCGACCGCGGCGAAGAGGGACAGCAGAGCGCTCGCGACAACGGTGGCGAGGGCCACGACGATCGAGTTGCGCAAGAAGGTGCCGAAGCCGCCCTCGGTCAGGACGACCCGGAAGTTCGAGAGGCCGAAGCCGCGGGGGAGGAGCGACCGGGCGCCCGAGGCGGCCTGCGGGTCGAACGCCGTCGAGACCATCCAGTAGACCGGGAAGAGCGTGAAGAGCAGGACGGCCGCGGTCGCGAGCGGGATGCCGATGCGGCTGAGCGGACTGCGGTGGTTCACAGCTCCTCCTCCTTGAACAGCACCCGGAGGTAGCCGAGGGTGATGAGGATCAGGAGCAGGGTCAGGACGACGGCGATGGCCGACCCGTAGCCGTAGCGGTTCTGGGCGAAGGACTGGATGTAGGACCACACGCCGAGGTTCCACACCTCACGGTTCCCGCCGTCGCCGCCGGGCATGAGGTAGAGCTGGGTGAAGACCTTGAAGTCCCAGATCGTCGACAGGATCGTCACGACGGCGAAGACCGGCTTGAGCATGGGCACGGTGATCTGCCAGAACCGCTGCCAGGCGCTCGCGCCGTCGATGAGCGCCGACTCGACCAGGTCGCTCGGGATCGTCATCAGGCCCGCGAGGACGGTCAGCGCGACGAAGGGGAAGCCGTGGTGCACGACGTTGAGGGTCGCGATGGACAGGAAGGGCACCCGCTCGGTGAACCAGTTCGTCGTCGCGGGCTCGACGAGGTGCAGTGCGCTGGCGAACCGGACGGCGATGCCGTCGTTGGGGTCGAAGATGAAGACCCAGACGTAGGTGCCGGTCACCGCGGGCACGGCCCAGGCCATCAGGATGGCCGTCGTGACGAGGCCCCGCCAGAGGGTGCCGAGCCGGAAGAGCAGCAGGGCGACGAGGGTGCCGACGACCACCGTCAGGGCGACGTTGACGACCGCGAACACGACGGTGTTGGGCAGGACCGTCTTCCACAGTGTCTCGTTGGTCAGCAGCTCGCGGTAGTTCTCGAACCCGTTCCACGGGCTGGTGCCGCGCACGACGTCGCGCAGGCGCTTGTCCTGGAAGGAGAGCAGGACGACCTGGACCAGCGGGTAGAGCATGAGAAGCGCGATGACGGCCAGGGCGGGGGCCAGGAGCAGCCACGGGCGGACGCTGGCCGCCCGGCGCCGGCGGGTTGCCCCGGGGCTGGCAGGACGGGGGACAGGGCGCGCCCCGTCCGCGCGGTTCGGCGCGGGCGGGGCGGCAGCGGTGCGGCGCTCGGTCACCAAGGTGGGCTCAGCCCGCGAGCTGCTTGTTCATCTCGGTGCAGGCCGTGGTGGTGGCCTGCTCGACCGTCGCCTTGCCGGACAGGATCGACTGGGACATGGCCGTGAGGGTCTTGGCACCCTCCACCTTGCCCCAGGCGGGAGTCACCGGCACCGACTTGCCGGCCTCGGTGAACTGCTTGGCGAACGGGGTCACCAGCGGGTCGTTGGCAGCGATGACCTTGCCCAGCAGGTCCTTGGTGCCGGGGAAGAAGCCCGACTGGGTGCCCCACTTCGCGGCGAAGTCGCCGTAGGTCATCAGCTTGACCAGCTGCCAGGCCAGCTCGGGGCTCTTGCTGCCCTCGAAGACCGAGAGGTGCGAGCCACCGAGGAAGGACGGGGACATCCCACCCGTCTGGCCGGGGATGGGGAAGGCCCCGATCTTGCCCTTGAGCTCCGGGGCCTTGGCGAGGATCGCCGACGGGGTCCAGGAACCGGAGATGATCATCGCGCTCTGGCCCTTGATGAAGGAGTCACGCAGGTCCGTCTCCTTCCAGGTCGTCGCAGCCGGGAGGGACACGCCGTCCTTGAGGGCCAGGTCGGCGTAGTACTGGAGGCCCGCGCGGGCCTTGTCCGACTCGAGGCCGCACTTCCATGCGCTGCCCTGCTTGGTGGCGAGCTCCCCGCCGGCTCCCCAGATGAACGGGATGAAGTCGTAGCTCGAGTCACCCGGCACCGGGAACGCGGTGGTCTTCGGGTCGCTCGCCTTGAGCTTCCTGGCGACGTCCTGGAACTCGGCCCACGTCGTGGGGACCTTCACGCCCGCCTTCTCGAAGAGGTCGGTGCGGTAGACGACCGAGCGCACACCGGCATACCAGGGCATGCCGTAAAGCTTGTTCTCCACCTTGGCCGACTCGACGAGGCCAGGGACGAGGCCCTGCTCGCCGCCGGCCGCCTTGACCTCGGCGCTGAGGTCCATCAGGGCACCAGCCTGGCCGAACTCACCCGTCCACGTCGTGCCGACCTCGGCCACGTCGGGTGTCGTGCCGCCTGCGATCGCCGTCGTGAACTTGTCGTGCGCGCCGGTCCACGGGACCATCTGGACGTCGAGGTCGGCGCCCGTGTCTGCCTTGAACTTCGTCTTGACCTCGGCGAAGAACGGGGTGGCGTCCTTGTTCGTCCCCTCCATGATCCAGACGGTGAGCTTCTTGCCCTTGCCGTCGGCCGCGCCTCCCGCGGCCGTGTTGCCGCCGGTGCCGGGCGAGCCCCCGCTGCTGCAGGCCGTCGCCAACAGGGTGAGCGACGCCAGCACCGCGCCGTACCGTGCAACCTTCATGGGAAGCTCCTTCGTCCGCTGGGGGTAGGCGGAAGTGCCCACTGACGCAACTTACCGTCAAGGATGACGCATGACGAGGAAGAAAGCCACAGCCATGCGTTTGGGGCCCGCTCCGGTATGCCGTGAAACCTGTTCCTAACAGAACGGCCGGATTGCTTACACGCCCGTAACACGCGCCACGAGCGGCCGAAACGCAGCGCCGCCACGATTCACGGCATGGATATCAACACCGGCGACACCGCCTGGGTCCTCGCCAGTGCCGCACTGGTACTGCTGATGACCCCCGGTCTCGCCCTCTTCTACGGCGGCATGGTCAGGACCAAGAGCGTCCTGAACATGATGATGATGAGCTTCATCTCCATGGGCACCATCGGGGTCGTCTGGGTGTTGTGGGGATACAGCGAGGCGTTCGGCAGCTCGTGGAACGGCCTCGTCGGCAACCCCTTCCAGCACCTCGGCCTCAACGGGGTCATGAACGCGGCCTACGGCGCCGACGGGCACAAGATCCCCGGTCCGGCGTTCGTCGCCTTCCAGGTGGTCTTCGCCATCATCGCGGTGGCGCTGATCAGCGGCGCGATCGCCGACCGTGCGAGGTTCGCCGCCTGGACCGTGTTCACGGTGGTCTGGGCGACGGTGGTCTACTTCCCGGTGGCCCACTGGGTCTTCTCCTTCGACGGCTTCTCGGCGGAGAAGGGCGGCTGGATCGCCAACGGCATCAAGGCCTTCGACTTCGCGGGCGGGACCGCGATCCACATCAACGCCGGTGCCGCCGCGCTGGCGCTCGCGCTCGTGCTCGGCAAGCGGGTGGGGTTCCGCAAGGACCCGATGCGCCCGCACAACCTCACCCTGGTCATGCTGGGAGCCGGCCTGCTGTGGTTCGGCTGGTTCGGGTTCAACGCCGGTTCCGCCCTCGGTGCCGGGACGCTCGCCGCGGGGGTCTGGGTCAACACCCTCGTCGCGACGTCGGCGGCCATGCTCGGCTGGCTGGTCGTGGAGAGGGTCCGCGACGGGCACCCCACCTCGCTCGGGGCCGCCTCAGGTGTGGTCGCCGGGCTCGTCGCCATCACCCCGGCCTGCTCGACGCTGACCCCGGTCGGCTCGATCGTCCTCGGGGTCGTGGCCGGAATGGTCTGCGCCTTCGCGGTCGGCCTGAAGTTCAGGTTCGGCTTCGACGACAGCCTCGACGTCGTCGGCGTCCACCTCGTCGGCGGGCTCGTCGGCACCCTGGCCATCGGCTTCCTCGCGTCGAAGTCGGGCAGTCCTGCCGGGGACGCCGGCGCGGACGGCCTCTTCTACGGCGGAGGGGTCGACCAGCTGTGGCGCCAGGCCGTTGGTGCCTTCGCCGTGATGGCCTTCTCCTTCGTCCTCACCTTCGTCATCGGGCAGCTCATCCACAAGACCATGGGCTTCCGGGTCACCGAGGACGTCGAGCTGGCCGGGATCGACCTCGAGGAGCACGCCGAGACGGGCTACGACCTCACGGCGTTCACCGCCGGTGCGCGCAGCGGCGGGGCGTTCGCCCCGAGCGGTGTCGCGCCACCTCGCCGTCCGGCTCCGGACGCGCCGGCCGAGGACCTCAGGAAAGGAGCGTCCGCATGAAGCTCATCACGGCGATCATCAAGCCGCACCAGCTCGACGAGGTCAAGGAGGCCCTCGAGGTCTACGGCATCTCGGGCATGACGATCAGCGAAGCCAGCGGCTACGGCCGCCAGCGGGGGCACAGCGAGGTCTACCGCGGGGCCGAGTACACCGTCGACTTCGTGCCGAAGGTCCGGCTGGAGGTGCTCGTCGACGACCTCGACACCGGCAGCGTCATCGACGTGATCCTCAAGTCGGCACAGACTGGCCGGATCGGTGACGGCAAGATCTGGTCGACCCCGGTCGACGACGTCGTGCGCGTCCGGACCGGGGAGCGCGGACACGACGCGCTCTGAAGGCCGACTCCCGCCGCACCCGACGAAGGGCACCGAGATGACCGACGTCACCATCCGGCGGCTCGACCTGGCCGGCACCCGGAGCTTCGCAGCCCCCGGTGCCGGCCCGGCGAGACGGGCCGCCCTCGCCGACTTCGGCTTCCAGTGGCTCGGCGAGCTGTGGACCGAGGCCAGCGGTGGCCGCAGCCTTCCCGGCGTCGCACTCGCCGCCGTCGGCAGCCTGGCCCGCCGTGACGGCGGCCCCCTCAGCGACTACGACCTCGTCCTGCTGCACCAGAGCCGTGCGCTCGGCGCGAGCGACCTCAACGCCCTGGCCGACCGGCTCTGGTACCCCATCTGGGACCAGGGGGTCCGGCTCGACCACAGCGTGCGCACGGTGAACGAGTGCCGAACCGTCGCCGGCGCCGACCTCTCGGCAGCGGTCGGCCTCCTGGACATCACCTTCCTCGCCGGAGACGAGGAGGTCGTCAACGCGGCCCGCTCCACGGTCGCGCACGACTGGAGGGCCAACGCCCGGACCCGGCTCCCGCAGCTGCACGAGAGCATCCGGGCCCGGCATGCCCGTCAGGGTGACCTGGCCCACCTCCTCGAGCCGGACCTCAAGGAGGCGAGGGGCGGCCTGCGCGACATGGCGGTCCTGCGGGCGCTCACCGCCGCGTGGCTCGCCGACCGTCCCCACGGAGCGGTCGACACGGCATACCAACGGTTGCTCGACGTCCGGGACGCCGTCCATGTCGTCACCGGGCGAGGCCGTGACCGGCTCGGCCGCGAGGACCACGACGCCGCGGCGGCCCTGCTCGGCTACACCGACGCGGACCTGCTGCTCACCGAGGTCTCCGGCTCGGCGCGCGTCATCGCCTACTCCCTCGACGGGACCCTCCGTCGTGCCGCCCAGGCCCAACGGGCCCGCATCCTGCGGGTGGGGCCCCGGCGTCCCCGGCTCATCCCGCTCGGCTACGGGCTGTTCCTCCACGACGGCGAGGCCGTGCTCGGACCGGGGGTCGACCCGTCCCAGGACCCGCTCCTCATCCTGCGGGCCGCCCTGGCGGCGGCCCGCAACGGCGTCACGATCGCCCCGACCACCCTCCAGAACCTCGCCGCCGGGTGTCCCCCGTTGCCGGACCCCTGGCCGGCCACGGCGCTCGCCGTCCTCGGCGACCTGCTCGCGGCGGGCCCGGGGCTCGTCTCCGTCTGGGAGGGCCTCGACCTCGCTGGCGTGGTCGAGCGGTGGATCCCCGAGTGGGCCGCCGTGCGCAGCCGGCCGCAGCGCAACGCGGTCCACCGGCACACGGTCGACCGCCACCTCATCGAGACCGTGGTGCAGGCCGGGGGCCTGCTCCGGGAGGTCGCTCGGCCGGACC
>JAABUW010007911.1_pt1 | contig 12609 bp, 15 predicted proteins | sample 5560081 | NCBI WGS metagenome assembly JAABUW01 (sample SAMN10711882, study PRJNA513363) | rock metagenome | isolation source: Antarctica rocks | place: Antarctica: Victoria Land, Knobhead sud | reverse complement strand
CCGGTACAAGCTTACCTGAAAGCCCCTAGCAGCGAGAACATCGCGCTTCTGGTTGCCAAAGGAGGGAGAGTCCTGACACTGAAAGCCCTTGTACTGCGTACCACCATACTGATCGAAGGTCCCCGAATTCAGCCCGCTCCAGTCGTAGCCCGATTCTTGCTGCTTGTTGCACGTATTGTCGGTGTTCGACGGGCAGGAGTAAGATCCGGCGTTGAGCCAGTCGAAGCCCTGCTATAATATTGTCAACAAGGTGCTTCTCCAGGAGTATGATGCAAGGCAGGAACATACAGTAGCTGCAGCCTGCTGAACAGCGACGCCCAGAGCGAGGAAGGCTGTCGTGGTGCGCATATTGAGTGAAGCTGAAGACTGCTTTAGTCCTAGTATGAGAGATAACGAGTGTAGATTATTTGGCGAGAAGAAGCAAAGAAGCGAGTGATTTTGCTCTTAATGACAGTGTGAAACAAGACACGAATACAGAAAGGACGGGAGAAGTGTAGGCAAAAGAGAATGGGAGTTGGGGGAGACACGGGTCTTTCTATACATGCGCGCCATCAGGGGCCCGTATTCCCCAGACTCCGTATTATTGCCAGCTCCAAGCCTCCAAGGCAAATAACGGCGAGTCCCCGGCACCGAACCAGAACCTCAGAAGGCCTCGGCTTCACCCGATGAACGCTTCCTTTTCGGTGCGGGCTGCATGACCGAGACCAGTCAATATGCATGTCACTCCTAGAGGATGCGTGATTGGCGTGTCAAAGTTGTCCTTCTCGACCAAGTCCGGATGTAGGGCGACCAAATCAGAAGAGAGCGTCTCCTGGGTCTGCGGCGTTTGAAACCATCAGCATCCATCAGAATCCAGTCAGCTCCCGGCACCAGGATGGTTAGCTTCGATTCGCTGCCGCTGCCCGACGCAGGTACCACCAATCAGTGATCGAGACACCTTGCTCAAAAAGGACAGGCTACCCAAAGGAGCCCCTGTTTCAGACAGAAGAGGGTGTGCAATTTCCGCTCTGCCGTGGGTCGTGGCTTTTCTTAGACCACGACTCGTGTGCGTCGAGGATCAGGATGCAAGAAGATCGGTCCCCGTGTCAATATCATTTTATCACTCCCATTCTATGATTCTACAGTCCACGACCTGTTCAACAAGAACTTCGGCTTGAAAAACCGGACTGATGCCGCGTGGCGACGGAATGCGAGACACACAAGACTAATGTAGGCTGAAACACCCTTCGCTACGCTTGTTTCGACCTCACTGCACATGGTCCGCGAAAACGCTGGATGCGAAGAGCCGTAACGGTTGGTTTCGCCCACAGCGTCGCTCTTGGGGGCCGATGCAGGTAACCTCTGACTTGACCACTGTCGCAAGTCGGCTTCCTCGGGACAAGTGATAATATCGTGAATTTTGTCTTGATGGTTGTTCACGATGCGCAACCGGTGCTAGGAGAAACTTCCCGAGTAGGAGTATATCTATTGAGGTGACAGAATTCATTGTTGTCTCGGGAACCAAATGACAGATTATTATTATCGGATGAGAAGTTCAGGAACCAAGAGGCCGATGGGCTCACGCAAAGCATCACCAGCCCTGGTGTAAAACACTGGGTCGATCGAAACAGACCGGTGTTCTACGAAAGTGCTGTGCCAGTCTCTGCTCAAGCTTCTACATGTCCGCTCTCGAATTCACCAACAACTACGCACACGAGCCTGCCCAGCGATCGAGCAGTTCGAAAGTCGCCATTCTCTTACGCAACATGCTTGGTAACAGAACGGTCTCCACCAACGCGATTTCAAGGCGGGCTACCACTGTACGCCGTATTCCCCATGGCATATGCCCGAGAGGCCGAAGTGCCTCGCGTTTTCTCGGCAGACCAAAGTTCGTCTCGTGTATGATTATTATCATCGAAGACGAACAATTCGAGTGTTCGCGGGTCCCCTCAAAGCCATATCTCAGCTGTCCTCAAGTGGTTTGTTGGTTTTACTTTCCGTACAGAATAGCCTTACTAGAGCCTAGTTCAACTGCTCCTTCGATATTATGATGTTGGTTCCTGCCGGGGTCCTCGACGCATTATGCGGAGACCAAATTTCAATGCAATGCAGGTCCACACAGGAACCTTTTCTTGTCTGGTTCTTCAGAACGATCGCATACGATGCGCATATCGCCATTAGCGCCACTTTGGCCTACGTGATCAGAGGTCTAAATGCGGATAAAGTCATACTATGAGTACTCTTCCACCCCTTGTTGTTGTATATCAAGGCAATGCGCCTTCCTAAATTTTTCGTCTCTCCTTGATCTGTATTTGCGTGATTGTTTATAGTAGAGCGGTCATATGCGCAGACCATCTTGAACAACCCTGACATTTAAGTCGATGTGGCCGCACTGCACGTCATTCAGTTGACAGCGTGTCTCATTTCATCCTTGGTTGCCTCAATCGTGGCATCTCCTTCCCTATCATGATAAAGGGGTTTGCAAGAGGAAAATACCTCTGACCTGGCATCTTGCGTCCGTTCAGGCAGCAGGTGTGAGACTTCCAACGAAGACGTTTTTCTTGGAGGGTACGATGTACGGCGAGCCACGAAATAGGTCGATCTGGGTATTAGGTATGACTTTGCGAGTATTAATTAACTTGAAAAAGCTTTTGCCCATATCGATCAATCCTGCTCGGCCTTCTACGGCGGCTCTAGGCTGACTGGTAGGTTTAATATCTTATACATCGTGAAAACCATCAATTGGTCCCTCACGCCTCCACAGGCTAGGATCAACACCTCATCCTCGTAGTGTACGATTGAAGGTTACGATGAAGGTTACGATGTTGACGAGCGGATGAAACACGGAGCACATACAGGAGGGTATGTTCACGACACTCTTAGCATATATGATAGAACGGTCTTCCATCTCCTAGGAGATACCAGGACCGGCAACTTTCGAGCCTCCACGCTTCGCAATACCGTTCCGCAGCCTCTGGGTTTGAGTTGGGGCCAATACGACTCGTGGCCAACCAAATTTTGTACCAGCGACAATGGGTGCAGATGCATTTTAGAATGCAAGATTGTTGGCAGCAAGCTCTTCATCGGTTTTGGCAAGCTAACACACACAACGGCTGTTGCCAAAGGACTGAAACTACTCGAAGTCGACGCCTGGGGCGTAGCATCTCAGACTACCCTACCATGCTTAAGAACACGTACCCATATATTCCTGCGTTCGTATCCGTAGCCGCTGCACGATACGCTCAAGATTGATAACCTACGTTTTCAGATATAGCTATTAGCGGAGATATGCCGTATCTTGCAAACATGTAATGTATGTCCTAGAAAAGCCACATGAGGGGGTGGTGGAGAAGCGTGAAGGTTCCCGTAACATTTCAGTGAACGGCAAGATGGCTTTTGACTCCGAGGATGTCAAAGGACTCTCCGTGCGGGGTATGTTCCACAATGAGAAGCATATCGCCTTCCCAACCATATTCTTTTCAGAATTGACTCTCCGTACACTAAAGGGGAGAAGATTCTCTAGTCCTAGAACGATTACCAGCATCATCTAAAGCATGGTAGTCCCCAAGTTCTACCTGGCCGGAAAATGAGAGAGATGGGTGACAGTTTGCGAAACCGTCGAATCACTTTCGTTTCTGGTGGCAGTAAGCAATTAGAGGCCCAGCGCGATACTGAGCACTCTCATATCTCTGCGCATCTAGTCCGTGCCTTTTACGGATTCGATGCTGACTGAATTCATGATTGTCTCCAGCACTTCGGACCGTACCCGGATCTGAGGACAAGTCCAAACTCAGCCTTGGTAGAGCAACATGCGCATGTACGCTTTGCTCCTGTACGATGTCCCTCAGGGACTTCTCAGCGCATAGCCGGGGAAGACAGCATCAATTGGCACTGAGCAAGGTGGATACGAACCTTCGACAGCTACACGGATCCACCTGTATTGCACCAGCAATCAATCATGGCAAGGACATCCAGGATGGTGGCATCGTCGGAAGCGACAAAGCCGCTTCCACTACTATACATTCAACTTTTCTCGATGTTCATCGTTCGGCAACTCCTCCTTTTAGCTCTCTTGCTCCAGAAACTGTAGTAGGATCTACATTCTCTACGGAAGCGGTGAAGCAGATGACGAACAAAGCGAAAAGGTCGAAAAAAGCGAAACAACCGAAAAGTATAGTGGAGAGCATCGCTACTCCACCCACTTCCGCAAGGCTCGATAGTCTGGGTTTAAATGATAGTCGAGTTGGCCTTTCCGTTAATAGCTTCCCCAACAACCTACAGAACAGCAGCAATACCAACGATTTCATCTGCGACCAAGACTGTGGATGGTGTGGGCAAAACATGAATCATCTGGCAAATGAGTATGTTTCCCCCACAATTCATTCACTCACCCTGTCGCTGTGTTAGTTCTGAATAGGGAAAACAAAAGAAATCAGGCTAAGATTTCCATTAGCATTGCTGCGTTTAACCCTTTCCCAGCCCACTTTTCAGCCACTCCTACCAGGACGAGTATTACTACGGAATGGAGTGACCCACTTCAGGCTTTCTTCGCGCTATACGCTCCCTTCGAATACAACCGGCTTGCTTCTTCGCATGACGAATTCAAACGTTTATGCGCTTTCTATGCTTGGCCACCGTTTTATGTAGAACCAAATCACGAGGAGCGGAGAGAAGCATGGAAATCGTTCCGTATCGCCATGGTGAAAGCATTCAATATGACTTTTGGCCAAGACGAGCGTGACATTGAGGCATGGGGGAGGATGTGCGTGCTCGTGGACATGGAGAACATACCCGAGGGTCTAGAGGCACGAAGACTGGTAAATGCAACATCCCCCCCCCTCGTCGGCGTTATTTTGAGCTCCATTTTCAAATCGCTCATTACCCCTTAGTCAAAAATTTGCCGATTCAGGTCTGGGTTTCTTCATGGAGGATGAGAGCTGATCAATGATAGGCTATGATTAACACGCACGTTAATTTGAGCGATCTTCTTGATACAACGCGACAAGGCACTCGAGTTCACGTCTTTGCCTCCGTGGAAGAATTGAGAGTATATACTAAAAAGACAGGAAGACTATTTCCGAAAGAGGAGGCGTACGCTGGAGGGTTACTAAAATATCTGCTACGAGAGATCTTGGGGACATACCATGGAAAGAGGGGTAAAAAAGGGTTCTTTCGCCAAAAAGGAGAGAAGTGTGATAAAAAGGTCAAAGGTGTGGTAAGCAAAGAACCATGAACTATGGATAAGTGATAGCGCAGTACAACAGTTTGGAGGGCTACCTTCTGTCATTTACCGTATCTTGCAAATGTACTAACGGACGTCATGGAAGAGTCGCCTTGGGCAATAGTGGAAAAGCGTGAGGGTCCCCTTGGAGCTAGAGCATTCCAGTGAAGGGCAGGACGGCTTTTGCCAGCCCTGGTAGTATGGAGAAGCCCTTTGAATTGGCACAGAGAGATCTGAGAATGACTGCACCTTGTGCAGGAACAGATCGTGAAGGATACAAAGCTGATCAAGAAAGGTCGCAAGAATTTATGGTCAAACGTGATGACTGATGAGGACCAGAGGATGCGACAGACTTATCAGATTCTGCAGGTTCAATGATTGCTTCAATTTGTCTGTGGAACTAGCGAAGGAGCCGAGCTAGCCAAATAGAGTTGAGTCCTCAGGGACAAAGTACTTCCCTGCCGAAAAGCCGGCTAGAGTTGTGCCTTGGCAATGGCGGGGCATCAACAACCCCCACCATTGAATTCATTGTGACTCTTAATTAGCAAACATGATAAATGTCCTGGGCTTGTCTCGACTCTCTCAGTAAGCTTAATGGAGTCCTTCGCCTTGAAAGTTTATGGAGAGTACTCCACCGGCTAGGACGCCGAACTTGCCAAGTTGTGACCATAAGCTGTGACTAATTTCATTCCTGCATCTTAGTTCAACGCAATTCGATTGGCGACAATAGTTTGGGTACTAGTTCAATAAACGTGAATGCATAGAGCATGCGGTGCTCAGTCAATAGCACCACTGTACCCTTCAGAATCATTTAGCACACTTGGTACGACCAGTCAATGGGGCAAAACCCGGCTCTTTCTTACTCATCATTGCCTGTTAGTCTAGAGGGGTAGCTCGAACCAGACGTCATCTTGGCGGCTGGAGCAATGGGAACAGCAGGACAGATGCGACGGCTACTGTGCAGTGAAGCGGAAGGAGCGAACAATGGACTGGACCACTTGCTCAACGGCTGCAGCAGAATCTCAACTTCTGGCGGTGAAGGATCGCTTTCAACCAATGAGCGCCCGCCATGCCACCCCTAGCGCATGATGCCAAAAATTCCCACCTCGACCCGATTTCTGCCTCTGCTCCTCCTCCTCTTTCCTCCTCACCCCATACCACCAGCCAAAATCCAATTACAATACTGCAAAAAGGCATACATCACACCTACATTCCATAATATCGTCGATTTCAATATGCCCATGGCGTTCGCTGTGCTGTAAACCCAGCTGGGGGGTATGCGGCTTTGCTCGCATGCCCTTCAGTCCTGGCCAGCCCTTCGAGTATTAAAATTCGACCTTCGACGATATTATCCCCCTTTCGACTGCTTCCTAGCATCAATTGCCAGCATTCGAATCCAAACACTACCCAAGCAGCAACAGTCGCGCCGGTCAGTCTTCACGGCTGAAGGGTCGTCCTCCGCTGCCACTACCCCCAACGGATACTCTTCGACACACCTCACGCGACACCGACCGAAAGTCTCGAGTAATCCCACAGAATTACTTGAGCGCATAGGAAAAAAGAGAACAAGAGCGCCACGATCGACCCGTACTCGTGTGCTGCACACCTCATAGATCAACCAGAATTGTGCTGCAGCCGGCCGCTCACTCTACCTCGACACTTTGACAGTGTCAACTTACCAACATTATCACAATGTCGCGCAAGGGCAGCCAGATGGCCAAAGTGCCAGCCCCTGGAGCGATCAAGCTCTCGGCCTTTGATGTCGGCCACAAACACAGTCGCCATCGGAAGGATCAAGGCCCAAACCAACAGCATCGTTCAGCGCCGAAGGATTCTGTTCAGATCCAGGCTGCCAGCCTAGGCCATAGCGGATGCTCCTCGGAGAGCGTGTCGAGCGAAGAAGAGGCTGGTGGAGAAGACAGCGACGGCGACGGGCTCGCAGCGGATGACGATGACGATGAAGACCTGGATCCAGATGGAGATGCCCCGCCTGGCTGCGCCATAGATTCGAATGGGCGCTGGGCGGGGATGTCTGACGGCCTTGCCAAAGCGTCAAAGCGAGATATTGGACAGAGCGCCGCGGACCGTGCTGAATTGAAGGCGCATGCAGAGGACAGCTCTAATGACGAAGCCTACGGCGCAGTCGACATGATCAGTGACTCGGAGAGAGATGGAAGTGATATGGACTGTGTCGAGGAGCGTGCCATCATTGATTCCGAAGATGCCGACGCTGGGAAGGGCCCAGCCAGCCTTCAGACTAAGAGCCAGCTCGGCAGAGCCAAATCACCAAGCGAGTCTTCAGAGAACAACTGGGAAGGATTCGACTTTGGCGATGGCCATCTCTCCGATCACCAGGACTTTTTTGACGAGCAATTTAATCGCACCGGCCCTGACAGCTTTCTCGATGGCGAAATTGACATACTCGGTAACGTCGACCTTTTTGCGGAAGAAAATCTGTTGTTTCCTGCTTCACCACCCCGTCGCCGCGTTCGCTTTGCAGAGCCGTTATTGGAAGAGGATTTATTCAGCCCTCAGGCCACTAATAATATGCGTGGTGACGTTGCTTTAGCAGCAGAGTCAGATGTGGCGCAGGATAGAACAAGTTTTTCATCCGATCAACCAATCTGCAGCCATGGTTCCGATGAATACTCTGGTTCGTCGAGTGGTTATGAATGTGAGTTCATGATCTAAGGACGGAGCAAAGTGCCGGCTGATGTTTCATGATTTAGCCGACTATGGCGAGACTACCGATGAAGACGATGTTCCTGCGTCGGCAACAGCACGCCCTCAGGCTCTGATGCGTCGTCCTTCTACTTCTTTCCTAGACGATACGTCTGCAAAAACAACCCCAACGCAGGCACCACAGACACAGCGATGGGGCCCTAGGATGGGCTCTTGGTGCATTGATCCTACGAAGCCACTCGCCATTGTTGATAGTTGTGGAAAGAAGATACTCGTCTGTCCTGCCCGACGACCCAAAAAGCCCGACAGGGTCTTTGAGCACATCCTAGGTAGCGGTAGTACAAGCGCCAACACCAGTCCTCGTGCCCAGCTGTCAAATTTGGCCACTGTGCCCTACACCAGTGACATCGACCGCAGCGAGGTATCCAGCCAGGGGCTCGTAAGCCCCGTCTTCGGACATCCACCTGCACCAAGTTTTGGCATTGCCAACAACGGTATCTTTCCTGACGATACAGACGATACGGGATTCCTTGAAGATGATGCGCTATTGTACGATGATGACGACGATAATGAGGATGATGACCCTGAGGCTGGCATCAACATCGAGGATCTCATCGATTTCGGCGATGATGGAGACGAAAGTGAGCTGGACTTGACTATGGGAGACTCTCGACCATCATCGTCATCATCCGCAAAGACCGGCTTCGCGGGCGTTGGACAGTCATCCAGTCATAGTCTCCTTAACCATCTTGATGGTACGGTCGTCACCGCCTTCCGGCAGACCCAGCTACCTGCGCCAGTCTCCTTGAGCCCTCTTAGTCCTTTGAAGAAGCGCAGGCTCAGCCCACCTTTTGCCGGGCCTTCCAAAAGGAGGCTTGTGGTTTGATGCTTGACTTGCTCACGAGTGCCGCGGCACTCAACACCGTATCCTGCCGACTTCTGTCGGACCCTGGCTAGCAACAGCCTACCCCAATACTCATTGTACGAGTTACGAGCCATGAAGCTACGGCCTATTGCTCTTATAGCATGCGCGGCGTTACCATTCGCCTTCGATATCTGGATCCTGCTACGTGGCTACCATACCTCAGCTACGCGATCGCTCTCTAATAGATCTTACAGTCCCACCGTTGTCCGAGATTGGTCATAAGGCTTGTCCGATAGCATTAGATCTTTGTGATGGATGAGGTTACTAGACTTATATTTGGGCTAGATCAGGTAATCCAGTTGCTTGATTTTGATTTGAGATACCATGAAAAGTTAGGTTTCATTAAGTTGTTAATTTCTTTCTTAACAGTGGGCGTGGAAGGAAGCTGGCTGCGATTGCAGCCAAGCAAATGAGTCCTTCTGACGCCTGATTCGGTTCGGTTCTTCGATGTATTCAGTTTGCAAATACTTGATTCAAAAGTCAATTCTTACCGTGATCAACAGCTTTCCTCGATCGTCCTACGAGTTCGTCCATTAACGTCTGAGGCCAGCCGGTACAGTTACTGTTTGCATGACTTCCTGTCTCCGTTATTCGCACCTTAACCATTCACCTGGCTCCTGGTCGTGACTTCTCCACAGAGATACGGGTCTACCACTCAATCTTGTTAACCTCTCTCAAACCCAAACTACCGGATCCATGTCAATGACTCATTGCTAGAGGGAGACTTACCACAGCTGAGATGTACTGACTCAACACTAGATACAGCTGCTGGCTATGAGAAGCTTACAAGGGCTTGGGAATGTGAAACGATGGTCATTCGTGGATGTGTTCGGCCGGGGGGCGCACTGCGAAGTAGACTTCCACCGTCATCCTTTCATCCATCAGCGCTGGGTCCGACGTCAGTTTTTGGTCGAGCATCCGTTCTGCTCATCGCATACCTGCCGTATTAATACCTGAAATCAGCCTCCGGAATGATGTCCGGGCTGGCTAACATAGCGGCCCAAGGCTAAGTTCTAGCGTCGAATGTCCGGTCGCCTCGCTGCACGGGTACTTGAGCTTGCGTACAGAATGACATAGCGTCTTGGTTTCTCTTGTGTGAGCGGAACAGGTGTGTGCTTTCGATTAAAGAGCCCTCTGGTGGCAACGGCTGCCGTTTGAAGATGAGGACAGGGCTTGGCTTTTATGGGGTGTGTTCTGTTGAGTAATGGATGATTGTGAGAAGCGGCTAATTTGCTGTGTTTGAAGTTGATGTCTATTCCAACATTTGGCACGGTCGAGGTAATCAGTTTGCGACTGAAAGACTTTGAGCAACCGGCGGCTCTATCAAGGTACGGTACTAGTTCAATTACTTTGTACTACTGACTATAGAGTAAGAGCAGTCGAAACCCAGCATTCACAGGAGCCTACGACATAAAGCATCAAGCTCTCATCAAGTCAAAGCTCGCAGCCTTCTAAATTGCCTTGATCAACAGGACATCGTCACCTGTCAAAGCCACGGAACCAGTCAACATCCACAAATGGACTTCCCAGCGGACGAAAGGGTGATACACTCCAATCATGAGTGCAACCCCATCCCTGATCAGCGCAACAATTACGAGTTCCGTACCCTATGTCAAGTCTTTGACAGCGCTAGCAGACGCCATCTAGGGCGCCTGCTGTGGGTTCCTACTGCAGCAGCCACAGAATGCTAGAACAAGGTTTTTAGGGGCAACGTCGAACACCAGCTCGGTTGGGTTCAGATGGGTGAGCAAACCTGCGTTGCTTCTAACTATCATCCTCTATAGCCCGGCATTATCAAGTCCTGTAGATTGAGAAGCTTTTGGATATCTTTATTGAAAAAAAATTGCCCCATACTACAGGAGTCTATGTGCGTCGATATTTGGCTTATCTGCTCCTCTCACTTTTACGGCATACAATTAAGTGTTTTCCCCTCAGCCCATTCTTTTCACCCTTTTCTCTATCAAAGATATATGCCTACTGGCTTTTCTAGGTTCGTTGGGTTCAGTGATCCTCGTTCTAGTTCTCTGTCTACAACAAACCTCTGCACAAGTCTGCGGCCCTCCTCTTGAGCCCATCCTACCAGCGCCTCGCAAGCGCACCTCCGATGCCGTTGTTCAAAATCCTCTTGAAAGGATTGAAGCGGTAATCAAGGAGCAAACCCATTTCCTCAGCAGAACCGCCGTCTTGATCGGATACAGAAGGCGGAGCGGATGCTGGACGAGCTCTACGCGCCTCCAGCATTGGATAAGACCGGTACTCGCAACGTAGACAGTGACACTATTCATCGCGTAGGGAGCCCCTCTCAGGCGTATACGGCTCTGGCTATTCTGCAGTTCAGCGACGTACGATCACTAGCTGGTCCCCTCACCGAATATGGTCTTTGAGCTTGCGCTTCTTGCCAAAGACCAGGAAGATCACAACCGTTTCACGACTGTTGACTGGCAAGCAATAACAGCTGGTACGCTGTGCGGGCAGCTTGGCGATATAGGAGCTGGCAGTATGGACACGGTCCTGCAGCCTTTCGGCCGTCCTTGGATGGACGATGAGACTATAGTGAGCACCGATCTTGCCTGGCGCCTGGACAAGGACCTTCCCCAACACCTACAACGAACACACAGGATGTGGATCCCTTTATCTACACAGCCAGCGCCTCCAATCTATAGCCCGCACCACTTCGTCTCTTACCATATTGCAATACTTACCCCTGCTCTTACAAAACTCCATAAGAATCATTCTTAATGGGCGATCACTATCAGCATCTTCCCGGTCTATGTAGCGTCGGGCCTACTATGGGATATCTTCACATATGCGGCTTATGCCTCGCTGCAGCGCTCTTCGCCGACTTCGGCAACACCATTCCGTCAACGCTGCGTACACAAAACCAATGTCCTCCAACACAGCCTCCACCATCCCAGCCTTCGCATCCAAGCCGTCACCCACATACCTCAGGCGCAAGACATGCAACAAGCCCCTTGGAATCAGCCACACCAGCGTCGGCAAGCCATTCCACAAAAGCATCGGGTTAAAAGGGTAGACGAAATTCCATGGTGGTCCATCGACTACGGGATTTGAAATCCAGGGCTTCGCCAACGCTGCTTTTGGCGGGCGGGGAAGGGCCGGTTCGCAGAGATACGAGTCTAGGGGGTTTTTAGCAGTTGTGGAGGGTTTATGCGTGGAGGGGTGGGGTGGGGAAGCTGTTGGTAAGTGGGGTTTGATGGGAGGAGGAGAGTGGGCTCTCTCTCCCGGTTTGGTGTTTCTGTTCACGTTGGGGGTGATGGTCTCCCTGACACTTCTGTACACTGTGGGTATACGTCCTGGCTGACGCATGTGCTGGGAGGAGTGCTGGGGGGACAGAGCGCGATGGTAATCTATGGCGCCGAGTCGCGTTTTGCCTAGGAATATGAAGACACTTCACTGATTTCAATGAAATCTAGGTACATAAGCATGTAGACAATTAGAGTCTCATTGCATGAGCCACTTCCGAAAGATTCTGCTTATCGCATTCAAGTCTTCGGCGTGCTGCTTGTTATGTTGTGGACTTTAGCAGCTGGGGCAGTAAAAGAGCAAAGGCTTCTCTCTTTTTTGACCAACGTTGAAGAAATCCGCGATAGGCACTCACGGAGCAGCTAGGCGCACATTGTTATTTCAATGAGTACCATGAGCGGGTAAGACCTCACAACCAGCCCGAAAAGTTTCCCATCAAACCACCGCATTCCTTTAACATCCGTGCCAGCACTCATCAAATAATTCCCCTGAACATCTCCCAAGCCCCCAACACCAACAGTACCGCAAACTCGCAGCC
>JAABUW010007910.1_pt1 | contig 12612 bp, 11 predicted proteins | sample 5560081 | NCBI WGS metagenome assembly JAABUW01 (sample SAMN10711882, study PRJNA513363) | rock metagenome | isolation source: Antarctica rocks | place: Antarctica: Victoria Land, Knobhead sud | reverse complement strand
AAGGACAGCTCGCTTGCGTCCGTCATTGCGGTTGGGGAGCTCGCCTATCAGGCGGCGTCCATCGAGGCGGACACCTTCCGGACGACGGAGGTCTATGCAGCCGTTACCGTAATCTACGTTATCCTGGTGACAGGCATTGCCGGCGCGGTGTCCTGGTGGGCTGATCGCGGGAAGGCGCCGGAGTTGCGAGATGTTTGAGATACTCCTTCGTAATATGCCCTATTTGCTGGGTGGGCTACTGACGACCCTTGGAATGGCCGTGGCGGTCGCCTGTCTTGGGACTGTGCTGGCGATACCCTTGGCCATTGTGCGCTGGCGCCGGGTGCCTTTGCTGAACCCGATTTGCGCCGGGTTCATTGGGCTTGTGCGCGGTATGCCGGTGTTGATCGTCTTACTGATCGCGGCGTTCGCTGCCCCGGCGCTCTTCGACACGCGCGTGCCGCCTGTGCTGGCCAGCATAGTCGGCTTCACCGTGTTCCTCGCGACCTACTGCGCCGAGGACATGCGGGCCGGCCTGCTCGCCGTGCCCTTTCCAGTGCAGGAGGCCGGTGCCGCCTTGGGCCTGACCCGGTGGCAGGCTGTTCGCCTGCTTGTCTTACCGTTGGCTTTGCGCATCGCCGCTCCTGCCCTGCTGGGGCAGTATGTGCGAATGGTGAAATACACATCCGTCGCTTCCGTCCTTGGCGTTGCCGAGCTGACCGGGCGAGGTCTGCTCGTGAATGCGAGGGTTCTCGCCCCGGGAGTCATTCTGCTTTTCCTGGCGAGCTGCTACCTCGTCGTCTGCCTCAGCATTTCCTCAGTCGGACGGTGGCTTGAGCGCCGCGCCGGCTTGGCAACGAGGGTCCAGTAAAAGCAGGCTTGAAAGGGCACCGTCAACTGGTTCTGTTGCAGCTTTTCGGATCCGTCTTGAAAGGGTGGGTAGGGGGGCCATGAGGAAGTATGTGGTTTCCGCGACGGAGTAGGGACAGGCACGATAGGTTGGCTATACCTCGACTTTCGAAGAAGCCGAGACCCGGCGCTGACCAACGCCGGTCAAGCAGCCGCGGCGTGAATACCACACATTTCCTCATGGTCCCCTGGAGGCCGTTGACGAGCATAGCCGGGATAGTCCGACCCTTGCGAAAACTCTGAGCGAACCGCCGACGCTGTATTCGGACGTTGGTGGGCTCAGGCCGTCAAGCGCCCCTGTCAGTTTCCTTCAAAGAGGAGATTCTGGATGATGGCGATGCTCGGTTTTGCTGGCCTTCAGAACGGCCAAATTTGCCTTGAATTGGGTCTTCCTAAACCTTGGTGCACGCCGAGAGCCGACACCGGCAACATCCGAGCGCGCAAGAGATCAACGCCTGCCCGGCCATACATGGCCCGCTTCAAAGTTTTCAGCCGATTGATCTGCCCCTCTGTCCGACCGTTGCTCCAGAGTGTGGTGACCGCACATCTGACGGCCTCGATGTCTCGCGCCAATCTGCGAGCAAATCGGTTGATGGCGTCAATGCCGGATCGACGCGCATCCTTGATCCAGCGATCCAACTTCTTGACTGTCCCGCTGCGCAGGACGCCACGGAACCGCATTGCGAACCGGCGCATCTCCGCGAAAACGGGGGAGAAGCGCTTCAGAGCGTCCACCTCTTGGGCCTGCCGCGCTGTCAGCAGCGGTCGCGGCTTGATGCAAAGCGCCGCCGCAACCAACGGCGACATCGCCGGACGGCTTATCGCGCCTGGCGCGGCGACCGGCGCCTCGCATGTGAGGGTTTGGGCACTCGGGATGGGTTGGCCCTGACGACGCCAGGGTGACAGAAAGCGGGCCAGATACGAGAAGCAGCCGGTATAACCGAGGCCCTTGATCTCGGCGAACAATCCCCGCCCATTCCGATTGCCATCCGCCCATTGGCGCGCCAGGTAGTCCGCGTAGAAGGCCGGAGAACAGGGCTTTGGCGCCATTGACCGACGCGGCGGGAGAACTCGCAGACGGATCCACTTGTCGACCCGTTTGCGACTGAGCCTCATCTCTCGAACGATGTCGGCCCCGGTGTGGCCGGCTTCCTGAAGAGATTGACTTGGGCGAACATCTGTTGCCGACGAACCCATCTCGCTTGCCTGGCAAGTCGCTGCTGATCTCCCGTCGCCGGCATCACATCGACGCTCAATGTCGTCGACCCAAAAGCAGTAATGGGCGGGACCCGAACGGACCACTCGAAGTGGCTGAGCTGTTTCTCAATCGCCTCCCGGAGGTTCTGGATCAGATGAAAGCGATCGGCAACTTGTTGGGCCGGCGGAGCACCGCGCCGGGCAGCCTCGGCGTAGAGGCCGCAGCGGTCACGGCTGACGATCTGAACGCTAGGGTGCTGGTCCAACCATGCCGCAGCGCTGGAAGCCGATCTGGTCTTCAGCACATCCAGAACCGTCCCGCGTGCGTATTCCGAAGATGCCGCCCGGGTATTCCAACCCTAATCCGCGCACCATTCCAATCTGATGGCGCCCAGGGAGAACGGTCTCGTAGGCCACGTTCGTCATGTCACGCTGATGAAGTCTGGGTCAAGCAATCGAACTCTCCAGCCAGCATTTTTGGTTTAGTCGCGCCCGTATCCACGGGGCGGCTCGCACGCGGCGAGGTCGGTGAGGTCGAGGTCGACGACGGCCTCGAGTGCGGTGGCGGTTCGGCTGTCGCGGAGGCCCTCGGGGAGCGTCGTGAGCCACTCAGCGTATCCGGCCTGAAGCGCCAGCAGTTCGTTGACTGCATCCCGCCAACGCTGCGGTCGGCTTCGGCGATCGGCTGGGCGGCGCGGTCGGGTAATCACCGTGACAGGATCCATCACGTGGCGAACGCGATAGCGGGCTTGACGCTCGGCGTTGCTCAATGCCTGCTCGCCAGCGGGTTTACGGCCTCTCGGCATGGCTCTGTTCTCCGTTACAGTAACGCATTGCAGTGGGAGTTCAGCTCACGGCGCGCTGCTTGCGCAGGCTCTCGCCCTTGAGTTCGATGCGGTGCGCGTTGTGGATGAACCGGTCCAGGATGGCGTCGGCCAGGGTCGGGTTGCCGACGATCTCGTACCAGCGGTCGATCGGCACCTGGCTGGTGATGATCAGCGCCCCGGCGCTATAGCGGTCCTCGACGATCTCCAGCAGATCGCGCTGCTGTTCGGCGATCAGCGGCTCCGGCCCCCAATCGTCCAGGATCAGCAGGTCGACCCGGGCCAGTTGCTTCAACAGCCGGGCATACCGGCCATCGCCGCGGGCCAGCGCCAGCGCGGCAAACAGCCGCGGCACCCGCTGGTAGAACACCGACAGGTTCTCCCGGCAGGCTTTGTAGCCGAGCGCACAAGCCAGCCAGGATTTGCCGACGCCGGCGGGACCGGTGAGGAGACAATGCCGTCGCTCGCGGATCCAGTCGCAGCTCGTCAGTTTCAGGAACATCGCTCGGTCCAGACCGCGCGGCGTTCGGTAGTCGACGTCCTCCACCGCGGCCAAGTGGCGCAGCTTGGCGGCCTTGGCTCGCCCTTCGAAGCGCTTCTGCTGTCGCAACGTACTCTCGCGCTCGAGCAGAATGCCGAGCCATTCGGCATGGCCGAGTGCCGCGCTCTCCGGGTTGTCTGCCAAGTCGCGAAAGCCCTTGGCCATGCCATGTAGGCCGAGGTCGGCGAGCAGGTCGAGCGTGGGATGTGTCAGCAAGATCAATCTCCTAATGGTAGTAGCCAGAGCCGCGGATGTTCGTGTGCATCAGCGGCGCGTCGTCGGTCGGCCCGGCCGATGACGCCGTTTGGTTCAGCCGATGTTTGAGGATCGAGGCGACCGAGGCGTAGGACAGCGCGCCGATCTCGACCGCCCGGTTGCTGGCCGCCTCAACCCGGGCGGCCTCCAGGCCACGGAATAGCCGCAGGATCCCAAGGCAGGTGCGGAAGCCTTGCTCGGGGTGCGGCCGCCGGGCCATCACCGCGATGATCAGCGCTTCCGTGGCCGGCCCAATACTGCGGGCGTCGCGCTGCAGACGCTCCGGCGTCCACTCGGCATACCGCCGGTGCGCGCTCGGCATGTGCTCGGTATGGGTGCCGTGCCGCGGACCGCCATAGCGACGGGCGTGTGCCGCCACGCGCTTGCCGCGATGGAACACTTCAATCGTGCGCTGCGTGGCCCTGGTGTCGACCTGTTCGCGGATGAGCGCGTGCGGCACCGAATAGAAGAAGCCCTGCACCTCAACGTGGTAGTCGATGCCGATGCGGGCCAGGTGCCACTCGGCATATTCGAAGTCATCCTGCGGCAGTGCTCGCATCACCGGACGCTCGATCGTATCGAACAATTGGCGGCGGCTCATACGCAGGCGCCGCATCTCGCGGCTGTTCATCCGCTCGACTGCGGCTGCGATGGCGGCATTGCACTCGGCCAAAGAAAAGAACGTCACGTTGCGCAGACGCCCGAGGATGTACGACTGTGCGAACCGCACGCCCGCCTCTACGGCAGCCTTGTCCCGAGGGCGTTTTGGCCGGGCTGGGAGAATGCCGACACCATAATGCGTCGCCATCGCCCCGTAGCTGCGGTTCACCTCGGGGTCGTAGAACGACGCCTTGTGCACGGCGCTTTTGAGATTGTCGGGCACCAGGAGCCGCGGGGACGCACCCCAGAATCGGAACATGCGCACGTGCGCGCCGATCCAGTCTGGCAAGGTCTGCGTCCAGGTGGCTTCGGCATAGGTCAAGCTGGAGGCGCCGAGCACGGCGACGAAGATTTCCGCCGTGCTCACCTCGCCGGTCACTGGGTCTATGATCGGCACAAGCTTGCCGGAGTAATCCACGAATGCCTTGTGCCCAGCGGCGTGCTGCTGGCGCATAGTCGGCGACAGGCGCCGCTCAAACTCGCGGAAGAGCTCACAAAACCGGCTGTACGCGTAGCCCTCCGGGTGAACCCCGCGGTATTCCTCCCACAGCACCAGCAGGTTCACCCCGGGCCGCTTGAGCTCACGCACCAGCGCCGACCAGTCCGGTTCAGCGTGGAACCGCGCCCCGGCTCGAACACCGCCGTTGACGAACAGCCGCGCCATCAAGCTATCGTCGGTCACGTTTGCCGCCAGCGGCCAAACAATCCCAGCCGCAGCCGCTCGGCTCAGATACTCACGCACCGTGCTCGGCGCCACGCCCAGCTCATACGCGATCTCCCGCGTGCTCGCTCCGGCACTGAAGCGCATCGTGAGCAACTGCTTAATCGCTTAATCCGCCGCATGGACAGCCTCTGTGTCGGCATCCCGCCCCTCCATCGATTGCGATGGCGGCACTGGAAGCCAGGTCATTGCTGACCCGCGAGACAATCCTTTCCCGGATGCCCTCTACCCCGCTGGGGTGGGCGGCATCATCGGAACGGTGGGCGGCTTGAGATTGGAACGGTGGGCGCCATCACGTCGGAACGGTGGGCGGCATCAGATTGGAATAGGTGGGCGGCTTACGTCGGAATCCGCATCCCGCGTTCCAGGTCGACCAGGATCGTGCCGTAGCTCTGCCCTCTGCGCCACGCCCAATCATCAATGCCGATGACGCGGGGTGACGGTTGAGACCGGCAATCCTTCGCCGCCTGCTTCAGATCCCGCAAGATGGTGTCGTCGCTTACCGATAAGCCGAACCGCTGCATCAGCCTTTCGGCCGGGCGCCCTCCAGCGCTGTGACCAATCAGCCGAACCAGGTCCGTCACTCGGCGGGTGCGCTGGGCAAATGGCGCCACAACCGCCGCCGGCATGCGCTCGGCGAAAACTCGCCGCGAATAAACGGAGTTGCGGCATCGCCAGCGGCCCGCTCTCAGCTTGAGCGTCACCGGCACCCTTGGACTGGGAGGTCCTGAACACGCCTAATATATGAGCTGTGCCGTGAGATGGATACGGTTCCGCAGCGTGGACAGGCTGGACGTTCCTCGCTTATGGCCTCAACGATCCATCGCTCCCGATTAAGAGTAGCTTCAACAACCCTGATCCCTGGACCGATCGTCCAGCATCTATCTTCGTTCATCCAACCAATATGGGCTCTCTACATAGCCGCTGCCGTGCATACCGGCATGGCGGCAATTCCTCTTTCGGTGCACCAAGGTTGAGGAAGACCCTCTTTGAAGGAAACTGACAGAATCGGAACCAATGGCTGCAATCGTCGGAATGCGTAGATGAACAGCGGAACGAAGCCGTGCGTCTCGCCGAGACGGGGTCTGGGGAGCAACGGAACAAAGGAACGCAACACCTACGCGCCACCAGCGCTGCGGCGATGGCGCCCGCGCTCATCGCGCCGCCTTCAGCCGATCGGCCGTGCGTGTGACGGGTGCGTTCCTCACGATCGACGAAGGCATCACGTTGGATTTGTCATCTGACGGATTGGCGTCCGCATCATCAAACTCGCCGAACGTTCCAGGGATAGCGAACTGAACCGGCAAGCACGCCTTGCAGATCGGCGCGATAGGCGGTCTGCGGGAGGTAGATGCCCAGCGGCACAGTCGGCATGTCGCGGAGGGCGAGTTGTTCGACCTGCCCAGCGACTTTCTCCGCTTCAGCGGGGGACTCGGCGGATAACCAGTTCTGCACCAGGCGTTCCATCTCCGGACTGTCGTACCAGCCCGGCCAGCCACGCGCGCCCTCGCCGCGGATCGTCGTGTTGAGGACCGGGTTGGCGATAGAGATCGATGGCCAGGAGGAATGGAAGATGCTCCATCCGCCCCGGTCGGCTGGCTCCTTGGAGAGACGGCGCTTCAGCAGCGTACCCCAATCCATCGTCTGCAGATCAACCTTCATGCCCGCCTGCTTCAGCAGGTCCGCCGTCACTTCGCCCAGCGGGTAGAGCTCTGCGCTGTCGCTCGGGTTGAGGATGACGATCGTCTCGCCGGCGTAGCCGGCAGCCTGCAACGCTGCCGCGTATTTCGCCTTCTGGCCGGCAAGTGCGGCGATCACGTCTTTGCCGATCTCGGCATGGCCCGGCAGGGTGCAGGGAAAGATGGCCCGACAAACAACGCTTGGCACCTCGCCGCTGCCGGTGACGGTCGCAAGATAGTCCGGCTGATTGACGATCGCGGCGACGAAGCGCCGCAAACCCGGCTTGTCGAACGGCGGCGTCACCGTGTTGAAGCGCAGAACGAGTTCGGTGCCGAGCGGATCGGCGGTCAGCCGCGTGATCTTGTTGTCCTGACCAAAGATGGGAAGCAGGTCGGCGCTTGGATGTTCGAGCCAGTCCACCTCGCCGGACTGCAGCGCGGCCGCCGCCGTCGCTTGGTCAGGTATGACCTGCCAGGCGATGCGCGCGAAGTGCGCGACCTTGCCGCCGGACGTCCATTCGGGCTTCTCCGGCCGCGGCACGTAGCCGTCGAACTTCTCGTACATCATGCGCGATCCCGGCACGTAGTCGCTCGCCAGGAAGCGGTAGGGACCCGAACCGATCATCTCCGTCACCTGTATGCTCGGCGGCGTCCTAGCGAGCCTCTCCGGCATAATGAAGGCCGGGGACGAGTGCGGCTTGCCAAGGGCCTCGAGCAGGCGCGGGAAGGGACGTTGCAGGTGGACCTTCAGCTCCCGGTCGCTCGCCGCCTCGTATCGATCCACCGCAAGGGCCAGCGTCTTGCCGAACGTATCGATCTGGCTCCAGCGCAGGAGACTGGCCACACAGTCCGCAGCCCGGACCGGACTGCCGTCGTGGAACTTTAGCCCCTCGCGCAGCCGAATGGTCCAGACTCGGCCGGCCGCCGAGACGTCGGCCCTCTCGGCCATCTGCGGCTTCGGCTTGAGTTGCGCGTCGACACCGTACAGCGTGTCGAACACGTAGTAGCCGTGCTGCACGGCTACGAGCGCGGTGGAGAAGACGGGATCGAGCGAGACGAGGCTCGTAGAAGGCACGAACCGCAGCGTCTGCGCGCCGCGGTCCTGGGCGATTGCTGGGGTCGTCAGCGCCGTCGCTGCGGCAGCCGTCATCAGCGTTCGGCGAGTGAGTGTCACACTGTCCTCCTCCGTGGGCGCAGCAATCATCCACGTCAAAGGTTCTCAACACAATGACCGGAAGGTGCGGCTTGGGGGAGCTGCTTAATAAGCGGTAAAGAGGCCGTCGCAGCGAGCGGGACCGAACATGATCCAGCAGGAGTACGACTACATTATCGTCGGCGGCGGCTCGGCCGGTGCGGTGCTTGCCGCGCGGCTCAGCGAGGACCCGCCGGTGCGCGTGCTCCTGCTGGAAGCGGGTCAGGATCTGCGCACGGCAGACACCCCGGAGCACATCCGCATCCCGAATCCCATGCGCGCCATTGCGGACAACGATTTCCGCTGGCCCAGGCTGATGGCGCGCCGCACCGAGCGGCAGGAGCCGGCCCTGCTGTGGCGCGGGCGGGCGATGGGCGGCAGCTCCACCATCAACGGTCAGATCGCCATCCGTGCGGTGCCTGACGATCTCGATCGCTGGGCGGCAATGGGCTGCTCGGGGTGGGGCTGGGACACCATGCTGCCGTACTTCTGCAAGCTCGAGACCGACATGAACTTCGGCGACGCGCCCTATCACGGCAATGACGGTCCGATCCCGGTCTACCGCGCCCCGCTTGAGGACTGGGGCAGCGTGGATCGCGGCTTGCGGGAGGCAGCACTCGCGCTTGGCTACGGGTGGTGCGAGGACCATAACGCGCCGGAGGGCACCGGCGTGTCTCCCTACGCGATCAACAGCGTGGCCGGGCTGCGCATTTCCACCAACGACGGCTACCTGGAGCCGGCGCGAGGGCGCAGCAACTTGCAAATCCTTGGTAACGCGCTGGTCGAAGCCGTAGAGATTGAGGGCAACCGGCCGCATGCCAGCGGAGTGCGGGTGCGGTGCGGCGGGGCGACGCATTCGCCCCGCGCTGCGCGGGAGGTGGTCCTGTGCGCCGGCGCCATCCATTCCCCGGCGATCCTGCAACGGTCCGGCATCGGTCCGGCCTTCCTGCTCACGGAACTCGGAATCGCCGTTCGGTGCGACCGCCCCGTGGGCGAGAACCTGCTCGATCATCCAATCATCGGAGCGCTGCTGCACCTGCGAGATGACGCCCGGGTGGGCACGCTGATGCACCGGCATACCAATTGCTGCCTGCGCTACTCCTCTGGCTTCGCCGACGCTGGCGAGAACGACATGATCATGATCGCCGGCAATCTCGCCGGCGCCACCTTGAGCAAGAGTGGGCCGAACGCGGCTCTGGGCCGCATCGCCGTCTCTGCTTATCAGGCGTTCAGCCAGGGTCGCGTCCGCATCACTTCGCCCGATCCGACGCTTGATCCGAACGTGGAGGAACGGATGCTGTCCGACCCGCGCGACCTGCTGCGCATGCGCGATGGGGTGCGGCGGCTGCGTGAGATCTGCCTGCAGCCGGCGATCGCCGCGATTGCCGAGCGGGTTGAATACGGCACGACTGGCCGATCGGTCGCGGAGGAGATGGACGACGAAGCGCTCTGCGAGTGGCTGCTGGGGCAGTGCGGCGACGCCCAGCACGCGAGCGGCACTTGCCGAATGGGAGCGGCCGACGATCCGCGAACCGTGGTTGACCCGGAATGCCGCGTGATCGGTTGTACGGGGTTGCGGGTGATCGATGCTTCCATCATGCCCGAGGTGCCTCGCGCCAACACGCATCTAACCACGGTGGCGATCGCTGAGCGTATGGCCGACGAGCTGCGGGGAGCAACATCAGCGCAGGCAGGCAGGCGGCCAGCCGTCGGTCAGGTGGCAGCGCTGGCCGCCTCATCAATCAGGCCGGCGTAGAGACCGCACAGGGGACCATCGAGGCAACCGACATCTTCTCGATGGTTAAGCTATTTGCCCCACTTGCTCGGAAGCAAACATTGCGGCGCGTGATTCTGCTCGGCGGCTTTGCGCCTATTTCAGTCGTTCAGTTGCGCTTGTGCTAGCCCCGAAAGAGGAAGCGCGGCCAGGGCTGTTCAACGCTGGTTGGGGGCTACGACGTGAGTCCGAAATGCCAAATGGCTCCGGCAATGCACCGTCGGGATAGCGCGGAGGGTTCCCGAATCGGCTAATCTCTGACTCCTGGGGCGGCAACCGAATCGGAGGTTGCCGTGACGACGCTCGCCCCATTCATGAGCCTGCTGGAGGACGTGCCCGACCCGCGCCGTGCCGAGGGCAAGCCCTACAAACTGCCGCACGTCCTGCTGTTCTCCACTCTCGCCATCGTCAGCGGCTGCAACTCCTATCGCGGCATCGTCACCTTCATCGCTGTCCACCGTCGCCGCCTCAATAGCGTCTTCGGGCTGAACTGGCGCCGCGCGCCGGCCCACACCGCCATCCGCTATATCCTGCAGGGACTGGCCGCCAATGCCGTCGAAGCCGTTTTCCGCCGTCATGCCGCAGCGCTGCAGGGCGCTTGTGCGGGTACTGCACGCGCCAGCCTCGCGCTGGACGGCAAGACGCTGCGCGGCAGCTTCGACAATTTCCACGATCGTGCCGCCGCACAGGTGCTCAGCGCGCTCGCCACCGATACCGCTCTCGTGCTCGCCCATGTCGACATCGCCGACAAGTCCAACGAGATCCCGGCCGTGCAGGCTCTGCTCGCCGAACTCGGCATCGCCGGTCGTCTCGTCACGCTCGATGCGCTGCACTGTCAAAAAAACAGTCCGGGCCGCCGCTGAGGCCGACGTCGGTCTGATCGTCCAGCTCAAGGACAACCAGCCAGGTCTGCATCGGCAGGTTCAGCTTCGCTGTGCCAACGCGCAGCCGCTCGGCAGCGCGAGCAGCACCGACAGGGCGCGCAACCGACACGAACGCCGCAGCGTCGCCGTGTTCGATCCCGCCGACAGTATCGCCGACCCAGACTGGCGCGCCCACGTCGCCGCAATCATCCGCGTCGCGCGCAATGTCCTCACTCGCAGTGCCGCCACCGGCATGTGGCACCGCACGATCCATACCGCCTACTACCTGTCCAACGCCGCAATCACCGCCGAGGCCGCCGCCGCCGCCATCCGCGCGCATTGGACGATAGAGAACACCTCGCACCACAGCCGCGACGTCACCATGCGCGAGGACGCGTCCCGCATCCGGTGCAATCCGGGCGTATTCGCCCGATTGCGCAGCTTCGGCTACAACATTCTTAAGGCGAACCAAACAGACACGCTCGCCCAGGACCGCTATCGCGCCGCGCTCGGCGGCATCAAAACGCTGCTCAGACTGGCCGGTGAACGGAAGCGTTGAACAGCCCTGCCCCAACCACGGTCAAAAAGAGGACGGATCCTGCTTATGACCGAGGGCATTCAGGGGCAGGGTCAAGCCGGCTTGGCTGTGCAGGCCTAAGAGGCTGACCCGGAATGACATCGGAATGGTCCTCCATTGCTAATCAGCGGCTTGGCGATAGCTTAACCGCCGTTTGCGGTCGGTTGCTGCGAGGGGGTTGCGTAATTCCAGCGGCTTCGATTCTCTCGTGGTTGCGAAGACACGATGGAATAACTCGATGGCCTGGACTGAAATCACGCGTGCCAAATATCGCCGCGACGGCTTGCGCTATGCAAGCGATACTAAAGACGCCGAGTGGGATGTGATTGAACCGCATCTGCCAGCGGCGGCGCGTCAGGGTCGGACGCGCGAGACCGACTTGCGAGATGTGGTGGATGCGATCTTCTACATTGCGCAATCCGGCTGCCAGTGGCGCCTCCTGCCCAAGGAGTTTCCGCCGTTCACGACGGTGCAGCGCTATTTCTACGCATGGCGAGATAACGGCGCGTGGCAGAGCATCAATCATGCCATGCTGATGTCGGTGCGCGAGGCCGCGGGTCGCCAGGCAAGTCCGACCGCAGGGGTGATCGACAGCCAATCAGTCAAGACCACCGAGTCTGGCGGCCCGCGTGGATACGCGGCAGAGAAGATGATCAAGGGGCGCAAGCGCCACATTCTGACCGACACGATCGGCCTGCCGGTCGGGATGATCGTTCACCCCGCCGATGTTCAGGACCGCGACGGCGCACCAGGGTTGCTGGCAAGCGTTCGCCGCACCTTTCCGTGGTTGCGCCATGTCTTCGCCGACGGCGGCTACGCCGGTGACAAGCTGCGCAGTGCCCTCGAACACCTCGGCGATTGGACGATCGAGATCGTCAAGCGCTCCGACACGGCAAAGGGCTTCGTTCTCCTGCCGCGGCGTTGGGTTGTCGAACGCACCTTCGCCTGGCTCAACCGCAACCGTCGCCTGGCCAAGGATTTCGAGGCGACGATCCAGAGCGCGACCGCTTGGCTCTACATCGCCAGCGTCAAGCTGATGTCTCGGCGCTTGGCGATCGCATAACCGCCGTGACGGACCCGACTCTTCAGCTCAATCAATGCAATAAACGTTCTATCGGCGTTCCGAGTCCGACTCTAACCACTATCCCGTCGCGGAGCGTCCGCGGCCATCGGCCGCGGCAGCGCCGGGCAGCCGCGACAGGGACCGGCTGGGACCGGCTTCGGTGATCATGGCGATGAGCATGCCTGCGACGCAGAGACAGACGCCGAGGACAGCTAGGCCCATGGAGAAGCTGTTGGACTGCGTGCGGACGTAGCCCACAACGAACGGTCCCACGAAGGCGCCCAGCACCCCGATCCCGTTCATGATGCCCGACACGGCGCCGGCAAGGTGACGGGGGACGATGTCGCCCGGGATCGACCATAGGATAGGCTGCGAACC
>JAABUW010007907.1_pt1 | contig 12616 bp, 15 predicted proteins | sample 5560081 | NCBI WGS metagenome assembly JAABUW01 (sample SAMN10711882, study PRJNA513363) | rock metagenome | isolation source: Antarctica rocks | place: Antarctica: Victoria Land, Knobhead sud | reverse complement strand
ATTTGGGGTAGCCCTTGCTCAGCAAAAAGGCTGGCTCAGTCAGCAGTCATGCTTCCAATCATAAAAGTATCATTGCCCTGCGCTTAGGTCAACAGGGGAGTTACATGATGTGCCTGCTGCACGCTTGCACGTACTTAGCTCATCATTATTATTGTTGTTGTTGTTGTTGCTATTATTATTATTATTATTATTATTATTATTATTATTATTATTATTATTGTTATTATGCTTGCAGGACCCACATTTCAAAACAGCCAACCATAGGCGGCGTATCATACAGACCTTCCTGCTTGCTGAGTATGCCTTCATTTTGGCCGTTGGTGGGGTGTTGTACACCATCACTGACGTCCAGGAGCTGGGGGAGTGGATGAGGAGCAAGTTAGATGCCCACCCCCTTTTCCAGCGGTAAGGCCTTCAGTGACAGTGACAGTGACAGTGACAGTGACAGTGACAGTAACAGCAACAGTAACTAGGGAAGTGGAAGAGGAACAAGTTAGATGCCCACCCCCTCTTCCAGCGGTAAGGCCTTTAACAGCTGTAGTGCAGGTTTGCCTGTTGATGTGGCGTTGTGGCTAACTATACAGTGTGCTTGGAACCATACACAGTGATTCTGAGTACTGACACTTGACCATCATTATCTGTGATGATCTGGGTAGTTCACATAGCGTCAGCTGCTTCTATTGCCTGACATGTATTGCATATAGTGGGGTGTATCATACATGGTAACGCCCTGCTGCTTTGTACAGACTAATGTTGCTTTTGTCAGAGGGGACACATCGCGCTGTTTAGATTGTGCTTTCAGGATCATGCTGGTAGCATTTTTGGATGTACCTCTCTAGAAGGCACCTCCCTTTTAGAGCTTATTGATTGGCGTTTTCACCAGAGAGGGGCCTGATAAACCTGCACATGCTTCACCTTCTCGTGCTCTGCTGACAGAGCAGCATTTCTCTGCGTTTTGCCCTTGTCGACAACACATGCTACTTTAGTATCTTGAATTGGTAGTGCTGGCATTGCTTTTGGTCCTTGTTGAAGACCAAAACTGCTTCCACTATGTTGCTTGGTAGCGCGACTGGTAGGCGCTGGGACTGGTGGGCAGGAAGCAGCTTCAGAACCCTCTCACACAGGAATTGCTGTGATTCCATGTGTCTTGATCTGCAGAATCAGCGATGAGGAGCTGGACAAAGACCCAGCAGCAAACCTTCTGACCAGTGCAAGTGAAGAGGCACAAAAGGTGGCAAGAAACGAAGGAAAGGTGAGAGTAACATGAGCTTGTGCGGATTCACTCAGGATGCTCTGGTTGCTGTGGCATGCAGCTCCTTTGGCTATGGCCAGCATGCATTTTTAGACTGCTGGCACTAACTCTTTCACTTTGCATGAATACAATGATGCAAATATCCAAATTTGAAACAGCAAGCATTGTTTCCTAAAGCTGCGTGTCCTAAAACTGCAACTGTGTGCATGCTGTAGAAGATGTTGCTTGCTTGCTGTTTGATGTTCACTCTGTTTGCATGAATTAGGATGTGTCGGGCCAAGATTGCAAGGCCATGCAGTCTTGCATTTTTGGGTGTTCATTGTCATCCCTGTCTTGATTGTTTTGGTTGCTGAGGCCAACTTGCAGATTTGCCTGCAACTGCACAAGTGGTATCTGCTTGTGCAGACGTTTCGGAACGTGTACCGGAGAATATGCGACGAGGACATCTAGACTCTACATGACACAAACCGGCACTGATATGCTCGCCTGCTGGAGCACTGCTCTGTCAATTAAGGCAATACAGCTCAGACAGGATTCTATTGTTAAAAGATAATTATGACAGCAGCACAGCTAAAAACTGTCTGTAGAGATTGGTATAACAATGCACATAATGCGCATACACAGCCCACTGTATTATCGCATGGTCTTGCTCGTTCTCTGTTACATCAGTGACACAGGTAAACTCATGATACCATCATTGGCATGTTGAGAGCATAGAAGCTGATGTGATGGTGCAGTCACTTTTGGTCAAACAGTGTAGCTTATAAGGTGCCTGGTGCTGCAGCAAGGAATGATGCATGAAAGACACTACAGTTGCTATGCAATGCTGCTAGCTTTTACTCGGAAATCGTGCACATAGACCTGGGAGCGCAAATATATACCACATGATTGGTTTGTGAGAGCTGGGCCACCTGTGCATTACAAAGTTGATGGGTTTCCTTGATAGATGGATCTCAGATACACGTTCCCAAGATACGCTGGATGGGTTTGGCAGCACAGTGTTGCCTGCTCGGTCAAGTGTTGCATATCAAATCAACGAAATGTAACTAACTACAGGCAATGCTGTGAAGGGAAAGTGCTTTTATATCTACAATGAGCACCTGAAGGCAGTCTCACAGACTTCGCAGCAGGTTGTAAGTATGTATTTAACGAGCCTTCAGGCACAGATTGTATGGAAAGCGTGATGATAATGGTTTTAGTAATCCATCTGCTTGCCCTCCCAATCAAGGTACTGTCCGTTTTGGCTCTTTGTCAAGCCAAGTATAACTTTGTGCTGTGAAGCAATGCTGGTCTGTGGGTCCAAGGGGGGTTTGCCCCCCAGATGCCCCTCAGCTGCATTGCCCATGTCCGTCTGAACCCAGCCAGGATGCAGAGCAATGATGGTGAAACCCTCATCCTTCAGATCATTGGCTAATACAGCAGTCTCCGCAGCAGGCAACGACTGTGAGATGCTGACTGTGATCAAGCTGCAAATGCAACATAGTATGAGCTGTCTACAAAGTGTAGCAAGGTGGAGGTGGGTTGTGATTGGGCACGGAAACACTGTCCTGAGACTCTATGCTACATGCTGCAGCAAGTACTCCTGTCTTTTGACATTTGAAAACAGACGGATGAGGCATCAATTTAGGAGCTGTGAAGAAACTTACGCATATTGATGGCAGCCTTGCTGGAGTTGTACGGCAGCAGCAGGCCTTTGAACATTCCAGCAGCATTTGCTGAGATAGACCCACATATGGAGCTGGTGTTGACCACCACCTTGGTGTTCTTCTTCTTGAGCAATGGCAGGAAGTGCTGCGTCACCAGGAAGGGGCCGACTACATTTGTTTGCAGCACTCTTGTGTACTCCTTTCCTGACCTACACATGGTAAGCTCACACTCCTGACTCAACCTGGTTTGTACACTGAGGCAATACGACATGAGACAAGCTTTTGGTACAGCACCTTCCAACAGCTAAAATGTGACTGCTGGATTTACAACACGAGCCAGGAAATTGCGAAAAGTGCGACAGACTTGGACCTGCAGGAGTAACCACGAAACAACACTTACGTCTCGACGGCACGTGTAAAGGGCTCCTGCGTCCCAGCGTTGTTGAGAATCAGGTCGACTCCTTCCGGATGCAACTGCTGTACCTTCTTGGCAGCAGCCTGAATTGGCGTGACGGCTTCAGCATCTTGAATACGACCTGAGCTAACACAGTGCAGAAAACTGCAAACGCCGATGTGGAATGTAGTACCTCGATGCTGGCCTCCTCGCTAGTGTCGAGCTCTACGACAGAGAGCCTGTCTTGATGCTGTTTCAACAGCCCATTTAATTGATCTGCCTTTGCAGGCTGTCTGGCTGTTGCTACCACCTTCACCTTAGTCTTCTCCAGAAACTGCTTGACATGCTCTAATCCCAATCCTCTGTTGCCGCCAGTCACAACGAAAACTGCATCAGGGCTATCTGAAATGATAGTAGGGGCCATGTTTTACTCTCAAACTGGTTCAGCTGTCGACAGTAGCAGGCGTGCAGTCTTCAGCCAGAGAAACTAACCTTGTGAAACAGGCATTACGCGGATTTACGTGGATTTAGGCTTTCGCGTAATATTTATTACTAAACTAGAGTCCGTGAAGATGTGTATGCGTGCACGCGTCTTCTTCTGTTCATCTGTTCACCAGGGCGCCCTTCATCAATCCATCTACGTGCATGGCTGTTGCTTATTAATAGCAGTGCCTGCACTGTTCGTCGCGTGCACACATACAGGCACAGGTTTCACGAGCAATTGCACCGGCACCTTGATTGACTTCGCGTGCGACTTATTGCAGAGGAGCACTGCCTTTTCGTAAAGGAAATGCTTCCTGGCCAAACCTCACAATGCAGCCGCTTGCAATGTGGCGCGCATTTCATGGCGGCACCGCTCGAGGTGAGTAAGCGGAATTGCAGAAGGTGTTAGCGAGCCAGTGATCTACGCCCTAATGGCAAAGTTGCAAAAGCCGTTCGATGCACCTTGAGCAAGGTCAAATCTATTGAGACGTTGTTTTGCGTGTTGCAATTGCAGGCTCGTTTGGGTCACATGACACACAGAACTTCCCTTCCCAGACCCATGCATGGCGTCAACCCTTGCTGGCACCTTTGGCTCGGTCGTACAAGAATGCATAGCCTGTCAAGCAGAGCTTCAAGCCAGCAAGTTGCTGCTACCAACGCAAGCAACCCTTCCAAGTCAGCCCTAGCAAGAATGCCCAAGGTATGCAATGTACAGCACGCATGCTGACTCACATGCACCCGGCCTTGCACCACCCAACACGGCTTCAACACTGTCCCCCAGGACGAAGTTGCTGAAAAGGCAAGTGCTAGAGGACTGGACACTGAAGGCAACAAGCAGGCAATAATTGACCGGCTGGTTGCAGCATATGCAGAGGTAACATCTTTTGCCCTTCCTGGCAATTCTGTCACACATCACCTGGTCCTACTGTACAGCTTAGACCCAAGCTTGATTCACCGACGCCTGTCAGCACGTCCAGCATCAAACAGCTTTGAAGGCTGTATGTGCCACATCACTTCGACCATAAACTCTCTTTGTGGTACATAGCAGGAGCAGGCACAAGCTGAGGCCGACAGCAACGCAGATGACCCAATAACATATGAAGACCTCATGGCACTCCCTAAGGCATGTCCACATCTTTCTCATACTCATGCAAGGGTACATTTTGATATGCACCAGATTGAAGTTGTTGCTGCACGGTCGACCTGCTTGATGTGGGCAGGTCACTGAATGTGATGTCAGGTTTGTGTAATAGCTTCTGCTGCTTGGCTTCTGGTACTTCACAACAGGTTGTGACCATTTGCATTTGAGACGACCATCAAGTTGCCAACATGCATCACCCCACTAATCTACACATGCATGTGGTCAGCCGCTCCTATCATTCCTTCTACAACACCCCTTGCACCACTCATACAATGCCCTTATGGTTTGACAAAGCATTTCTAAGCACACACATCTCAAACTACAAGCCATTTCATACCTGCGATTGGCTTTTAGGTTGAGACGAGTGTGCTTGGAAATGTCATGTCAGATCATAAGGGCATTGTGTGAGTGGTGCAGGGGGTACAAATTAACACATAAACAGATAAAGGTTTACATTTTAGAAGAAACAAATTTGTCATGTGGTTCATATCCTTTGGCCACAGCCATTTGCCCACATCCATAACAACAATTTGTGGCTGCTCTGTATAGGTTGAGCTGCAGTCGCAGTGCGCTGCAGTGGGTTTGCCCAAATCCAAAAGGACCAAAGAGCAGCTGGCTAACAGCCTTTTGGAGACCATGGCCTCAGGTAATCTTGCCTTTTCATGTAATAAATATCGCAGGTATTCAGCAGTAAAACAGCAGGAGAATGAATACCACATTCTCCTGCTGTTTCTGTGGCCCATCTTTTGAGTAGCATGGCCTGAGGTGATTCTGTTATTTTGTTTGGGAAGTTCTGTTGTCTGTTGTCCTTCCTGCTGGCTGAAAGCCTGTTAGGGACCATGCCTTCAGGCAAAGCTCCCTCCCCTACCCCCCTCCTTACCTTGCCCACCAGATATGCTGCTCTTCTTTTCAAAAATTGTCGAATTTGTTGACTTCAGCTCGTTCTGTCTTTCCTTTGCCCTATATTTTGCTATTGTCACTTTGTTGTGTTGTTGTTTGTTTGCCTGTCAGCATTCATGACTGCTCCTCTCTGGCTCTAAATTTGTCCTGCTCAAGTTGCCCAGCTCAATTTGTCCTGCTCAATTTGCCCTGCTCAATTTGTCCTGCTCTAGTTGTCAAAATCACATTTACTCCTTGGCCACTCATCATATCAGCTTGTAGCCCGCATTGGGAATGCCACCCTAAACAACATATTATCCCACAACAACATAAGTTGGCTCACAAACTCAAGCATGTCCACAAACAGCCCCAGACACAGCACTTCCATGCTTTTGACTATCACAAAACCCTCGGGGCCATCTCTTCTGCTGACTTTGTATCAGGTGGCTGTGACTATAGATCCTGGTATCTCCATGCTGCTGTGTGTCTATAACCCAGCATACTCTGCCCTGACAGCCACAGCTGCACTCTGTAGCTTGCTAGCCCTGATAAGGCAATTCACAAATACTAAATGGGCTCCTGTCTTGCAGAACCTGTGAAATGCTCGCTGTCAAAATGGGTGCTATCAGTCGTGAACTGTGCAAACTTGTTTCATGCATAAAGTCTGTTTATGTATGCAACAAGTTTGCACAGTTCACAACTGACGGCACCTATTACAACCGTCAAAACATCGATCTGAAACCAATCATTCTGCCACTCAATATGTCAGACATCATCAAGTAGTGGTAAGCCTAACCATTGGTTGGCAGGTAAGCAGACACACTGTGGGTTGGCAAATGAATAGACAAACGATAGTAAACAAGTAAGCAGACACATTGTGGGTTGGCAAACAAGTAGACAAACGATAGTAGACAAACAAGTAGACAAATAAGCAGACAAACAAGTAGACAAACAAGTAGACACTTGGTGGGTTGGCGAATAAGCAGACAAATTATAGTAGACAAATGGGTGTAGACAAACAAGTAGACATATGGGTGTAGACAATTAAGTAGATAAATAAGTAGACAATTCAGTAGACAAGTAAGTAGACAAATGATAGTAGACAAACAAGTTGACAAACACAAATAAGTAGATAAACGATAGTAGACAAATAAGTAGACAAATGGGTATAGACTGACAGATACTTCACTGCAGGTGTTGCATCGCCTCAGCCAGGAAGCAATGCAGAAGCTGGCAGCAGCAATGGAGAGGTGCCTGATCAGGCTTCTTTGGAAGGGGATGGGGTAACAGGGGGTCTGGGGGGATATGACGTCCAGCGCCCCACAGCTACAGCCATACTGGAGGAAATCAATGTGGATGATGCTGAGTCCGTGGCGTCTGCCTATCAGAAACTGGTGGACTTGCATAAGGTAATCACTTGTGAGCTTTTATGACATACGAGAGAGCATATGCATCCATGTTCTTCTTCATTTTGCTCTTTGCTCTGTTGCCTTGCTCACGTTCAGCTCCTTCTTCTCTTTTCAGAACTGTGAAGCCTTCTTAATTCAGCATGACCTTTTTCACCCTTCCTCTTCTTCATCTGCTACTTCCTCTCAGGCTCAAATGGCTGACAGCTGAGCGCATACAAGCAAGACTTCACTTATCATGCTTCTTAAATCCTTTCTTCTTGACTTGCCACAGGCTGAGCTGCAGCTAGACTTCAGGGTCTTTGGCCTGCCCCAGTGTCAAAGCACCAATGCACAGATCAGAGCACACCGTTCACAAGCAGCACTTGCAAAAGCTCCACCTGTGGTATGACAAGAAGAATACTCTAGGAAAGCAAGATGGATCAGATGGATGAAGCGCTGCTTTCCTGACGTCTTCTTCTTGTTATGCCACAGGCGGAGCTTTCGTAAGGCTGCAGCATGCTTGGCCTGCCCGAGTGTCAAAAATCCAAGGCACACATGATGTCAGAGCTGGATACACCACCGACATCAGAACTGCTTTCATCTTGCGTTTCTGGACTCTTCTTCTTGGTATGCCACAGGTGGACCTGTTGCATGGCTGCAGCATGCTTGGCCTGCCCAGGTCGCACAGAACAAAGGCACAAATGACCTCGGAGCTGAGAGCACCACCTACAAGCAGAAAGGCTTTCATCTTGCGTTCCTGAAGTCTTCTTTTTGGTATGCCACAGGTGGATCTTTTGCAAGGCTGCAGCATGCTTGGCCTGCCCAGGTGTCAAGGAGCCAATGCAGACACCACCTACTAGCAGCACCTGATTCATCTTGCATTTCCTAAAGTCTTTGTCTTGTCATGCCACAGGTTGAGCTATCGCAAGGCTGCAGCATACTTGGCCTGCCCAGGTCGCACAGAACCAAGGCTCAGATGGCTGAGAGCATCGTGTCCCACCTGCAAGAGAACGCCTCAAAGCCGGCTGACATTCAGGACACATCTGATCTGTCAGGCACTGATCCTTTGAAGACTGCACAGGTGCAACTGATAGCTATGATATAGTAGTATACAATCTATGTTATGTATGATATATTTTATGTGTACATCATGTACCATATATTAAATCACATCTATGTAGTCAATAATTGTACCATTCTGCCTGTTGCCTTTGTAGACACTCGAGGGGTTACTGGCTAGGCTTCAGGGAACCCTAATCTTATATAGATACTTTCTCTGACCACACCTGCCTTGCTTGCAATCATCTTGCACACCACCCAGCAAGAGCACGTGCACGTCTTTCCCCTTGTTGTCGTCGTCCTTTTCTTCTTCTTTGCTATCTTCATCATCATCATCATTGTCAGGGACACAAACCAAGGAGTGGTGACCACTGTTTGCATCGTGATTCCTCTACTTCTTTGTCTAGGCGCCTCAGTTGCTTTGTCCTTTCTTTCACCATATCTTATTACCTTGATGTCCAGGTTTTGATGTCTAGGTTTTGACAAAAGGGTACACAGGATTCAGGCTCTAGGGTCTAAACGTTCTGTGCCCTGAATATGTATTTGCTGCTGTGGTGCTGAAGGTGCCTCAGAGCCCACCCCAGCCTGTGGAACGGGATGCAAATGTCAAGGATGTGGGGATCCCCACAGAGGGTGCTGGGGACCAGCCCATGCGCCAACGGTAAGCATTTCTTCTCCAAAAGAGCGCAATCATGGTTCGAGAAAAAGGATCCCAAAAGAAAGATGCTGTTTTTGTTAGGAAAACCCCCCTTGTGTCGTGGCCCTTCCTGCAAAAGGTGTTGCGTCGCGCCTACAGCGCTTTGTGGCTGTACAGCATTATTGTTGAGTCAGATTATCATGGAGAACCTAACCAACAGCAAAAAGTCTGCTATTACTGTATGTTAAGGACTGTATGTCAAGGAAAGAGGTCTATATGACATGTAAGAGAGTTACCATATAGATTTGAGAAGGAGGTGAAGAAACATTCATGCTTTGCGACAATCCCTAGGGGAGGCACTTGAAGTGGCAGCCCAAAATCTTGGTAGAGCATCTCCCAGCTTGCTGATGACACAGCAAGATTTCAAGATTTTGTCAATGGTTCAGCACTTGTCTCATGGCCTTTCACTCTGCCCTCCCTCACAGCATTCATGCCTCTTTTGTGTGCTGAGGGCAAATCTGACGCTTGGCACCTGTCAGTGAAGCCTGACAATGCCACAAATCAGCAGTTCAAACACACATTGACTGTCATTGTCATGCAGGCAGCGTCTGTCTCCTGTGCCTGAGGACCTTGAGAATCTAAATGTTGAGGAGCCAGTGGGCGAGCTAAGGCTTGACCTGCCTGAGCTAAACCCTAAGTCTGCCAGAAGTGCAGTTGCTGATGAAGACATGGACACAGATGTTGATGTCATTGCTCGGCAAAGGTAATGATTCACCTTCCTGCTGCCATGGCCCCCCTCAGGACCCCCCCCCCCCAAGACACACACACCACAGCCCCCCACACACTCATTTGTTCCTAAACCCTATGCAGTCTCAAATGCTCCCCAAAGAGCATACACCAACTCTAGCTCATCAAGCTCTGCTTACACATGGGTTGATGCAAAGTGCGTGCGTGCGTGCTGGGGGACTCTCAGGGCAGGCTGCAGACATGGGTTGACTGAAAAGCAGAAGGTGTGTAAGGTGTATTGTGACAAACAGGCACACAGACTGACAGGCAGGCAATCAGGCAGGCTGCAGATTTGGCTGGTGAAGAAGAGGAAGGTCTGGAGGGAGTCTGCAACACAAGCCCATGTGATGCAAAGGTGTCGTCTGTTTGCAGATGGACAGACAGACAGATGGATAGACAGACTGACACTTCACTTGGCTGATGGGATAGTAGCAGAGTCTTCGCAAATTCAAATGAAGGATTGTTTTCCTGCAGACGCACAGACAGACAGCCAGCAGACTTTGCCGACCAAGAAGACGACGAGGTGGATGATGTACGCATGGATGATGTTTTGATGCTGGATCAAGAACCTAATCCTGAGTATGATCTGGATGAGGAACAGAGACCACGACTCAGTAGGGTGAGTCACAGCTTGACATTGTGGAGAGTGATTATCAACTCAGAATCACTGTTAAGTGCTTGCGCTGGTATGCGACTGCTTTTCCCAAGGTCAGAAACATGGCATAATGGAAAACGCCTCATGCACATTTCAGCTGTAGCCCTACCATGTAAAACGCCAATCCAGCTTTTGAAGGCCAAGTTACTCATATATCCTCTGGGCAGAGGCACTAAAAATCGTGAACCCCAAAGTGTGTCTGACTTCAAAGTGACAAGCTTCTTTTGGAAAACCTCCTTTTGGCAGGATGATTAGCAGTAAATGCATTCATCCACTAAATCCACAACTGCCTGCAGAATGCTGATGGTGATTTGACAGAAGCCAATTTTGGCAACGATGACGAAACCATGGGCAGGTTAGAGGACATGGGTGTTGCTGCCAGTGGATTAGTTGGCGATGATGTCACCAGGCAAAATCAGGTGTGCGTTGTCCCAAAAGCATGGTCTGAGATGTGAAATTGATGTGAGCGTTCTCTTAGGAAAACCCATGCTCAGCATGTGATTTATGTGATAGGCCTATACAAGTGCACAATTCTCTTCAGCCCTTGAAGTGGTTCTTAGGGCCATTGGCATAATCAACAAACCAATCGATCAGTCCATTTGGTGTAAATCTCCATGAAAACAAATTTTGCCGTCACCGCTGTTGCTGCTCTACAAGATAGCGCTGTCATCGCTGTATTGCACAAATCTTGCAAACTCCCCACCCCACTTCTTGTCACATGGCTCGACTTTGTCTTGTTCAAAACTCCTGTTCAATCCAAGAGGTGCTTCTTCGTAACAGACATGATTTTGTCTGGCCCAAAAAATGAACTTTATTTGAATTGGTGCAGGGCTCAGCGCAGCGGCGGCGGCAAGCCAGCCGATTGGCGGCGGCAGACATAGCAGAGGATGAAGATGATGTATACGGCAGCAGAGCCACAGAAGCAAGATCCCCGTTGGCATCAGGCAGTGATGAAGACGATGCTGAAGGCGAAGAAGGGCTCGCATCTTCTGAAGAAGAAGACTTACCTATGACTGGTAAGCTGTACTGCGAGTAGCGTCGATTCTGATGAAAGACTGCAATGGGGTCAAATGGGCAAGCTGGCCCCCAACGACTGAAAAATACTTGGTTCTGTGTGCTTAATCATCACTGGGTTTAGGGTTTAGAGCCAAAACCCTCAACCCTAAACCTTGAATAGGCTGGGTTCTGTGTGCTTCATCTTCTCAGGGACTTTGATGCCAAAGACTTGGCAGACTTGGCAGCTGTCGGGAAGAAGCTGAAGGTCTTGATAATTTTGTGAAGTTTGATGCGCCAGAAGCTGACATGCACACCATCAGTGTGCACCTTGCACACCACCAGTGTTCAGCTTCCTTTTAGCTCAGCAGCCTTCTGTCATGTTTTTCTATGACCAGTTGCTCATCTGATTTCAAGGACTTGGGCTATCATGCTGCTGTACTTGACCTTCTAGTCTGAACCCTGACCAAACCCTAAACCCTAAACACTCACCCATACACAAGCCCTATTTTTGCTGCAGCTGCTCGGGGCTATGGTGCTGAGCCTTTTGATGGTCTTCAAGAGCCTGATGGATCAGAAGCCTTCCTGAACAATGCTGAGCTGGCAGATGGTTTCCAAACCTCTGCCTCTTCAGCAGATGGTGCCGCATTGGATGAAGAGGATGTAGAGTCGATGAGCGATGGGGCGGGGATGACTAATGAACAGTACGGCAAAGCCAGGCAGCAGGCAAAGAAGGCGTCAGGGGTGAGCATTTATTCTTCTGTTCCAATTGGTATTAAACTCTCGTGGAATCAAATTCTGCCAGTGATGTAATGTCATGTGACTTTACATTAGGTAGGAATATAGCATGATCATCTGGCTGTTTCAGGGACTCTAACCATCCAGCTGCAGCATATTTTTCTGTCATAGTGTTAAGAAACAGTTGCTGATGTTTGCTTATGTCAGTGTGTTTCATAGCAAATGGTAATTGCTCGTGTCCAGATTTGCCTAGCTTGCTGTTCTACAAGCACTGGGCTTGCATACATTCAAGACAGCAGCGTTGGTTCAATGTCTGCCACCCCAGGAGGCAAGCGCATAATGCGCATACAGATTCTTGCTACAAACTAGTCATAGACAGTCCTATGACTAACTTGTTGCAAGGCTCTGTATGCTTCTTGGACAGGTACAGACTTGCCGTGCAAAATGCAGATGCGCTCAGCTGCAGCAACTCGAGCGCATCTGCAATTTGAGCTTACCCACTAACATAGTCTGGCTGAAATTATCTGACCCTCTCCCCCCCCCCCAGCCCTGGCTGCCTAAGAGA
>JAABUW010007906.1_pt1 | contig 12618 bp, 9 predicted proteins | sample 5560081 | NCBI WGS metagenome assembly JAABUW01 (sample SAMN10711882, study PRJNA513363) | rock metagenome | isolation source: Antarctica rocks | place: Antarctica: Victoria Land, Knobhead sud | reverse complement strand
CGCGAAGGACGGCCTTGTCGGCGAGCCTAGAGCCTGAGTACCAGCAATGTGTCTCAGAAATTTTCATGTCGTCCGGAAACTCTACGTGCTCAACCTCCAAGTCCCAGTATTCTCTTATCGGTTCTGCGGAGACCGTGGATATCAACTTTACTCATTCGCGAAGCGTCGTGGCGTAGATATGATTTCTTGCTCCTTCCGCTGCTTATGCTTTGCTACATGCAAAGGTTTATAGACGGCAACTTCATACCCACTGGAGAACCTGCCAACCCCTCTAAGTAATTCCAGGACCATCTCCAGTTCCGGCAACCTCCATTGCCTACGATCAGTCAACCGAAGCCTACTCATTGAGTCAAGAAAAGCAGTACAAGAATCGTCTATCGCTGGGCCAAGCGCGTTCTAAACTGGCGTTGAAAATAACGAGGAGGAGCTCAGAGTGGACTAGCATAAAAGGAAAGTATTGGCTGACCGGTGGAAGGTCCTCGTCGTTTTCAAGCTCACACGCATCTCAGGGAGTCGAGCTTCGCAAAATCCCAGCAACAAGCTCTCGCATCCCGCTCTAACAGCTTGAGCGATATCCTTGCTATACGTTAGACGCGCATTTCCTGCGTCGAGGTGGGAACGCTGCGGGCAGCGCAACGACGGCGCTCCGCGGAGCAAGCAGTCGTAATGCCTTTAGTTTCGACCTCGATCGATCGAAGATTGGACGTACTGTGTTTGGTCCACAGCGACCGTGTTCTCACTTTCGGTTCTTTTTTACTTCTTGGCGAGGATAATATTGATCTCAGAGCATCCGCCTCACTAAGAAATTGCAATCACATCGGGAGTGACGAGAATGATGACGTATTGGATCAAGTACGGAGAATTCGCAGACCAATATAAAATTAACTACTTTTGCATCAACAGGTAGCTGTGGGGAACCGCTGCAGTCTTGTCCTGCCTCACTCGACTGAAAGCAGTGTTCTTTGGACTCCTTCGGTCGCTCATTTCACCTCTCAATCCCCGGCCTGGATCAATTTCATCATGCTTGTCCGCAGCTTTGCGTGTGCGCGAAGTGCTTGGCGGCCTGCGTCTCGGTAGTTTTGACACTATGATGAAGCTGGACAATCAAGAATGGTAGTCAGGCGCCCCGAAAAAGACCCAAATTAAGGTCCGCACTCATAGCCGTTGCATAGGCCGTTCCTACCGCTATGCGCAACTGCATGATACTTCCATTACAAGTCTTTGGAACCAGGAGGCAACTCGCCAGAAGCAATATATCAACAACTCATTCCAGGCCGTGTCTGAGCCCGGTGGCTGAAGTATTCTGTGGGCGAATGCGTTTCTATCTTTGGAGTTGTTTGGCTGCTCCTACCCTTTCCATCAACTTTTGGGGTCCGGGAGCTGTCGTGGTGGTTGCTCTGTGTCTTTTACCTTGCTATGTGGAGCCGCTTGCTTCTTCTGTCGCCACCGCATGCCTTTCGACCGACTAGCTGCGACAGAACCCAGGCCGCTGATTCCAATTGAAAAGGCGAAAATAGCAAAGTACCAACCTCTCCCAACAGCATCTACCAATGGCTGTAGGACGGCAGCCGAAGCGGCGCTGAGTGCGCACCTCGCAATCTGCCCAGAAGCATAGGCACTACTCGTCGTGTCCGGAAAGATGTCAACAAGCAGGGCACTAGCAGTATGGCTCAACAGCGTCGAAACTGCGCAAATGAAAAATTGCATGATGAGCGGAACTGAAGGGTGAACATGTGAGTGCACTACCCAGCCGTATCCAAGCACCAAGGCCATTTCGAGCGAAAGGAAGGGAAGACAAGTTTGATATCTGGCCTTTTCGATAGGGAAATCCCTCAAGTCGTCTCCTTTCCTCCGGTCGACGTTGACATTGCACTCTCGCGCGGTTTTGGCATAGTTCCGGTCCACAAGCTTACCAGCAATGATTCCACCAATAGTCATTCCAGCCAGGCCAGGCAAGAATGCTAGCCCAACTTCAAGGGTGTTGAAGCCGTAAATCTCATCGAAAATTGTCGGAATTGCGACTTGAAAGGTATAGTAGACGGAATATGACGAAGCAATCATGCATAGAACGGCAGCTGCATCCGGATAAAGGACGAGGCGAAGAGAGACGAAAGCGCTTAGAGGTCGCCACACTGGTTTCCCATCCTCTTGCAGCCGGCGCTCTGAAGCATCAGCATCAGCATCATCAGCCATGCTTTCGCTGCGGTATGGCTGTTTTCGCCCAGGGATATAAGACAACCAAGTTCGCCAAACCCCACGAATTGGCTTCATTCCATTGCCAACAACATTGCGCGCAGTTTCCGGCAGGGTGAAACCTACCAGCAGCAGAGATATGACGGCGATGATGAGAAGCGCAAGGAAAACCCACGTATCACCACTGGTCCTCAGGGCAATCACACCGGCGATAACGGGTCCAAGGGCTGATATCGCATTGCACGTCGAGAGCATTGGACCGAGCATCTTGCCTCGCTCAGATACGACGGCCACATCGGCAACGATGCCGTACGCGACCGATGGAGTGGCAGAACCCCCAATGCTCTGGAGCGCTCTGAATACCATCAAGGCCACATAGCTGTGTTGGCTAAGGGTGAGGCCTAGACTCGCAGCTGCGTACAGACTGATCAAGCCGAGGAGGACTGGACGTCGGCCAAATGCGTCCGCTAGTGAGGCGAAGAACGCAGGTGAGATGGCTTGGCAGATCGCGTAGACGGTGACTGTAAGGTTGATGGCTTGGATAGAAACAGAGAAGTGGTTACTGAGCATGAGAATCAGTGGAAAATATGCAGTTGCGGTGAGGGTTGAGAGTATGATGATGAAGCCGAGCTGGTATGTTAGATAAGTGCGCATCCTGTCCGAGAAAATCGAGTAGTCCTCCTCCGCATTGTGTGAGCCACCACCGAATGGGTTGTCTTTCTCAGCCTCCGCTGGTTGAGGTGGTTCTGCACAGGATTGTGGACGCGTCATGATGCTGAATCCTTGAATGCTTGCAGCTTTAATTGTGGGGTCGGCGGACGAGCGAAATGATTGTTTGGGATGGTCGAAAAGACCGAGCCTATCTCAGCTCGACTTGAAGGAGGGAAGGGGAATGGGGGAATCTAAGGCTGAGAATGCCCAATTGAGAAGAGCTTCCCGGACCCCCGTATCCCGGACCCCCGTAATCAGGCGCAAGATTTTCTGTTCTGGAGCCTTAGTGCTGTGTCGTCTCTCATGGATATTGCCGTAGACACATCGTCATGAGTAGCGAATATTCGTCACGTGATTGGACAAATCGCTAACGATACTAATATATAACTATCTTATTATTTAGCCGCTAAGCGACTAGTCTACTACTATTAGCCTATATATAACAAGTATAAGACCTTCTATAATAGCTCTAGTAAAACCCTTATATCTAGGTAATATAATCCTAGGGTAAGTAAGCCTAGTTATATATATATAAATTATCTAACTTAAAGGTAGAATAATCTTACAGCGCTTCCATGTGGTTAGAAGATCGTCACGACATGGGGGTATCAAATTGTATGGACGAAAAATCATCGGAGCTCTATAAGACAGGAGCAAGCTGTAGTGAAGTGTTCCAATGTTAGAAATCAGCCTTATGCTTAGTATGCTTGGCATGCTTGGCATGTAAATAGTCTAGACACGTAGACCTCCTGTCTCTTAGTATCAATCAATAAATATACTCATTAGCAATGAGTAGGCCAATCCGCCTGTATCTTTAACATCCAAGCAGTATCGTCGCCTTCCCATACTTACCTTTTGGGCGCGCTTGCTTGGACCTTCGATCCGATCTCCGCCGACCCTCATCATTGGGTCACATTATCTACTAATCAGAAAACTATTTCCGAAGCCTTACGCATTGGACCGCAGCCACCTCTCCGTTTTGAGGACATAGCAAAGTTCCATCGGGCATGACAGCGGAAAGTTGGCCTTCGTTTGCAGTGACCCAGTCTCCGGGCAAAAAGTAATATTCCTTAATCTCTCCACCATCCACTTCTGAGCGTCGCCCGGGCGCCGACAATGGCAAACGCCACGTGCATATCCACCGGTCCACGTCAAGGAACACAAGACCTTTGTGCGACAAAAACGCGAACGGCTCTCGTATACGAGTTGCGATATGTGCGGGCAAAAGTGTATACGGCAATTCGTTCCCAGTAGTATTCGTGTCATCACCATCGGGGTCCGGCAAAATGTCGGCAACTTTTAAACACCAGATATTGGGTATGGAGTTGACTTGACGTAGCAGAGTATGAGATCTGTAGTAGGACGTGAGGAGAATTAGCGTTGGCGACGAGTCTCCCAAGTGTCTCCCTATCCTTCTTCAGAGCAATATGACTTTGCAGGGTTTGAGATATTGAGCTTATCGCTGGGTGCTTAATTTGGAAAGGCGAATAAGTAAGGTTCCTCACTTCTCGAAGATCGGCCCAAGCAAGGACATGAGCTTTTGTAGTTCCAAAGCCCACAAGGTAATCAGGAAGTGTTGGATGAGGTGTCCATTTTACCTTGGACAGTCCTGGTGGAATTTTTGCCGTGACCAGGCCATGTGATTTAAGGTCAACAGAGTAAATCGTCTTCGTCGTAGAGGCGAGTAGCTGATGACCTGCAGGCTGGAAGACGAGCTGACCGATATGTCCCTCATGGGGGGAAATCACAAGGTCAAATTCATGTTTGACCTGCCAGCTATCTCGAGCTTGGCCTGCTTTGGCGATTCTCTTGATCGAGAGCCTCCCACTGAGATCTGCAATTGCAACAAGACTCCCATCTTCGCTCCATGCTGCTTGCTCGATGGACATATAGCTAGTCGACCTCTCTAGCTGACATACTCTGCCACGTCCGACCTGGCAGAGCCAAGCAAGGCCATCTTCTGTGCCATAGCAATAAAGCGGGCCAAGCGACTGTCCAGACACGATTACAATGTCATCGACCCTTGTGAAATGATGCTCCGTGTGCAGGGATAGCTTGGTAAGACTTTCGTTTTCACTCAAAGCATCGCTATTATGATCGTGAAAATCTGAGCTGTCAGCAAGACGGACCAAAGTGTTGGGCTCCCAGACGTTGCCATAGGCTCCTCGTACGTCATAGAGCCGTCTGGAATCTGTGCTGAATGAGAGATTCAGGATAGAGTTTGGGGATGATAGTTGATAGAGTAACGACAAGTCCGGGGTTGAGTATGCCTTGATCGTTCCAACGGCATCGCCCGTAGCAACAAGGGAGCCATCGCGGCTGACAGTGAGGCAGTCTCCACCAGTTTGGACTGTCGCAGTAGAATCCTCTTGATAAGGGTCCCATTTGAATAAAAGCCCCGTCTGTGTCAGGCCGAAGATTTCTCCGCTAAATGGGTGCCAAGTAATTTTGAAGACTTCACCCCAAGTAGTTTCTCGGATTGTCATGTCCGTGGCGTCTAGTGTTATGTTGCACTGGCCAAGAAGCCATGGTGGTTCCAACTCCCAGACTGTGACTGGATGTTGACGATAGCCAAACGCAACCATGTTCCCATCAGGACTAAGAGCAGAGCATGTGGGGAAATTGACCGTTCTCTCCTCTAAGCTCTGTTCGTCGATTCGGGCTCTGGTTTCGTACTCGGCAGAATCATCGTAGAGAGAAAAGGATCTGATGCATCTGTCCTCGCTTCCAACAAGTATCATCTTCTCCGTTTCTACAAAGAGGAGAGATTGGGGTCTAGGACGCTTTACCGGGTTCTTCACTGTTTTGATGCAGTCGCCTGTCGCGATGTCCCAGACTCTTGTAGTCACATAGCCGTAGCTGACAAGAAGATTTCCTATCTTGTTCGATTGGATGCTAAATACTCGCTCAGGGTGAACTATTCGGCCTTGCTCTTCAAAGGTAGCAGAGTTGTAGATAATAATTTGGCTCGAATTGCGGATAGCAGACAGAATGACAATTCGGTTGCCAGCGGTGAGAACGGCAGATGCCATGACCCCTTGCCCCAGAGAAAGCCGCGCCAGGCAGTCATCCCAGGTGCTGTTGGTAAGCCCAGACACCTGAAGTGCTTTGCTTTCCTTGCGACCAAATTGGAGGTAGATAGCGGAATGTTGAGGGCAAAACGGTGAGATCAATCTGTAAATCGAGTCTGGGTTCTGGATCAAAGTATTTCCGAACTTCCCGACTATCTTGACAAGGTCAGTGGCCCAGCCCTCGATAATGGCTATGGCTCGTTGATTTGCTAGGGACTCCCTCTCACTTAATTTCCGCAACTTGAGAATGACGTCGGTCAGGTAGCGGGAAGCGATCACTAAGGCTCTGAGCTCCTTTCTCCTAGCCGCGATGTGTATCCATGTTAGGACGTTAGGTCCACGTAGGAACTTTTCTACAATTTCCAGGTTTCTCGGATGAGTAGCCGGTCCGATCGAGAAATGTATGAACCACGCACTGGTCGCATAATCGAGCAGAGCCGGAGGTTGATTTCGGCTGATTTGGCTTCGAAGTTTTGGGTCCGTCAGGCACTCTATGCACCTACTAAACAACTTGTCATTCGTGGACTTCCGGTCGATAGCCAGCGGACGATCTCCATCATCTCCGCGCATCAAGTATTCACGAGCGGTCTCATGGATCATAGTAACCTTGTCCTTGCCTAAAATCACAAATCCACCACATAAGTCGCCAATCGTCCTGTGAATCTCGAGGAGACCATCATTACGTAGTGCGTCACTGAGCTCTCCGATGCTCAGAGATCGTTGAGCACAAGTAGTCCAGCCCAAAATGCTTTGGCCAAGTTCCCGATCAGCGGAGCTTGGCTGGGTCCGGACGGAAACGGCCATCCGGTCGTAGAGGGCTTCCATGCCGGGAGAAAGATTCTTCAATGCAACTTCCAAAGCCGCTTTAGTAGGGCAGTCGTTGATCTCCTGCACGGCCAAATGTACCCAGAGAAAGTTACCTCTCGCCCTTTCAAGAAGCTGAATGGTGACTTCCTCCCTGTAAGAATCTTCGCCTGCGACATCCATCTCACGATTGATGTAAGCTCGGAAATCGTTCCGATTACCTTCCGTTAGGATGGCGTCCATATGCACCTGCTTCCTTAGTTTTTGGAAGGCTAATGAGATTTCATGTGTCTTCCGACTCACGATAAGGACACGGAGAGGGATATTGGTCGAATCGAGTTCCGAGAGAAGCTTTATCAGCACACCAGGGCTATCTGCTTCGTCCAAACCATCGATGACCCAATATAAAGGATAGTCAATATCCAATTGGAATAGATTTTGCTTATACAGGGACTGCCAAATGTTCCGAAAGTCTGCCGTTCTGAGGTCCGTGGCTGCTGCTTCAAGCAGGCGGAGTCTGTCTGCATATGGCGGCGTAGAATGCGCAAGCTGACACGCCAAAGACCGCAGAATCATACTCAAAGCTCGCTTCTTTCGATCCGTAAAGCGTATGAAAAAGTAGTGACACGGCAAGCCAAGTTGAACAAGGTGATGAATCAGAAACGAGGAAAGAATTGACTTCCCACTGGCAGCATTTCCATGGATCCATAGGATTCGAGGTCTGGAATGGGTGTCTTCTAGCCATGCGCTGAAAGCCACGTCACGAAGAATCCAGTCACAGGTACCAGATGTCCAACGATCTCGAAAGAAGTTGTAGTCTCCGTCAAGGGACTCGGAGACTGAGAGGTACTCCTCAAATTTCACGCTCGAAGCCTGACTCACACCAACTTGTGATCCCCTTATGTCTGGATGTCTTGTCAATTTCATCACGACTTTCCGCGTGGCGTAGGAACGGGTGCCTACCTTTTGGCTTGGATTTTCCTACAAGCGACTTCAAAACGTTCCGGACGGTGATATAACGAAAGTCGTTAGGGCTTTCGTATTTGCACACCCCATGATGATCTGCGTCGAGGGGTTTTGAAATCTCTCCGGGGTAGCCCAGGATGGACGAGTCCTTTTCCAGAACCATCTGTGCGAGCAACGGTCAGAATCTTCCATTTTGCTCCCTTTCACTGAAAAAACTGCTGCTTACTATCTGTGACTTTCTAAAAATTGTTGTCGGACGAGTCTCATAGAAAGATACGAGCTGCAGTTTTGTAGCAACATGTCTGAATTGCTCGTTAAGCTTTTGCAATGTCTGCGAGCCGGCTCCGAGCTCCGAGATGAACTGCATAGGGTTGGCCACAAAAGAAACCTGTAGAATGCGATTCAATGTCTCGGCCAGGTCAGTGCCGCGGTGTGGTGTTGAGAGAAATATTATCGAGGAGACCGCTCTGATGATGTACTCATAGGTCGGATCATTCTGGCCTGACATGTATGCCTGTAGACCAGTCAGACATATCAGCGTTCGTCCGTTCTAGTCAAGAGCCAATAGAGCGATACCTCTTTTACAACAAGGCCTCCCATAGAATGGGCCACGAAGATAATAGGGCTCTGTCTTCTTATCAGTTGTGCTGTAGATGTAGCAGGTGCGGCTGTACTTGCCTCCCCCATCCCCAGATCTTCCAGTTCCGGCACAGACTCAATTTTAGCATACTTCAGGTCGTACAAAAGATCCTTGGCGAAGTCTAGGACCGACATCTTGTTCTTCCCACTTCCGAGCCGGAAATTTGCATTATACCCGAATGTCGATATCCGTGCTTCATTGATGTCTGGCTCAAAGGGCAAGAACTTCAGCGGCCAGAAGAAATCGGGGTGGTGATTCTTCGACCACGTATTACGACTGCTTCCTCCAAGGCCATGAACAAAAATTATATCCACTCTCCGATCTCCTGGTGGCTTATGTATGACCTTCAGGCCAAGAGGATCTTGGTTGGATGCCTCGATACCACGGTTTGTTTGGAAGTAGCTATCTGACCTCTCGGCAAGGCTCAAATCGGATGGGCTGATACGACTGTCCTGCGAATCAACACCTGACGAGGGAGCTCGCGGGAGAGCGGGGCGGTTGAACGGTTGCGGCGGCGATAATTCTCTGTCTCTGTCACTGGTGGAAGGTGAGAGAGGATCAGAAAAGTTTCCTTCGTCTCCCCGTTTCTTAAGGAAAGCGAGCTTTTCTTTGAACTGAATAAAGTCACCATGACGAGTCAGCTCTGGTTGCACGATCTGGTGGGGTTAGAATGTTGTGGACAAACCATCGTGGTGGCCCCTCAGTGCTGCCTTCGGACACCCTTTGACTGGGTCTTGTACACTGGAGGGCTGTACGCTGAAAGCATAGACTCGCGGTCCTATTATGATCCAACGACGACATCAGATAAGCGGAGACTTGGAGTAGACGATGACAAGGACGGGTCTAGATACATTTGCACGGCGTCTCATGTATCGGCCTTGACCAAGAGCGCCTCCCCGCCCGCGAACTTGCATAAGGCTGAGGGCTCCTTTGTCTCAGAAAACTTCGTGTCTACAGGGTCGTGGTATCCGATCTTGACGAAGATAAAGTACCGTGCACCAATTCGACTTCTGGCATCCTCATCTTAGTCTTCGACGAGGGCGGAGCGATTCGTAGCTTGACCTCCCACCCTCGTCGACCGGCGAGGATTGTCCGACGCCAACAGCGGACGAGGCTGAGATTTTTCCCACTTCACCGGTGATGGAAAGCATCGATATGGAAGGCCCCTTCAGTATCAAAGAGATTCTCGCCCAGCTCGACGGCCGATTCCCCATGGACGAAGCCGTAATCGAAGGTACGCTTTCACCTTGGGTCAACCCTCCAGGCCCCGCAGTACATGCTGACGTCTGACCTGGAGCCTTGCCGCCCGGAACGGCCTTTCTGTCGGTGGAAAACTTCGGTACAAGTGCTTGGACAATCACAGGAAGGGTGACGGCAAATGAAGCAGACGGGAGTGAGAAACTTTATTTCCTTGAGGTTCGTGTCGTCACGTTGCCGGCATGAACCGGACAACGGACATAACACTAATGAAGCCGGCCTTTAGGTTGCGTATGGTGAGCACGGTGGTATCATGCTGCGGGGGGAATACGAGTCGTCCAAAATCATATACAAACTCAACTCAGACTTCATCCCTGAGCCATTTGGCTTTGGCCAATACAAAGTGAAGAACCCGGCCACGTACTTCTACCTGTCGGCGTTTGTCGACATGGATGTGGCCACTGCCCCAGAGCCGGTCGACTTTACCAGCCGGCTGGCAGAGATGCACAAGGCGAGCCAGTCTCCGACCGGCAAATTCGGTCTCCACGTGGCGACGTGCGACGGCAAGATGGCGCACACGGTCGACTGGGAAGACAGCTGGGCCGTCTTCTACCGGAAGCTGCTCGTGGGCGTCTGCGAACTGGACCTGGAGACGAATGGCCCGTGGCCAGAGTTGGAACGAGCCACCGAACAAGTGGCCACCGCGGTGATCCCTCGTCTGCTCGGATCCTTACAGACCGAAGGTCGGCAGATCAAACCCTGCATTATCCACGGAGACCTCTGGGAGGGAAACATGGGCATCAACATGGAAACGGGAGAAAGCCTCCTGTTCGATGCCGGGTCCTACTACGCGCACAACGAGATGGAACTGGGCCACTGGAGATGCGAATTCAGTTCCGTCTTTCGATCGAAATTATACACCCGGCATTACCTGCGAAATTATCCGGCGGCGGAACCAGTCGACGAGTTTGATGACCGTAACAGGTTGTACAGCATCAAAGGAGCCATCAACTACGCTGCCGGGCACCCGGGAAGCATCCTAAGAAAAACGGCTTACAACAACATGTGCTTTCTCTGCGAGAAGTATGCTCCCATTGACGGGATTGACAAGTACGATCCACGAATTGATCCCTCAATAACAGGCGCCAGTATCGTGCCTCACCTGTCGGAAGGGCTTATCTGATCCAAACCAGGATATCAGATTCATCAGATAAGAAAAATACTGGCGTCACGGAGCCACTGGAAATACCTCGGGCATGCTACTCTTATGGCAAGTCTAAAAGGTCATGACCGTGGGATGCCCATGCGTGGATGGACTGTGTAGAAGTTGTGAGCATGGCAGTTTCGATTCAATTTACCTTGCTAAGACTAATGAATGCCTACGATCTTGCTTTCTGTGTTAAAGGCCTCCCGTCTCCATGTGTCGACTGTTGTTCACGCCGTGCCCCGGGCCACGACCAGTTTGGCCAGCTCTTGGGCCATGCCCCCTGTCAACACGGTCTCTTTCTTCTGCACTTCATGCGGCATCTCAAACATTGCGTATTTCCTCGAATACCAGTCTTCTGCACTTGTCTGCTCCCCATTGCTATCTTGGAATTCAGTTGTATCCGCAGCGCGTAAGACATAAGCGACGCTGTATCGGTCGCCTTGACTGTCGATCGGTATGACCCTGTGCAGCACACTCCGGAATCTTCGTTTACTCAAGAAACGCAATGTGTCGGCCACATTGATTATGGCGTGTCCGGGACGAGGTTCCACCCACTCCCATTGTCCCATGGAGGGTGACATAACTCGCAAGCCCCATTGCGGGGCGAAGAGCAGCGTCAGAGTTCCGATGTCTGTGTGGGTGTTCTGACCGATCTCACTCGCTTGTCGAGACTCGGCTTTCGAAGGGTGCAGCAAAGGGAGAGTGCTCTGTGAGGGTTGATTATCTCGGTGGTAAGCGTCAAAGCGACGGTTGCTGCGGAGGTCGAGACCATCTGAAAGCGAGTCGAGTACCGTGCTCAGTATGAAGTGCGATGTTGCTGTTGAATTATCAAAGAGCTGGATGTTGTTCTGCACAACACGATGAAGGGCCCAGCGGCCACGGAGCTCCTGTCGAGCAATCTAGATCACGGTCATCAGCATTACGTTGCTTTGATTCTATACAGCAGAGGTAATTGTCACATATACCTTCAATACTTCGAAGCCGTCTTTCAGAGAATCCGCGACGCCAGACTGAATCCCGGTCGGTTTGAACCTGTGTCCGCGTTAGCTAGGTGACGATTACGCCCAAGGGGATTCTACTGACCCATGGGCATTGAAACGTTTTCTGTCTCCTTGATTTTCTTTTCGGTTGGTTGAGAAAACCAACCAGTCATTATTTGCTGCAGCTGATGCAAGTCGTCGATCATCTTTGAGCAAGTGCGGTCGGTCAAGTCAAGGTAGAAGACACCAAACACTTCGCAAGCTAGAGTCAATCGACCAATCTCGGAGATATCTTTGCTTAGAATCTTTGAGAAACTGATGCTTTGAAGTTCCGCAGTATTGTTGATTTCCTTGGGTCGTGGAAGTCTTGCTGCAGACATTCTGGCTTCAGATGGGGTTCCAGAAGGAGGCGATCAGCTCAACATCTTGGTGATTTTTTTTTTCTCCCCTTCGTCTACTTTATTGATCTCTAGACGTTAGATAATTCACTTTTTGGCTTTTGAATAACAGAGAAGGTTAAGCTGATCTATTTTATCCCCTTGGAAACCCCGCCCAGCCTCAAACCACGCCCTTGTACGTGACCTGTGGAAGCGGATTTCTAACCGACTTCACAAGGCAAAGATTTTAGCCTTGCCAATTTGTGTCAATTTCGGTAGAAGGGGAAGCTAAGGCAGAGCTAATTGCATAACACTTCTTCATTTGCACGGAAAGCACCCGGTTGTACCCTTGTATATTCTCAAGGCGCACAGAAATTGTTTTCAGGCAAACGATCCTGCAGGCAGAAGCATGTTCAGCTGATATCGCCATGAAAAAGGACACGTCTTTCGAGTTCTTTGGGCAACAACAAAG
>JAABUW010007899.1_pt1 | contig 12624 bp, 17 predicted proteins | sample 5560081 | NCBI WGS metagenome assembly JAABUW01 (sample SAMN10711882, study PRJNA513363) | rock metagenome | isolation source: Antarctica rocks | place: Antarctica: Victoria Land, Knobhead sud | reverse complement strand
GGGGCCCTAAGGCAAAAATACTGCGCCAGCTTACCCGAATCCATACCCCTGCCACCGCCACAGGTACCAGATTCTGCTGTTCTGCATTCAGAGCAATACAGTGCCTCAGTATCAGCAGTGTATGTTTGCTTGTCTCTGAGGTTCGTGTAGTTTCAAAGTCAGCAGTGCATGGCTGATTGTCCCCAAGGCTCTTGTCAATGAGCCTCATGAGCCATGCACTCCCTCATGCAGCATGATTTGGTAGCGTTCACTGCATGCTGCGGCTGTAGTACCCATTGAACACAGTCTGTGGCAAATGGCGCTGTTTCAGCAGCTGTTTTGTCACGTAGCTTGCGTTGAAGCAACTTGACTCTGTGTTTGGACACAGTTTCCTCCAAGGCTTTGTACCACTGTGGCAAATTGTACACAGAAAGCAGATTATACGTTCTGTATGTAGGTGCACTTGGCGTAGACGCTGTGCATCTCATGGCCATCTGTGAGCTGGATGACTCATACACTCCAGCTGACTCACCCATGACTCAGCAGATGTCCAGTCAGCGCAGCAGGGCCCACTTTGGCTTTGCATTCCTGGACGCTGCTGCTGGACGCTTCTTTGTGGGCACAGCCACTGATGATGCTGCCAGGGCAAATCTGGGAGCCATCCTGACTCAGGTGAGAAATGCCAGCCATCCTGTTGCTCCTGGTTGTTCGCAAGCCTAACAGTGGTCATTTCAGGCAGCAAATGGTGTGCACCATTGACCACTTAGTTACAAAGTGAGTGCATCTGCACAAACTCAATGTCCTGTGTGCAGTGCAAAGCACCAGATGTGATTTTCTTGCCCACTGATGGCTTAATCTGATGCACTATTTGTCAGGCAACATATGTACACATACAATGTGTCAGTATTGAAGAAAGCCAGGTGGCACGAGCTGTGCTTTGGGATCATTATCCTGCTAAATACAAGCGTGATGCTGCGTGCCTGGCAAGATAGGCAAGCCGCTGTACTGGCGAGGCCCATCGACATGATTCCTGTTGATAATTTGCGGTCGGCTAAACGTAATTTGCATTCATGACAGGTAGCACCAAGGGAGGTTCTGACGACCAAAGGGGGCTTGTCTGCTGCTACAGCCCGCCTGCTGGCCCAGCCTCCCGTTCCTCTTCAGCTGTCCTATGTGGAAGCTGGTACAGAGTTCCCAGACGCTGCCTGCACCCTGCAGACCTTGACCCAGCAGGTGTTTCCTTTCTGCTGCCTTTGTTGACTTCTCTCAGCATTATTGTGCATGCACTAGTGTAGGCTCTAAGACAGCATGCTGAGTCAGCATGCATGTCTTGGCAGGCACTCGTTCCTATGGAATTGCTGAACAGATATGAATCCTGAGCAAAACCTGCCACTGATGTGCCTGGGACGACGCTAAAGGCTGGAGTTCATGCTTAGTGGCATGACACATTGTGACTCACCTGCAAGACAAGCTTGTAACAGAGTGACTGCCAGCGTCCAGCATAGATGGTCTGCAATTGCATCAGTAGTAGACTTGGACTCTGTTCCAAACTTACTGCAGACAATAACCTTTTTGTCTTTCTTGCAGGGGTGGTTAAAGAAGCTGCAGCTGCCCCCAGGGCTGAACCAGCATGCCCCAGCTCCAGCTTACGCTGCTTTGTCAGCGTTATGCGCATATCTGAAGCGCATGAAGGCTGATCAGGAGTTGGCAACAGGTGCAAGCCATGCCTCAGCAGTCTGCCCTGACATAATCTCACTCTGATCACGCTGCCTAATCCTGTCACAATGCAGCTTACCTCTGGCAGGCTGTTGGCAATTTGTGGAAGCCGCATGTTGTTGTTCTTTGGTTTTTGCCAGCCCAAGCATGACGTCACAGGCTCAGAGAGACAAAAGAGAAATTGATGCCGCCAGGCGGTTCAATTGACCCAAGCGTGTTGTCAAATGGTCAGCATTCTCATGATGAACTCCATGATTTTGTCACAATGGCTTCAGGCCCAGCTGGTGGTGCCTTACGACCTGTACGCAGCTGCCCTTTGCCTGGATGGGCCCACATTGGCTAACTTGGAGCTTCTGGAAGGCAGTGGTGGGGATGCTGAAGGCTCCCTCCTAGCAGCACTGGACACATGCGCTAGCCCAGGTGAGCCAAGTGCAGCGCCTGTCTGCACCACTGCCCCTTTTCATGCAGTCCCTATTTGCAGTCTCTGCTCAGAGTCTCTGCTGCAGTCCCTGCTTGCAGTCTTTGTTTGCAGTCTCTGCTTAGACTCTCTGCTAAGACTCTCTGCTTGCAGAGCTTGCGATTTCTGTGGGGCACTCTCTGTGGGGCGCAAGTGCAGCAAGGCGCCATTGCTTTAGTTTGTTGCTGTAACACCGACGCAATAGGACAGAACAGTCCAAAGGTTGCCTGTGCTGCACGTGAAGGTCCCGAAGCATGCTGGCATCTCCCGTGCTGTGCTTGCGTCCACAAGCAGAGTGCCACCAAGAACAGCAGCTCCACAGGGAAATGTTTTGTATTCTGCATGCTGTCACAGTATATGGGTAATTGACTGTGTGTATGTGTGTACCATGCAGGTGGCAGCAGGCTGCTGCGACAGTGGCTGTGCAGGCCCTTGCGCAGCATTCCAGACATTAATGACCGCCTGGATGCTGTGGATGAGATTGCCAGTCGTGAGGCGCTGATTGGCCCTTTGCGGCGGCTGCTGAAAGGCATGCCCGATCTGGAAAGGGCTTTGGGCAGGGCCAGGAACTCAGCTGCCCCTCCTGTGCAGGGCCTACCAGACTGGGCTGTCAGAAATGCACAGAACAGGTAGGATTGCTTTGCAATGAGAGCAGCCTGACCTGTTGAAGCGTACTGAAGCCTGAAGAACATGTACACTGGCAATTTGACTGTTCATAGGTCAAAGACTACCACCTCAACACATGCACTGCTGCACTGACAAACTGCACTCAGGATTTGCAAAAAGGCATTCCATGCCTGCTTCTCTCCTACCAAATTAGACGCTCAGATCGGCACCTTTAGTATCACCAGTACATGAGCAGTCTGCAGCACAGCAGCCATGGCTACTATCACCTTGAGCAAACATCTACTCCTGTGTGGCTCATGTCTGTTGTCATGCCTGCAGGAGGTTATCAGCTCTGGCTGGCGCTGCAACGGCAGTCAAGTCAGCCATGACTGCGCTAAACACCCTCATGTCTGGAGGAGACGACCAGAACGGTGGCCCTGTCCAGTGTAACCTTCTGATACAGGCAGCTGCTGCTGTTCCTGAGCAGAGCAGTCTACCCATGCAAACTATTGAGGCCATTGAGAGCTCCCTAACATATCCTGAACCCACAGCAAAGGTGAGCTGGTACTCTGCCTTGCATGTTCACCAAACCTGCAATCAATTTTCATTATTTACCTGCATGGGGTTGGTTTTTCCAGTAACTTTTGTTAGTTCTGGTGCCTGAGAACAGCTATGGTCGTCTGTGATGATATGGCCTCTGGTCTCAACTGCCAGAGCGACCTTGCTAGACTAACATTGCTCAAGCAAGACCGATTTTGCTAGACTGATAGAGAGCAGTAGCCAATAGTAGTGGATAGGTCAGGAACCCAGCAGCATAGTCTGACCGGAAGTGGGCTCAATCGCAAGCTGATGTGCATCTAAGCTGTTTGTATCAAGCACTCAATCAAGAGTCGTTGTCCATGGCATTCCTGGGCTGGGTGTGCAAGTGCACAGTCCCACTGGGTCTTGTGTGAGCGGCTGTTGCATTCAGAGAGAGAGAGAGAGTTCAGCTGTCCTCACAATGCAGTGTTAGAGCGACGTCTGATGTCTGCTGCAGAAAGGCAAAAGGAAGGCAGCTGCTGCAGCATGTCCATCAACACAGCCACAGCTGGCTTCCCAGAACCCATCTCTCTCTGTAACAGGCAGTGATCCAGATTCAGAAGCCAGTCCGCTCAAGCAGGACATCATTGTTACCACTCAGCTGCTGGAAAGCTTCAATGCACATTCAGACACCTGGGAAACCTTGGAGGTCAGCATTTCATGACTAAGTCATGTCATCAAACCTGTCTGTATTCCTGCAAGCAATTGCAACAGAGTATACATGCCTTCGATGGTGGTTGTCATGAGCTTTTAATATGAAGAGAATGCTCGATTTCAAAGAAAGGCCAATGCTTGGGCATGTCTCCATGCAAAACTTTGCCCATAGGAACCCCCCCCCCCACCCCCCCCCCCAGTCCCCACCAACCCCCTGAGCTCAGCAATGCATTTGGTTCTCACAGCAGTGCTGTCCTGTCACAGCTGAGCCTGCCTCCCATTCTTCTTGCTTGTGGAGGCATACAATCTGCTCAACCATTGACTTGTCAACTCTTGGCCTTGCAATGCAGAGTGCAGTGTCCTGCATGGATGTGCTGGCAAGCTTTGCTTCTTTCTCCCAGTCCCAACTGGGTGCCACCTGTCGCCCTGACCTACTCCCTCCAGGTAAAGCTACATCACTTCCTGCATGAGCAATCTAGCTTCCTCACAAAACTAAATTGCTTACTCATAAAGCTAGATTGCTTGCTCATGAAGCTAGCTTGCCTGCTCATGAAGCTAGCTTGCTTGCTCATGAAGCTAGCTTGCTTGCTCATGAAGCTAGATTGCTTGCTCATTCGCCCAACACAGTCTGAATATCTGTCACAGATTTAGAATGTGGTTGTGCTTCCCTGCATGTACCACTGCAGATGCCCCTACTGATGGTGAGTTGGAGCTGTAGATGAAGTCTTGTGGTGTGTTCCCACTGCATGAGCAAGGCTTTTTTACTGGCAGGCACAGGTCTGCATGATGCGCAGCAGAACAGATGTCTGTCTGCAACACTGCCTGTGTCAGTCTTCACCCATGATGCTCAACAGCAATCCGTAGCAACCTGCATGCGACCACGGCTCTTACTCATTCAAGTGCATTCACTTAAGTTGGACCATCCAACAGGTGTATACTGGCTTATGCAGGCTCAGGTGCTGGTGGCAAGGCTGTCATGGACATCAAGGGTCTGTGGCACCCATGTGCTGTTTCAAGAGTTGCTGGGGATGCAGTCGTCCCCAATGATCTTGCCTTGGGGTCCCAGCAGCAGGATGGGTGAGCCATATCAGCTGTCCAAATGACATGACCTGTGTACAGCCTGTCTCAACCATTCCCAGCTTGTCTGACAAAGCATTGTGCTGAGTGTGTTTTGCTGCCTGATATAGCTAATTGTCTGCCTCAATACCTTAACCACATAACCACATAACAATAAGAAAAATAGTAGTGAAACATAGCAACAACAATTGCTCAATTGGTGCCCTGCTGGTCATGGATGTTGTGACTGCAACTATGCCTGATTGCATTGCACCAGTCGATGGCTGATGATGTACTGAGTTCAGCTCAGGCTCCTTGTGGGTGCGGGCTCAGGCTAGCAAGGGCACTGCTGCTGACTGGACCAAACATGGGCGGCAAAAGCACACTGCTCAGGGCGACATGCCTAGCAGTGGTCCTTGCTCAAGTGGGGTGCTGCGTGCCAGCTGAGTCCTGCACAATATCAGTGGCTGATAGGATTTTCACCAGGCTGGGTGCATCTGACCGCATCATGGCTGGCGAGTCTACCTTCATGGTGGAATGCTCAGAGACTGCATCCATTCTGCAGGTGGGTTTCTCACATACAGTATGCTTCCCACTTCTTGTGTGTGTGTGTGTGTGTGTGTAGCATGATTGGGGCCATGTGCCCTTACGGTTTTTGACATGATTGGGGCCATGTGTCTCTAAGACTTGTGACATGGGTCACATGCTTGAAGGAGTCTCTGGTCTGCCAACTAAAGAAGAAGCAAGTGCATTGTGCATGTTCATCAACATTTGGGTGCATTGACTATATTATTTGTATACTTACTGCATGAGATTGTTACAAAACTTATGTCCTGTTGTTATACAAGGCTCGCTTGGTTTAGCTTTGTCAACAAGCTGTCCTAGCTCAAAACCAAAGTCTGCTGAGAAAACATGTTATCAATGCACTTGTGAATGACGGACTGCAGCATGCCACACAAGACAGTCTGGTGGTTCTGGATGAGCTCGGTCGTGGCACCAGCACCTTTGATGGCTATGCCATTGCCCATGCTGTATTGAAGCACATCAGCAGCAAGGTGGACTGCAGGCTCCTCTTTGCCACCCACTACCATCCTCTCACCGCTGAGTTCTCCTCTAACCCCAGGGTCAGCCTTGGTCACATGGCTGCACTGGTTGGCAGCTCAGGTAACGGCAGCTGCATCAATGGCAGCTTGCGCAAGGGTGTCATCCTGTGCACTGCTGATGTGTAGGATTTGCTACACATGCAATGCCTCTGCTGCAGTTGTGACGTCTGCAAAACCAATGACAGGTCCCGCATGCGTACCATATGCTCTTTTCCTACCATACATATATAACTGTATGCATCATGACATTTGTACTGTTACACTACAGATGACTGCTGTATCTGCAGCAAAGCAGATCCAGATGCATGCACACCAAGCACACTGTTCATTGTTGTGAGGAAGCACTGATCTTGTCAGCAGACACATCTGTTATCTGCCGTTGCAGCAATGTCTGGCGTCAACCAGCACCATGCTGTTTTGTCAAAGGAACTGCAAACTCACACATACCTCATGTCTGAAGTCATAGCTGCTTTTATCCTCACTGGGCTAAGCCTCAGCTAGGGCAGCCACACTTGAACGTTGTGCCCTGAAAGCATGCATGAGCAAACATATATCAATTCTGAGTATGTGTAGTCATATCTGTAGTTACTGTATATAGTTGGCCCTGATTGGATTGTGTGGTCTGTGCAGGGGAACAGGGCAGTGAGCAGGATGATGGTCTTGTCTTCCTGTACAAGTTGTGCAGAGGCGCAGCTCCAAAGAGCTATGGTCTCCAGGTCTGGGCCTGCTTGATTCTGCTTGAGTTTCTTGATATTTTGCCATCTCAGACAGGCTCAGCAATATTTGTTCTGTAGAGCAGCTTTGTTTGGCTGCTCATTTTTATCACAGAGCAGATTGCTTGCTTTGGCAGGGTGTCATTGCCACACCGATCTTGCTGGTGTCCTGTCATGCATTGATGATGCACAAAGCTTACAGTTGATCTTGTCCATCAGTGTGTGTCTGCAGCCTCAACACAATTCTGCTACAGGTGGCAAGGCTGGCTGGCATTGAGGCAGACATTGTCAGCAAGGCTAGACTGGCTGGGCAACAGATTGAAAACAAGCTCCAGGCAAGCTTGACCTGAGCTGCTCATGCAGTCAAAGTCACACCGGCATCTGCATGTTGGTCAGTGTGCTGATGGACCCAGTGACAATGTATTGTTAACAAGCTTCCCAGCAAAAGCTAAGCTTTGAGGACACTCAGACCAATGCATTGTAGGTGGCATCAGATGCGTTTGGTTGGTGTTGCAGGTGTCATTTGATGCAGAAGCAGCACTACCATTGGCAAGTCAGGCAGTGTCGCAGCTGCACCATGTCCTGTTTGCATGCAATGCTAGCTTTGCTACCTTCAAGGAGGCATGGCAAAGTCTACAAGGGGTGCCTGCCCCGTAGTGTGGTGAGACTGAGGCCTCTAGCCTCGGTCCTAGGATGCTATCCTAAGACATTGTTGCTTCTCGAGAGCTCTCAGCAATGAATCAAATCTCCCAATGAATTGTAGCTCAGGCAAAGTTTTGAATCTCTTGCTGTGCTTTCAAACGTTAATTGACATTGTGTGAATGAAAGCTTGTGCATGAAAGGACGTCTTTGCACATGTGATTTCTGCTTGAAAGATTGTATCCTTGAATGTGTGGTTGAGTGACTAGGTCATGACCTAGGTCCGAAAACATGTCAAAATATTGGAGGTGTGAAATGCAAATTGGTGTGATGTGAGGGCCCAAAAAAAAATCTCTCAAATGTTGTTTCTGCACATGAATAGGAAGAGCATTTTAGGGTTCCAGAATTATGTAATGCATTGACCCTGACCCTCAAAGGATCAGAGGACTGAAAGTTGTTGAGGCCCCCATGCCAATTGCTTTAGGTCGCAAGCTTTTCTGCGACCAAACGACACAAGGCATCCCCTCTTGCCAGGCATTCTCTTTGGCTTTGACGCCCAGAGCTGTGAAGCTCCAGCACCCTTAGGCTGCAACAACCGCAGCGCAGATCCTTTGGCATACGTGCTGGTAAAGGCAGATTGAAGCTAACTTGCCCGCACTACAGGAGGCTCGGCTACAGTTTTGGCAAGGCTATCACAGACACAAGACGTGGGCAAGGATATCCTTGGACTATGCATGGCTGAGTGACGTGGTCAAGCAGCGGAACTATATGCAGCCTGACCGCTTGTATGCTACTGTCAAGGTGCTGCTGTGGATCTGTCAGCACCTTCACTCAACGACACTGTAAACATAGCCTCCGAAATGCATAGCAATGCATCGCGCGGCCCACCAAGTTGCTGCTTGACAGCATACTTTGTGTGCTTTACAAATCAGCAAATCATGTTGGGGACATGTTGTTGTGTCTGGATGAGATTTTGTTGAAAAGTGCTGTTTTGGCCAAATTTGGCTTGGGGGATTTTTTGTTGTGTGACTCCACTAAATTTGGGGTGAACATCATGAATGAGAGATGTGTCCTTGTAACAAAATTTCATGCTTTGGGAATTTTATTTCTGTCTGTCCCACTAGGGGTGAAACCAAGTCCACCAGTTGACTTGTGTGTGTATGCTAGCAACGTGACAACACAGGCTGGTGCATTCCAGCATGAGCTGTGCCTCACATCAGGCAGTCATTGCGCATGCGATGACTGGCACATGTTACGGCATAGCCGTAACACGTTACGGCGATAGCAAGTCAACGCTGTTGACTAAACATGAGTCACATGGAGCAAGCCTGCAACTTATGACTGGAGCAATCGGACTGTAAGGGCTATCGGGACGACAGAAAAGCATCTGGTGTATGCACAGATACCAAGGCCATTGATCCGGAAGATATGCTGAGTAGTTTGCGGAATTTGCATTTTGAACACTTTCTCAGATAGAATCCCACGCGATCGTTGCGGCAAACCGTAGCGCTCGGCGATCGCTAGAGCCGGATTGGTGTTCTTTGCTTTGACAATGGTCGACCATAAGAAGGAGAGGGAGATACAACTCATGCGAATGATGCTGGTGGCAGCTCAGACTGTGATCATCGTAAACGACGTACAGGAAACCACAGTTGCAGGGCCTCTGCCTATTAGCATGGACAACCCTGCACAGAATTTCGAGGGTTGGGGCACCTCCTTGGCTTGGTTTGCGGAGTATGTTGGCATGCTTGAAGGTTTGGATGAACAGCTTGGCAAGAGTACAGCTAAGTGGTTGAAACACTCAAAACGTGTACCTTCTTTGCAGAATCACAGCAGGACTTGGTAGCCGACCTGTTGTTTGATCATGATGTTGGCCTTGGTCTTGAGATTGTCAGATACAACATCGGTGCAAGCAACACTGACCCTGCTGCAATCAATAACATGCGCCCTGGAGGTGCTGTTCCAAGCTTGCTGCTCCCAAATGGCACGTACAATTGGACGTTGGTGAGCAACACATAGCAGCAGCTCATATGACAACATCATTGTCTGTAGAAGCATCTGGTGAGACCTAGTCATTTGCAGATTTTGGGCAGCTGAGATGATTGCTGAACTGCAGGACTACAAGCAGGCATCAGTGATGTTTGCTGCTCGTGACAGGGGAGCCTTGATCTTTGAGGCATTTGCCAATTCGCCGCCACCATGGTTCATGACCGTCTCTGGTGACCCAAGGTACTGCATCAGACTCTGTAGCGTGCAGCATACTGCGCCATGCAACATGCTATGAGTGCAAGCCCAAGGTTTGCAGGTGTACTGCCTACTGTAAAACTTCCATTATGCATGCGAAGTACACAACCAAGCTATCCACCTGTGTGAGCTGAGTACCTTGCTGGTGTATCGGTGGCTATGGCACGTCATGTATATGAGTAATGTGGCAAGATCCAAACTGTGGAATGTGTGACAAGGCATACACACCCATCAATGTCATAACAGTTTGTTGCTTTGGGTAACAACGCCAGCATAAGATTTCATCTGACCAATTTCAGCCAAGCTCCACAATGTACAACCAGGTCTGCAACAGCAGGGATGTCTTGATCCCAACCTTCATAACAACAGTGTGGATCTTGTGCAGTGGGAATGTAGATGGCCACAAGGACAACCTGGCACCTGAGAACTACGATGCATTCGTGGACTACCTCACAGAGGTGGTGGGGTACTACCGCCATGAGATGAATTTCACATTTCGGACTGTGGAGCCTTTCAATGAGCCTTTCTCCTGGAACTGGCATGCTGGGAATGACCAGGAGGGCTGTCATTATGACCCTTCTACTCAAGATATTGTTCTGCAGGTAAACATACAAGATGGTCAAACCCTCCATGTCTGTCTGTGAGTCCAGGTACTGTCTTTGATAGGGTTCTAGTTAGGAAAGGGTGATGGCTTTTGGCGCTGTCTCAGTGCTTGTGTCTGTCTGAGGCTCATCTCATCATCCTGCTTGGCACAACATTGAAATATAGGAATTGGTTGGCTGTCTGAGGCATGCATTTGGGGTCAGGTCAGAATCCACAGCTCCTGCAATCTTGCCACACACATACACCGGTGCATATGAAAGCTCTGAGCAGTAACAAAATGGCTGCATACGCCTTCAGTGCCCACAATCCAGCATGCTTTCCCTGTTATGTCTCACTATCAGGACCAGCGCCCTTTAGTGTTACACATGGCTGTTTGTTGGTGTGGCGTGGGCGTGCATGCGCTCAAGCCTATGTGTCTGCCCCAGCCCCCTCACCTGACACAAGGCTTGCTCAGATGTGGCTCACCTGTTGCAGAAACTGGCAGCTAGTCTAGATGAGAAAGAGCTCTCCCCCGAGACAGGCATCAGTGCATCCGATGAGTATCAGTATGAATGGGCTATTGATACCTTCTTGCAGTATGGCAAGACACTAGATGTGATCAGCCAGATCAATACACACGGCTACCATGGTATGCAGTGTCAGCTGCATCCTGCTCTTTGGTTTTGTTGGTTTTGTTGGCAGGGCTCAGCACGTGGGCATGACTTTCATACTCAGCATCTGCATGCTTAGGTTTTGCCATGATTCACAGTGGTGGCTCTTTGCAAAACTCTGTCTCAGGTTGATACACGACACCCATGCCCTCCTTGACCTTGTGCACATCACTTTTTGCAGCCATGCATAAACAGTGATGTATGCACGGCAAGTCCGTGCTGTGTGGCACTGTCGCACCACTCATCTTGCACCGCGCTGAGTTACGCTGTAGTCTTGGGACAGCAAGGGATAAGAAACCTGGCAGGAAATGCTGGAAAGCGGCTGTGGATGTCAGAATATGCCAATGGTGACTTTGATTATGCCGACATCAGGTCTGGCTTGACATTGTCAACTCAGGTGTGTGGCCATGCTGAAGAACAACATGCTGTAAGCAGGACATGTCAGCATGTGTGCTTAACAGCACTTTGAGTGTTGCTGCAGCAAACAGCCTGAAGCAATCGTATTGCATGCATTGACTTTTGCTGTTTGCAAAGCTTCTCTGACATATGACTCGGCCTGAGCTCAACTATAGCAGGCAGCGTCATGACCTTTTTTGCCTTCATGACTTCGTATTTGGTATTGCACAAATGTAGCTGACATTGTTGATGCATTTGTGCCTGCAGATCTTGAGCGATTTGAAGGATGGTGGCGTTCAGGGCTGGGTGTATTGGCAGGTCAGAAGCCAGTTCTTGAACAATTCCTGTCTTTGCGTATTGTGTATGGTAGCCATTGTGGTGGTCCAGGACTCCCGGCAGGCTTGCTGCATCATGCTCTTGCCCCCCAGCAGGGAACAGCTGTTGTCCATTCTGCTTGTACTCAGAACAAGTCTTTGCGCTGGGGTTTGGCTTGACGTTGGTGAAGCAGGTTACTTCTTGTGAGCACCTCCAGATTCTGCCGCAATGAGGCACAATGCATCATGTAGAGAGGCTGGTTTTTGATGATTGTGAGCCCAATACCACCACACCTTCTCTGGCAATCTCACCTTGGGCTACTGCAAGCTGTAGCAGGCACTTCCATGATATTGTGCACACACGCGCATGGCATCAAAGGCTTTGCATTGTGAAGCTGGGCTTGCACACAGCAGGCAGCCACAAGTCACCTGGTGAGGTAGACCAGTACATTTCCTCAGGCCAGTATGTTGAGGAACATGCGCTCGTGTGTGTGTGACATCAGATGCTTCTGTCCGTTGCCGGTGCATGGCAGCATTGGTTCTGGACAGTGACTGGTCTTGCCTTGATCAGGCAGTGGAAAACAGAGATGGCGGCGGATCCAACTGGGGCTTGTTGCAGATGCCCTTTGGTGACAACAGCCCACAAGATGTCCCTTGGCCAAATGTGCCCATTCGGTTCAGCAAGCAATACTACACCATGATGCAGGTACAGCGACCTGTTAGACTTCCACGACCTGTTGAGCAGCAAAGCTTTGCATATCTGCGTGACATAATAATTGTCGTGCTCAGGAGATGGTCACGTGTCTGGTACCGTGGACGTTGTGCAGGTGCCATTGCAAGTATTGCGAGCAGAGACTCTGACAGTAGAAGGTGTGTGTGTGTGTGTGTGTTGCAGTACAGCAAATTCATCAAAAA
>JAABUW010007895.1_pt1 | contig 12629 bp, 10 predicted proteins | sample 5560081 | NCBI WGS metagenome assembly JAABUW01 (sample SAMN10711882, study PRJNA513363) | rock metagenome | isolation source: Antarctica rocks | place: Antarctica: Victoria Land, Knobhead sud | reverse complement strand
GTCCGAATGGACTCGCACTGGGCGTCAGCCACATCATACTAGGCAAGCGCGGGAGAGCAAACCCTGATGAGGATGAAGATGGCGATAAGGTTGAGGATGAAGTCGTGAAGAAGATGGTCAAATTCTAAGGGATCAGCTAGTACGACATCTGCTTTGCGGAACTTTGCTTAACGCGGAAGTGACCAGTACTTGAGGTATCGGCTCCGAAAAGTTAACAACCTGCACTCTTGATGTTCCCACATCGTTCACCACAGCACTCGGAATCAACAGAGCTTCGAATGTCAATCACAAGATGACTTCTTCAATCAAGCCAAGTAATAGATTTCTCACATCGATGAACGAATGTGAATCTTCCCGACATCCAAACGAACTACTTAAGGTTCGTCTATTTCCCAATCTTCTCCCTCTCACTCAACATATATACTCTACTATACATGTAATTAGGCTCTTCACAAACTTTAAGGTGTACGACACTTTCTCTAAAGTGGCACGGCATACGTTACTACTCTATCTACTCTTGGTTGTTGTGTTGCAAACATTACTCTAGCACAACAGCATCTTCTCAGAAGCATCATCCTTCCAGCGCTGACAGCCAGACATCTAAGTCAGAGTCGCGATCCCGGCGTCAATGGCACAGCTTTGAGACTCTGGCCCAAACCAGTAAGACTGAAGATGTGCCCCGCTATAATGTGCTAAAGCTGCTTAAGTGTTGAGCTGTTGAGTACTATTCAATTAGCAAAATATTGGTTCTCTCACACATTCCTACGTTTACGCAGATTATATATTCCGCTTGATTTGGCGGTGATGTCCCTTCCGATACCTAAAGATCTATCGGCCGAGAGATCAACATATTGGGTTATGTCAATGACCTTCCGATGCAATGAGCAATAGAGAAACTTACTCTCACGGGCGACACTTCTATGGGCCAGCTACTCGCTGATCGAACCAGAAACATACCAGTCCTTGCCGCCGAAGAGGAACGATCTTTCAAGTCCGTCTTCATCGCAGACTGTGCCTGCCCTGCGAGTAGAACGAATTTGGAGGAGAATTATAAAGTGACAAATATTTCAATATCGATTTCTTGAAATAGAAAAAGGTTCGGTGAAAAAGTTGGCACTGACCCGGTAAGAAGATCCGTCAATCATCCTCTGCGATATACCAGCGATTGATGACGCCATGCTGTATTGGGAAACGGTGGAGGACTTTCTTGAACTACATGCCACGAACGAAAATAGCGGCAATCACTCATGATGGCAATCCTGGATTACCCAAGACATCCTTAGGCATTGTGAAGATGTCGAGCCGCAATTTCACGCTTGGCTTTCTCCAGGACCTCATGAATACGTTGCTTGTTAAAATTACATCGAGTAGGCACTAAAAGCCGTGTGAGACATACAATACTGAATTATTGTTAACATTGACCAGGTGACAATTCGCTCTTGATTGACGGACGGCCACGAAGCAACATTTCCAGGTGATAGTTGGCTTCGCTGCTAAACTTCCCGTCACAATGATCATCGTTGTCAGAGCTCTCAATTTCACCAAGGTGGTGGATCTTACAGTCCGACTAAGGCGAAGCCACTGTCGTACATTCATGTTATATATGTATACCTTTCTCATTATTATGTTCTTCGCCTCGGCTACCGAGCTGATGGAAGTCAAAGCGCAGTTCGATGATTGGCAAGTGTGGGCTGTGTCTTGGATGCTGAAGGCTGAGCGCAAGACTGGAGGTGGCTTTCTGTGTGATGATATGGGGCTTGGTAAATATTCCAAAATTAACATTCCTTCGAGTTTGTCAACTACCATGCTCATGGTCCGGGCAATCCGGAACAAACACAATCAACGCCGCTGTAGCAGGAAACCGCTCGACGGACCTATGTTACGGCGACTACGAGAGCTCGCCCTAGATTCTAAGTGCGAACAACACCCATTTACAAAGATCTCTGCAATCACCAAAATACTCAAGCAAGGTTTTTCGTAAGCAAACGCGAGTGCTTCGCAGATCAAGTACGAGCTTCTGATTATAAAGTCTTTTGCTCGTTATGCAGGACGATCGTTGATGGAAGCAACTGTAATTAAAGGACAAGTTGTGGACGTCGAAGATACAGACTTCTCTTGCTGAATGTCACACGGAACACAGCTTCTTGATTTTTGAGATAACGTACGAACTTCGGCAGATTTAGAGCGAGGCTGATTGATCAAAACACGTACAAGAAGTTGCAGCAGATGAGATTGGAAGGCGATATTGTTGAAAACCAATTATGGTTTCGTCTTCAGATGTGACTTACTATATTTGCCAGGACTAGAATACCGGTTGCCATATTTTTCAAGTTCTGCACTTCGATCGATCGGGTCTCAAGTTTATGAACTTGATCTGATCTCTTCTACAAAACAAGCAACTCTGGGCAAGATCGCGCCTCTCTACATGCTTGTTCTCTTTTTGCTTATCGGCTAATCATATACATATATACACTGTCTGAAAAAAACAAGCCATTGTTGAACGGTGCCACCTCTATTCTCCTACAAGGGCGTCTGAAATGTGCAAGACGTGGTATTTGCGTGAAGCAATAGAAAGATGGTACACAGCGTGAGGACATCAAAGGGCTGGGCGATCAGCCAGAATAGATCAAAGAATCTGCCGCCAGTCATTCAAGCTGTCTCGCTAAGGTGAATCTATAAATTCACAGCCGGGCGAAGTGCTCTCGTTTTGGTGTTTCGAAGCAGTCCACTGCTGAATCGAACGGGTCTCCCCTCTAGCTTTCTTTTAAGTCTGCTAAGTTGGGATCGAGATCTGGTAGCCGAAATGAAGTCGGCGTGCTCGCAGCAGGAGAAGCCTTGATGGATGGACTCCTTCGCGTCACGCAAGAATGGACGAGGTATCTGTGTCACTGGAAATAGTCGAGGTACTTGCAACGCTATCAGGGATCTGCTGATGCTTCCCCCGCTGCATCAAACTATGGCATCATCATTGATAGCGACGGAGAGAAATTCGTACTCCCAAAAGATAATTAGTTCGGAGAAATTATCCCAACCGAGTTGGCGATGGCCACAGTGGTCCACGACAAGGGTGCTCGGGAAGCGCGGAGAGATTCGGGATAGGAAATCTTTTATGGAAGCCTCCTGAGCTCGAAAGCAAGTAGATGCACAGCTTACAGTCGACGCTGGAGACGACGACCGGAAGCTGCAGCTTGAGGCCAATACTTACCATCAACGTCCGAGCGCACATCAAATACAAGAATGATTGATTCGCGCTTTTCGACAGAGGACCGCGATCGTTCAGAATGATGCTCACTCGAGGCAACGCAGACTTGTATTGGGCTGCAGAGCTGGGCGGCCCACCACCGACTGGAAGATGCACGCTCTTGGTCTATTGAAGCCTGAGGCTGTATGAGAAAATCACCGATGCTTTCGCAACCCAGCTAAAGAATCAAGGCCTCATAAAGGGATCACTGTAGGCGAAAGATGTTAAAAGAAAGCTTGAGAGGATTGTTCAAGGCTTTCAAGCTGTCTGATCTTGATAGCTTCTCTTCTTCAGATTGTTACCGGAATAGTCCCAACGCGCTCTCGAGATGATAGTACAGAACATTCGACATTATGAACAAGCGGCATAAAGAAAGAGGAGTTGCTGGCGAGCCCGAAAGGTTGTAAACAATCTCAAAGTATTATTTGCAGATGTATAACGGAAATTACGTCTGGCAGCAGTAACAAGCAACCGGCTCTCAAGCGAAGAATTGTACAGAACGATTCAAGTGTGAGAAGTTATCTTTCTATGACTTTCAGAAGCAATCTGCCGTACACTACACTACGCAGCTACCGCAAGCTATTATGGAGGACGAGAAGGCACGTGAAACGCCGAGTAAGATTACGATCTTATAGAGCCCTGCAGGACAGGGGGGCTAGTGCCGGGGATGAGGGAGATTAAGGGGTCAGTGCTTGGTCGTCTGCTATACTATTTAGTATGGCAATTGCCCATTGCACTTTTCTCTTTTCTTCTCTTCTTATTGCATTCGACTTTTTTGATTATCGCGCATACTATTGTCTTTTTGCAATTGTTTTTTTCTATATTATTGTCTTGTAATTTTTTTCTTTATATTATTGTCTTGTAGTTGTTTCTTTTATCTTTTATTTTATTCTTTTAATTTGTCGCTTTTGTTGTTATAATATCTTGTAAAAACAAAATTGCTAATATTGTCGCAATTAAGAAGTTGTTTAATGTTCGACGTATATTTTGTGTTAAAAAATTTGTCTTTAAAACGCAATTAAATGCTTGTTTCAATAAAGAATTCGATATTTTTTCGCAATAAATATCTAGAAACGTTTTACGACGTTGTTTATTATTGTTTTTTTTTGAACAATTACAATTTCTTTGTCTTTTATTGTTATCTTTGTTCGCGAAAGAAAGAAACAACAAACAAAATATTATTTTAAACAATAAAATTGTTGCTTTTTGTCTTAGAGCTAAGACAATAACAAAAGAGATTACTATACAAAAATAAATAACAATAACAAAAAAGACTCTTGTTATATAAAAACTTTAATTGCAAAATTTAATAATAAGTAATATATATATATCTACTTTTATAACTTTTATCAATTTAATAATATTGTTAAATTGTATTGTTAAAGCAATATTTAAAATTAATACTTTTATTATTATATTTTCTAATATATTGCGTTGTTATTTAAACAATATCTTCTATAATAGATTAAATATTATAAATATTATAAAATTTACTATTAATTTTTTTTTATTACAACAATAGATGCGTTTAATTTTTTTAACGCAAGAAGTTTTCTAGATTTAATTTGTATTTTTAATATTTATATCTTTATTGCTCTTAGCTTTGTTTTGTATCTAACAATAAGATAAAAATTTTATCAAAATATTATTCTTTATTGTTAATATATAATAAATATAACAAGTTACAAAAGTTTTGTTTTTATTAAATTCTATTATTAAGAGTTTATTATTTTTATTATTTAAATAAGTTAAAATAATTCTCTATATTAGATATTAATATATTTTGAAATAAAGTAAAAGTTTGTCGACATCTTTAAGAAGCAATTCGATTTCTTGTTCTTGTTAATATTTTTGCGAAAATTATATTCTATTGCTAGTTTTGCAAAAAATGTCTTTATATTTGTATTTAATAAGTAATTTATTATTATAAACAATATTTGTTGTTAATAAATTAAGTATAACAAATATAGCAACAATATTAATTGCAAATATAAGTATATATATATATTTTATTAAAAGATTTACAATTCTAATTATTGTTTTAATAAAATATAACTTTTAATAATTTTATTGTCTTTTTTATTTTTCGATATATTTAATTTGTTAATTTTTGTATTAAAGAGCTTTTTATATAATTTAATATTTTTAGACAAACTTAATTTGTTATTAGATAAATCTTTATTAATAAACAAATAATATAAATACTTAAAAAGATATTTTAATAAATATTTTGTTTTTGCTCTTTTAAATATAATTACGCGAAATACTAAAATCGAATATATTAACTTATATATCTTTTGTATAGATACTAATTATATTTTCGCAAACAAAGCTTTTAATATACTTATTGTCAATATTAATAAACAACTATAGATAGATTGTTTAATTATATTATTTGCTTTGCTATTTAATTTATATATATATTTATTATTAGATCTTATATTAAAATATAACAATAATTAAAAACGCATTTATAATCTTTTCTTCTCTAAAAACATCTTTGTTAATAATAATATATTTTGTAATTAAGAAACTTTTAAATATATTGCAATTAATAATATTATTGCAATTCTTATTATACAAGAACAAGAAATAATATTTTTTAAAGAGAATCTTGCTAATATTTTTAAATATATAATAATAACAATATTTAATTAATAACTATTAGACTTTTAGTAAAATTTTATTTTTTATATAGAAAATTTTCTTCTCTTTAAGCTACAAATTGTCTCTTTTTTTTTAATTTATTTGCAAAGATTTTATATTAAATATTAATATAACTTTTTAAATAACAAATTCTTTTATATTATTTAAACAATTTCTTTGTTATTTTATTATTTTTTATTAATATTTTGTTTTATTAAAAAGAGTAAAATTTGTTTTGCAATCTTTTAGAACTTCGAAGCAATAAAAAGAAAAAATAATTAAATTAACAAATAAAGTTTCTAAGTATTAAAATAAATAGTAAGACAATAAAAATATCGTTGTTTTTTATTAAATTATAACAAATTTATAATTTTGTTATTATAACAATAAAAGCAAAAACACTTTTATATTAAAGCTTAGAGATTCTAGTAGACTTTCTATTCTTTTGTGTTAAAGTAATAGTATTAAGACGCATCTTTCTAAATACTTTATATATTTTTTTAACAAAAAATATACAATATTACAATATTATTGTCTTTATAACAAGAAATATAATTTGGTAATATTATTTTTTGTTACGTTAAAACAATATTAAGATTTTATAATTTGTTGTCTCTTATTTAATCTTTTATATATAAACAAGTACGTTCGATTTCTAGAATATAGACAATTATTAAATATTGTATAAAGACAATATATTTATTGATATTTTTTCTAAACGCTATTTTATTTATATTAAGAGCAAAGCTCTTTATATTAATACTTATAAAATAAAAGCGATTCTTTATATTTTTTGTCTTTAATTGCTTTGTTTTTGCAATAATAAAATTATTATTTATAATAATAATGTTGTTATTATTGTTAATCTTAATAAAGAATTTATTTGCAATAACTTTATAAATTTGTTATAAAATATTGTTATAATTCTTACTTTTAACAATATATTAATAGAGTTGATTTAAATTAACTTTAAATTAAACAATTTTGCAAATTTATTATTATAAAATAAATACAAAACTATTGTTAATAAATATTTATAATTATTATATTTTGTTGTTTAAATTTTCGCAATCTTTTTAACTTCTAATATACAAAGATATTTTTAAATTAAAATATAATTTTTTTTCTATAATAAGAGTTTATTACTACTATAAGAAATCTTTATTCGACAATCTTTAAAAGTTATATATAATATTGTTGTCTTTATTTTAATTGCAATACTTTGTTTATTATTATTTAAAACTTTATTAATTAAGTTATTTATTTAGATTTTAATTGTATTAAAATTAAAATTATTAAAAAATATATTTGCAATCTTTGTTCTACTTACATTAATAGAGACTATTTCGATTATATAATTTTTAATAACTTTTTTCTTTTTTGCGTTATATACAATATTAAACGTTGTTAAAACAATAATATTTTTTGTAAATACAAAATTATTATACAAGATATCTTATTAAATATTTTATCTATTTTTAATATTATTATACAATTAGATACTACTTTTTACGTTGTTTTTTGCTTTGTCTTTGTAGATTTCTTGCAAATAAGTAAATTTATATAAAATATATACAATTTAAACAATGCAAACTTTGTTAATTAATTTATTATCAAATTATTTATTAAACTTTTTGCAAATAAATTTAAACTTAATATTTTTGTCTTTAAAATAGATTCTTTTTGCAAAGATATTACTTTTAGAATTGCAATTATTAATAATATTAATTGTGCAATTGTCTTTTTAAAAAGAATATTTCTTATAATATTTAATTGCTCTATTAACTCTTTATTTAATATTAACAAAAATATCTTTAATAAAAAAAGAATTATTAACGTTTTTTGTTAAAAGCTTTGCTCTTTAGATTACAATAATTACTATATTAATTTTTTTTGTTGCAATAAAATTATTAAAATACGCAATTTTAATATATTAAAGACTATAATTATACTTTTAAATTGTTAGAAATTTAATATGTATTTTTGCTATATTAAGATTAATTTTAATCTAATTTTGCAAGCTTTGCATTATTATTAAAGTTGTTAATTTTTATTGTTTTTGTTTTAATAATATTGTTTTAAAATTTAAAGAAAGTTAGTTAACTTTAAAGCAATCTTAATAATTCTATTAATAACTTTGTTTTATTAACAATCTCTTTTGCACGCATTAGACAACAATAAGATACTTTTTAAAATAATTAATATTTATATATTTATATATAGAAAATAGACATTTTTGTCGCATCTTTTTTAGCTTTTTGCTAGATTTTTTGTGCTCTTTTTGAGTTTTAAAAGCAATAGCAAAGTCTTGCAAGATAAAAGAGCTAATATTAAGAATAAGAGAAATTAAGAAGTTAATGCTTAATTGTTTGCCATATTATTTAGTATAACAATTGCTTATTGCATTTTTCTCTTTTCTTTTCTTCTTATTATATTTGACTCTTTTAACTCGCTCTCTTATTTCTTTTTTTTTGCTTTTGTCGTCTAGATAGAAGGGAGTTAATTGGCTTCGAAGCAATCTTGATAACCTTGCCAATGGCTTTGCCCCATCGGCGACCTCTTTCGCACGCATTAGACGACGATAAGATGCTTTTCGAGATGGCCGATGCCCAAACACTTGTATATAGAAAATAGACATCTTTGCCGCATCTTTCCTGGCTCTTTGCCAGATCTTTTCTGCCCTTTTCGAGTCCCGAAAGCAGTAGCATTGTAAGATTCCAGACTATAGCTTTGACATACTTATCAAAGTTCCAGATGCTATGGCTCAAGGTTTACTTGAACATTTTGAGTGATTGGTCAGCTCGAGCTAATTATGTTCTATCCAGAAGACTACGCGCAACTTGCCAACGATATCTACGATTTGAGTAGTAACGTAATTGCTATGGCGATAACGTACCAGGAATCAGACGACCAATGGGTGAAGGAGTACCACCAGATACAACGCCACGCCAGAATGAAAGGCAAGCTACGTGGGCAAGCAGGAGGTATGCGGATTGACGACACAAGTTGGCGCAAATACAATTGCGGATCGTTAGAAGGTTTTCGACACATTTGAGGAGTATCGGGTGGGAGGCCCGCCTCTACAACTCTTTCCACTCACAGACACTCATTTCGATTCTCGACGAAACATGTTTAGCATGTGCGGTTATGAGACAACTCTTACCAGGCTTCGGAGCGCTTCTCAGATAGATAGGTGTCTTACCCCCCTTAGATATGGTGACTAGGGATCTTCTTACCAAATTCGTACAGAGCTTCCATACAGTCATATCTACCCTCACAGCCATCACATGGAGCACGGCCACCATTATGGAGCCGGTCCCCCATGATGTTGGCCCCAGTTCTGCGGCCCTATTCTTATTCCAGCTCGCAGAAATATCGACGTAAGGTGCAGTTTGGAATTCGCAATCGACTACAAACCTTCGCCCCTTTTGACACGCCGACCGGCCCCAGAATCCACCTCCACGACTTCACCACCTCCTTCTGTTCGGTTGAGACTCAAATCACAGACAAGATCCTCTGTATCATGGCTGCGGACTTGACGTCCACTGGTGTCGTTGCCAAATCCCAACATTTTTCATTTCGTTTTCATTCCTTATTGCTATGCTCGAAATTACCACACTATCTGTGAGCTTGTCGCCCGGCCGTATTTAACGAAGTTGGTCAGGTTGTAGTGTTGACCCTAGATTTCAGAGCTTTTGGCAAGCTGTTCGTTCATTTAGCAGTGAGTGGAGAGTAACGAAGAACAGGATTTATATCGGAGCGCCAACAAGCTTACCCCTCCGCCGAACATGGGTCTTGAAAAGACGTAGTGGCCTCCCTGCACTCGCTGGTTTGATTTTCCAAAAACGAAGAACAATGTCACGATTTCAGGTTCGAAATCAACCCAGACAATAATTGCCCTGGTGAGCGAGAGAACGCAAAAGGTAGACCTCTTTTTCGTGATGTTCCCCGTACGTTAGCACATGTCACAAGAGCAGAAATAAATCTCTAGAAGGACTCTATGGAAGTCTTGCGCAGAAGGTTTCAATATAATAGCACTGGCTTCTTACGCTGACCCAGGCAATCTTCTTGAAGTATCTTTATACGCTCGGACCTTTATCGAAAAATGATGCTGACATATTTCTTGCAACAGCACAGAGTTCGGGTTCGTATATATCGATACAAGGGTCCTCCAAATCATATCTTCAAAGAAAAACGCCAAGAGTTGGTCCAACTTGATACGATACAGCTATGTCTGTGTCAAAGAATAGACTGAATACAGACAACATTTCAACGATGGCGATCCAACAAACTTCCATTTCCGAAACGCCAAGAGTGTTCGATTGGGAAAGAATACCGATACAACGAGCAATGCAAGATAATCGGACGAAGAGATATTGAATCAACTCTGACGAGCTTCTTTACATTCCTTAGCCAACTGAACAGAGAGTAATCCTTCGTGTCTGCTTCGACGTCGATCGTCTCTGAAGCGACAGCTTTAACTACATTACATTCTCGTACTCGTGCGCTCGAAATGGAAATGGCGATCGCGGCAGCTCCAGCCTTAGCTATACCTACTCCCCGAACGCCAACATTTGAGATTCCCATGACGACTCCGACGATAATGTTGGTCTCAGCGTCGACCGCGGGGTGCGCATGCCCATTCAAGGCCAGAAAAGACCGACAAACCGGCGGAACAATCGACACAGAGAAGGTGTACTGGCGAAATATCATATATACAAGAATGACGTACTAAGTATAAAGCTAAGTTCGATCTTTTTATCTCTGAACTTAAATTCCCTTGATTACGCCTCCTGGGTTGTGCTGCTGGATCTCAATTCCGTCTCTACTACAATAACATCTGATCAAGTTCAACCATCGTCGGCTTTTCAAAAGCTCCACTATCGCAATTTGTGGCACAAAATGTCGTTCATCAGCTTTTTTATAGTTGACGAAGTGCTGAAGAGACGTTATCACCAAAATGTAAAAAATGGATGGGCACGTTTTCTGTACTATTTGAAGATTGAGGATAACCTAAATCAGGAGGAGGTGATACTAAGAGTAGGAGTGATAGTACGTATAGCAAAGCATTGCGAGTAAGTCCACTGCATACAGCCAATGCCGCAAACAGCACTTTTGCACCCGTTGAACTCACTACTTGGACACAGGTATTGTGCAGAAGACTTACACTGTACTTGCAAGACAGCTGTGCTGCTTGTCATCGCAATGCAGCATGTGATATGGCGGGTCGACAAGCCATAGTTACGATGTTTGTTGTGGTCCTAGACCGTGTCCTAGGAACACTGTTAGCCTCCATTGTTAGAATGTTTACCACATGACAGCGCTCATCGTACTTGTTTATTTTGTCTTTATATTCCTTTTCATATTGAGAATACCTACAATGGCGCGGAAATCGATAGCTCGCAAGAATCCAGGAACTTCCAAGACGGATCTGATTCGATCGAACAAGGTAGGGGCTCTCCCCAATCCACTGCTGTTTTCTATCGCTCACGTGTTGATAGAGGATGTTTCGCTGCAATTGGAACCCGTATCTAAGTCGAAGTCAAAGCGCAAAAAGCCAGTGACTGAGGATTTGGAAGAGCGCGAATCAGGATCAAGCGGCATCGAGCAGGAATTGCCGGCAAAGGGCCCTCATACTCTATTACAGCGAGTGCGGCTTGCCAATCGCACAGTCACTCAAAGTACATCACCAGGCACATTCTTTCTCTACAACGACACACAGAAGCGGCCGGCATTATTCTAATCACTTCTGGCTACCATATCGTCGGCAAATAGAGAAAAGTCCCGAAATATGCGGCAATGGGGAGATTGCCTAAATCAAGGTGTTGGAGAAGCCTGGTACCTGCTTATGGTCATTGAGATCTATCTATGCAGCAGAACTGACAGTACCACAGTCTACGAATGGGCGCAAGAGGCGTGCTTCGACGCCACCTGGTATGTATTAAGTCCTCTCCCGTTGATTGAATGACATACTCACAAGCTGCAGGCAATGGTTCGCCATTCGCGGAACTTCGCAATTCCCCCTCATAATAAGACTCCCGAGCTCGAATCGGTTCTTGCTACCTACCACCTGTTACTCTTGGACTCTTTAAGCAGTCATTCAGTGTAACATTTGTCCAACAGCGAATCTTGACGCTAATACCATAGAAATTCTCTTGCTCGTATTCCCTCAAAGTAGAACTACTTAAAGTATCATAATGTGGCAATCATTGTTACAAGCATCTGTACCCGTATCCACAATCGTCATCCCACTGTTGCCGGCCTTGACATTGTAAGCTCGACTACCGCCAGTTTGTGAACACACCGGTCCGCACTCAATGATAACCTAGCTTCGCTCCACTACCCTACATTACTTCATCGAACTGTGTTCCAACTTACTGCAAGGTCATAAGTTTCTTCAGAGATAAATCGATCTCTTTACCTGATCTTGTTACTTATTACTTTGAGATAGCTTGCAGACGGTGACCTGGGCATCAGATCAATCTCTTGTCCAGTCAGCAGTGCTTTGATTAGAACGGAACGCTGGTTCACAAGAGTTCTGGATAAATTTGACGAGTCCCCTATCCAACAGCTTCCTCTGAGCTTTCGCCACTTTGTGGGAAATACACACATATGAAAGTCCTCAGTTGCCTAAGCGTACTTTACACTATGAAAAAAGGACTACTTACTGAAGCCACATTGGTTGAGTGAGACTACGCGCAGAAGCTGAGAAAGTTCAGATCTGCGGAATGGACCTTAAAAC
>JAABUW010007892.1_pt1 | contig 12630 bp, 11 predicted proteins | sample 5560081 | NCBI WGS metagenome assembly JAABUW01 (sample SAMN10711882, study PRJNA513363) | rock metagenome | isolation source: Antarctica rocks | place: Antarctica: Victoria Land, Knobhead sud | reverse complement strand
GCTCCTTCCGCGGTCTGTGCTTAGAATTTGCATCCCCTTTCCGCGCAGGGCAAGGACGACCCTGGGGAAAGTACACATGCTGCTTCTCCATACCACGAATCCTCCTCCACCACCCATACTCCGAACACCCATTGACCAAGTCGCCGCGACTCCTACCAAGGGGAACACATACATCGCGCGAGCACCAACTCACGAACAAGAGGAACAGGCGGAGAAGAAGTTCACAATGGCCGCATCAACCATGTCCTCGCAGCCGCAGAGCTCCGTGTTCCCCAAGGCGCACGTCGGTTTCGACAGCATCACCAGCCAGATCGAGAAGAAGCTGTTGAAGCGCGGCTTCCAGTTCAACGTCATCTGCGTTGGTACGTTCAATCCTCATTCCACCCAACCCCAGCGATATGAGTGAAGTGCTAACAAGTACACAGGCCAGACCGGTCTCGGCAAATCGACGCTGATCAACACCATCTTCGCCTCGCACCTCGTCGACAGCAAGGGCCGCCTCTCGCCCTCCGAACAAGCGCGTAGCACCACCGAGATCCACCCCGTCACCCACATTATCGAGGAGAATGGCGTGCGTCTACGCCTCAACATCGTCGATACACCCGGCTACGGCGATCTCGTGAACAACGACCGCTGCTGGGACCCCATCGTCAAGTACATCAAGGACCAGCACTCCGCCTACCTACGCAAGGAACTCACCGCACAGCGTGAGAGGTATATCCAGGACACCCGCATCCACTGCTGCTTGTACTTCATCGCACCTACCGGACACGCGTTGAAGCCGATCGACATCGTGGTGCTGAAGAAGCTGAGCGAGACCGTCAACGTCGTGCCTGTGATCGCCAAAGCGGACAGCTTGACCCTGGAAGAGAGGCAGTTGTTCAAGGACCGCATCAAGGAGGAGTTCGCGTTCCACAACATCCGCATGTACCCCTACGAGAACGAGGAGTATGATTCCGAGGAGGCGGCTATGAACTCGCAGATCAAGGTACACCATCTCCTTCCTCCACTCCCACTTTTACTTTTCTGATTTGCTTCGCAGTCCATCATCCCCTTCGCAGTCGTCGGCTCCGAAAACAGCCTCACCCTCAACGGCAAGACCGTCCCCGCGCGCCAGAACCGCTGGGGCACCATCAACGTCGAGGACGAGCGGCACTGCGAGTTCGTCTACCTGCGCGACTTCCTCACCCGCACCCATCTGCAGGACTTGATCGAGACCACGAGCCAGATCCACTACGAGAGCTTCCGCGCGAAGCAGTTGCTGGCGTTGAAGGAGAGTTCGGCTCAGGGTGGGCATGGGAGCAGGTGAGTACACAACCCAACCCGCTCGAAACCTTGACTGGTGGCAAGTACTGATAAATGATTGCGACAGACCCATCTCCCCAAGCGCAGAACGCGAGCTCAGCCGGCAGAGCCAGCGGATGACGATGAACGGGTACAATTAAAGCGAACGGCACAGCACAACACCCTCCAGCACCTCATCATCCGTCCTAGCAAGCGAACATATAATATTATACCCTCTGACCCCAACCACCCTCCCGATCATCTCGTCTTTTTGATTTTTGGCGTGTGTGCTGACATACGATGTCGAATCAAGTCCTCCGCCGTACTCGTCCACCCCGGCGCGCACGCATGCTCGTGCGATCGCGAGCCAGGGCTAGGTGGCTAGGCTTGCGCGGCTGGATCCGATTGATACCGGGGTGATCTGAGGTTTCCAGTGAGGGCGAAGGGGTGGCGTGGGTATGGAGTCAGTTGTGCGGGAAAGTTTTGATACCAGCGAGTCTCTTTTGTTGTGGGAGGTGCGCATGGAAAGCGATGGAGTCTGAGAGCGGGTATTACCTGGTGTAGTACATAGGAGAGAGCCAGGAAAGAGTAATGTGTGTATTCGTCTCGACGTCAGTGCCAAGTATCATGGGCGCTACACAGCATCACCAGTCATCCAATCCAAGCTCGTTCGCCTCAGCCAGGACGGGGTAGTAGATGCTTCTCATCGGTGTGACCAAACCATAACAGTCATAAATCCGCAAAACATCAAAGCCGTGCCGCACCACTACGCTTCCCGGAACTGGACGGCTCGTCAGGAACAATAGCGACGTTTTCCCCCGCGACACCAACGAAGCGAGCGCGGTGGTGAACCCCCCGAGATTCTCGCATTCTTCCACACCATCTAGGATTATCCGCATGTGATCGAAACAGCCCACGCACTGCCGCACCAACGCGGACAGTTCGCGTCTGTTCGGAAGACTTTGGCCAAGCCGCTCATCGAACGTGCGATACAGGAGCTCGAAACACGCCTGGTTCTGCTGGGCGAGCTGCGCAGCCAGACAGGCGAGCAGGGTTTGCAGGGTCTGCCCTGGCCGGCAGTAGTAGTACGCCAAACCGGACTGTGGATGGGCGCGGTGCTTAGCCTCGTCGATCAATGCTCCTGCGAGCGCTGTCACTCTCGTGTCGCTGTTGCCTTGGATTACGAGACCGGGGCTCGAGAGCGTGAGCCAATGCTTGAGGGCTGGGTCGGCGGCGCGGCCGGGTCGGGTGTCGTGGAGGCGCTTTTGGGTGTTGGCGAGGTGGTGGTCGGCTGCGTCGAGTGCGTGGAAGAAGGTCAGGACGCTGCGGCGTTGTTGGTCGAGGAGGACGGTGGTGACGAACTCCATACTTTTGCGGATCTCTTCGACTTCACGGGCTGTTCGTTCGACTGTCGAGACGATGCTCTTCGTCTGATTGGCATCGATCAAGACGTTGTTCAAGATCTCAACGGACAGCGAGACATCAAAGATAGTCATGTAGCGGTCCAGATCCGCCAGAACTTCCTGGGTTTCGTCTGCTGATATCGGCCATTGCACAGTCCGCTTCCACTTCGTTAGCGTAGACACGCGAGCATCACTTGGATCTGCAGCCACCAGATGATCTCGGAGCGCTTCGAGTGTCGCCTTGCAGTCGAGCACCTCCTCGGCTGGTATGCACGATTCCAGACTACCACTCGCTGCTTCATCAGCAAGACTCTGTACGCCTCTTAGCACACCAAGAAGCGCTTGGATATGCTTCAGCAGGGCTCGAGACTCTTTGCTAGCGTTCTTGCAGGCCTTGATCGTCTTGTACGTTCTCGTGATTACGATATCCGAGAGGGTGATAAGGCCCGCTATGCCTGCTGCGATATCCAGACCGGCACTCATGGCTATACTTCTCAAAATTTGCTTGTTGGTATGGGAGGATCTCTTGTCCAGAAGAGGGCAGTACCTCAAAGCCAGAACGATATGTTGCCATAGTGAAAAGTAAATGAGATGTCGCCGCACGGCTGCTATCACAGCTTGCGCCACCACCAGGACTGTGGCCGTGTAGCTGTGCGCAGCCTTTGGGTACTTACATGCACGCAAGGCTCTCGCCCTCTCCAGCTTGTTCGGAGGAGAGTCAGTGAGAGTCAACAGATATGAGCTGAGGGTTATAGACAGGTGAGAATCCAGATGCAGGGGTCTGACGTGCTCCTCGAGGCTCGATGCTTCCACTGTCGCGACCCTGCACCCCGTGGACATGGCGTAGACGCAACCTCGTGGCGGCAGCGCCTTCCAGTCGACTCGAAATCTCACCGGAGTGACGAGTGCAAGGGAAGAATAATCTGAGATCGGGTTCGTGTTGCTGACACGTGAAGAGATCGGCGGATAGGGTTCGATGCAGTATATTTCAGGCGTCCAGGCGGGTAGAACGCGTAACAGGTTACATGTCGCATGCTAAGCCAGGAGCCTATCCGTAAATTTAGTATAGGGACCGCCTACTTAAAGGTGAATCGAGTGGTTATAGTTAGTATAGCTCGTCGTCGTTACTAGATTAGGTTGTCTATCATTACTAGTAGTTATTAGAAGGTATAGTTAGCTAATATATTCTCCTAACGAGCCTCTAGTCGTACTAAGACGCCCTCTTATAAGGTGAATTCTAACTAAGCCTCCTTTATACTTATAGTAACTAGACGTAAGCGTAAGGCCTTTAAAGTAGCGCCCCCTTAACCTCCGCTAGCTTATTAAGAAGGAGGAGATAGTATTATAAAAGGAGATAGTATTATAGAAGGGGGTGGTACTAAAGAGGGGGATAGTATTAAAGAGGTAGTAGATAAAGCTACTAGTACTTAACGCTATAAGTATTTTCGACGGCTTACGCGTAAGGTTAGAGCTAATAGACGTCGTTAATAAAAGGAGAATAGAGAGGTACTACGTAGCTTACCGCCTATAGACTTTAAGGCCTCGTCGTCGTTAAGAGTACGTAACGAGTATTAGGCTAACTAGGACCTCCGGTATTACCTTATAATTAAGCTCCGCTATAGACTTAAACAAGCTATCTAAGGGGGATATAGCTCGTTAAATAGCTTATACGATATCTTAATCCTCTTAATCGTACGGACGGATACGCTAATTTCTACTACGATAGCCCTACTTGAATAAGACGAGTAGAATAATAACGCCTTAATACGGTTATACGTCTATAGCTATAGCCGGCTCCCTTAGGGAGCTATATTAACCGCTATAGTTACTTTAAGGACGAGCTAACTACTAATATTTACGTGTTAAGGTAGACGCGTCGAGAACCCTATATAAAACTTACGGAGGCTCTCCGGGCTTAGCATTCGACATGTAACCTGTTACGCGTTCTAATCAGGCGTCCAATCTTAGGGTTTAGCCAGCACGACAAGCTTCATCAGCTCTTTCGACATCGTTTGACCTTCAGCAAAAGGGAATGTTCTATGCCCAAGGGTCCTGAAGCGACCAAGTCATGCCATACGCAAGATAAAGTCTCAACGAAGCTGACGAGAGACGACTGATGTTCCTGAACATAAAAAGAAGCCGGTCGCTTAAAGTCTTCTTGAGCACCTTCCCCGTTGGGTGGGAAGTGGAGTCTAGCGCAAGCCACATCAAATCTTCCAGGGGCGGGACGAGTCCAGATGCCACGAATTTAGGTCCAGAAAGCACGAATAGTGCAGGGCTGAGAATACCGTGCATCCACGACCGATACGATATGGAACTCGCGGCGCCTATTCTCAGCTGGGTACCGCGTGGCAGGTAGCAATCACTGCTCTCCGTCTCACTGTCTTCTCATTGTGTAACTTTCTATCCTTCCGTTGTGGGACAACTGTATGGACCAGCAAGATCATGCGACCAAGGATCCAATGGGCAACGCCAAGTATACCGCGCTCGAACATGATGGGTTGGAAGTGGTGACGCCGAGCGAAGCTCCCGAAGTGGCGCAGGATGAGGCGTGGAGGTCACAGTTTTCCAAGGATCGGAAGTCTTCGTTGTTGAAGCCGGAGGCAGTCTACGATGCGCCGCCTTACAGAGATTATGGGGAGAAGGAGAATGTCGGAATCGGCAAGCGGGATGAGGAGGGTTTGCAGCACATCGACAGACGAGACGAAGAGGGCATGCAATATGACGAAGCGGCCAACGGAGGGTACGCGGCTAGTGGGAAGGTGGCAGGTGTGTCGGAGGAAGAGATGGGGAACGGACGGAGTAGGAGGACATACTGCTGTGGTATGAGTAGACGACTGGTGATCATCCTCATTGTTGTCGTCATCTTAGTGGTAGTGCTTGGTGCAGTGCTAGGAGGAGTACTTGGGACAGTGCTCAACAAGAAGTGAGCGCTCTGATAACTTTGTGGTAAAGCACTTCCATACTGACCTGCTCGGTCCCAGATCAGAACCAGACGAATTAACCGGTCCCCTCCAAACCATCCCGAACACTGGCCTGACCGCCGCCCTCTCCTCCAACGATCCCGACCAACTCCTAACCTACTTCCAAGACCCCGAAGGTCGCATCCTCGAAAACTCATACAAACACTCAATATGGACCCTCTCCGACCGCACCAACCTCAACCTCTCCGTCGTCACCACAGCCGCCACAGCCGGCTCCCCCCTCGCAGCCCTCTCCTACTCCTACAACAACCTCAACTACCGCCAGATCTTCTTCGTTACCCCCACAGGCACCATCATGACCGCCAACTCCACCGCAACGATCTCCGGCACCTCCATCGCCACCTCCTGGAGCGCAGCACGCGCGATTTCGACAGATATAGTCGCACCCAATAGCATCGGCCTCGCCGCCTGCGTGAGCGAAGAGCTTATGGGCGGTATTCGCGTCTTCTACCCGTCCCAGTACGGCTGGGTGCAGGAGCTGAAGTATACTTTCAACAACGCCACCTGGGCCGAAGCTGACTACTGGAAGAAAGCCGACACGACCTCCGGCCTAGCCTGCGCGGTCAAGAGCGGGAGCTCTGGGAACTCGTTCTTGAATCTGTACGTGCAGGTGGCCGGAAACGTCACGCAGTTCTGGAACGATGACTTCATGAACAACGGGGACTTCAACTGGAATGAAAACGGACCAGTTGCTTGGTCTAACCGCACAATCGCCTCCGGGTCGGATATTGCTGTGGCGGGTGACAATAGTCAGACGGAGTATGTGTATTACCAGCTTGAGGGCGGTGTGGTTACGAGGGGGATCGTGAATCCGACTGTTAGCAATTACGAGACTTTGTGAGTGTCTGTCCAGCCCGTTATTCTCATGTACGCAGCTAACAAGCAATTCCAACAGCGACGACATGCCACTCAATGCAGCAGTCGGCACCAAGCTCACAGCCGCGTTCTTCGACGGCGGATCTATGCTCATGTACCAGAACGCATCGAGCGTTTCGACGATCATGCTGGATAACGTCTCGCGGTATGGGGCGGAGATTGCGAAGGAACCTGTTCCCTGACGTGCACACGTACATTCCACTTGATTGTACATATTCATACAACTTTGCTAGCGTCTTTAGCGTACCTTCAGGACACGACATCGTCTATACAAATTCAAACGTATCTCCAGTCCCACCAAGCATAGCTTTCACCCTGCTACTCCCTACAACTCGTTCGAGTGCCAGGACATCCCATTTGGACATCATGATCCTCGTCGCTGCTTCATTTTCCTGCACTTTTGCGTCCCGCAGGCTTGTCTCGAGGTACGACCCAGCGATCTCCTCGTAGAAGACCGGATTATCGGGTAGCCCGTACATCACAACCCTCCGTACCCCCTTCAGCCGCAACCGAAAGAAATGGTGCGCACGCTGCGTGTACAGCAGAAAGCTGTGCCGTCCGTTGACGAAACGAGCACGCGCTCTGCGCTGGTCGGAAACTTCGGAGTACTCGTGGATGGTGCCGAAGGAGATGTTTTGTGTTTGTTGCGATGTGGCGAAGAAGTTCCGTATGCGTAAGAAGTCGTAGTAGGACGGGATGAAGATGACTATTCCTTGCCCGCCCTCAGCAGGTTTCGGCAAACGAAGGAGCGAAGGCAGGATCGCAGTCGTGAAGTACTTGAATCGAGCGTCCGGGTCTGAGGCTGGAGAAGGCGAGTCGAAGCGCGAGAACGTCTGTTTGATGCCGCCGATGTTGCTTACCGCGCTGATTGCGCCGTTGGTGTAGGTCGGCGTGAACTTGACTTTGCCGGCGACGTTCTGCATGGTGTTGTTGAAGAGGCGGTTCATTTCTGGTGTGATATAGGCGGCGAAGATGATGTTCTGGCGGAGGTACTTGGCATTGCCGTCGAGATAGTACGGGCGTACGCGGCTGAAGTCGCAGCCGTGGGCTTCTTTGAGCTGCAGGTTGAGGTGCTCGAAGACAGACTCGACGTTCGTCCAGTTCTGCATCTGCATTGCGTCGGCTTGGTCAACGATGACGATCTCGATTGAGCTGAGGAAGTCGTGGTCGCGCTTCTTTGGTTCTTCGTTCTCTAGTATGCGTCTCAAGCCGAGTGGCGAGGCGAGGATGATGTCTGATGTGTAGAAGGCGGAGAAGAACTTCAACGTCTTGCGAGTAAGCTTGATAGCTGTCATGAAGTTGTTGTCGTTATTGCCTGCAAAGAGCTCCTCGAAGTCTTCGGGCATGTCCCGTTCGTCTTCTTGTGGACTGGCAAAAGATGTGTCAAAGCGCTGCTTGTTCTCCTGCTGATCTGGAGCGAAGAGATCAACAAGCACCGAAGCGTAGTTGTGGCACGTTTGCCTGGTCTCTGTCAAGATCAGAACCTTCGGGCGTGTGAACCCTTGGTCTTGAACATCTGCATGTTCAGCACCATTGGCTTTTGCTAGACGTTCATTGTTCTTTATTACCTTGTCCCTGCCCTTCAGCACATGGTTGAGGGCATGGAGACAAGCTACTTGCCGGAGCGATGTGGCGTTCCCAGGAGTTCGACCACCGTAGAGCAGATCAGTGTAGTTTGTGATGTAAGGTGCGAGAATTTCCTGGACAGAATCGAATCGAGGCATGCATTTCTGGGCTGGAGCCAGTAGCCGCTTCTTGAGAAGTATATTGTCGGGACTCTGGATTGCAGCTTTGCGAAAGATGCTTCGTTCGGCAGATCTGGGCTTGGATGCGACCATCACGGAACGATCAGAACCACTATGTCTCTCGGCTTCCCAGTCGCCAGCTTGAACGGACTTTAATCGTCGTGAGAGCTCGTTGTCATCTGGGTTCGCGAACTGAACTTCGAAAGGGTCCTTCGACTCCTGAGGCTCGTCAATGTCGCTCTCATCGATCAGCTCTGCAATTTCGTCCTCGTCGTTAACCTCATCCTGGTTCTCGTCCTCGAGTTCTTGGAAAGTCCCGTTCGCATCTTCAGCGTCCTCGTTCTCGTCAAGCTCTGCGTCAATCAGCTCTGAATCTATGACTTCGCCATCATCAAGATCCCCATTCAGCTGTTCCGGAGAAACTTCAGCTTCGATCTTTCGCCGTTTCCTGTGGCGCCCGTTCGTCTCATCCGGCTGGAATGACTGTAAGAGCATATTATATGCTCTATTCTTCGGCACAGCATCAACGTCGTGGTCTTCATCTCCGCTCTGATCCTCATCGTCGTCGTCCGCTCCATCTGCACCGTCCGGAACATCGTCGTCATCCGACTCCGATACTGCCTCCTTGACTCTCTGGCTGTCGAATTTCCTGTAGCCAGATCGAGTCCTGATACCGCTTCGCGCGAGTTTTCCACTGTCTTGCGAACCGCCCCTTCCACCTCTCCCACCTCTGCCTCCCCTTCCGCCGCGACCACCCCTAGAATCGCCTCTGAACCCACCTCGTGAGCCTCCCCGAGAGCCACCTCTAGAACCACCCCTGAAAGTGCCTCTGCTACCACCTCGAGATCCACCGCCTCTAGAGCCGCCACCTCTGCTGCCACCTCGGAATGGTGCCATTATGTTAAACTTTTGTTGATAGAGAAACTTTCATGTGAAGTTGAATTTACTTCGCTATCGATAGCGCAACAAGCCACAACGCCACACCGCACGGGCAACCTGCGATTTCTCTCGGAAATCTTGGCAACACTACAACGAAGTGTCTCGTCAAATCCACATCTGCCAGACGTGGACAACAGCAAAACCGCAATCATGGCCGACCCCAAATCCCACCTCCATCTCGCCCGCCCCCTCGCTCCCGCCGCCATCTCGACCACCGCACCCTCAACCGCACCACTCTCCTGCACCATCCTCCCCCAAGCCCTCTTCAGCATCCTCGACCACGCCTCCCGCCGGCCCTCTGACCAAGAGCGCGTGATTGGCACCCTCCTCGGCACCCGCAGCGAAGATGGCACCGAAGTCGAAGTCCGGAATTGCTACGCAGTCCCCCACACCGAAACCGCCGAGCAGGTCGAAGTCGACATGGATTACCAAAAAGCCATGCTCGGTCTGCACCTGCGCGCAAACCCCAAGGAAGTGTTGGTCGGCTGGTACGCGACGAGCAGCGAGCTGAACACTTTCTCCGCTTTGATTCAGAATTTCTACTCGCAGCAGGGAGAGGGCACGTTCCCGCACCCGGCGGTGCATTTGACGGTGAATACGGTTGCGGGACAGGATATCGATGCGAATACGTATATCAGTGCGCCGATTGGTGTGACGGCGGAGCGGGCGGCGGATAGCTGTTTGTTCATTCCTGTGCCGCATGAGATCAAGTATGGGGAGGCGGAGAAGAGTGGGTTGGAGGTTATTGCTAGTGCGAGGGAGAAGGAGGACAGGAGTTTGTTGATGCAGACGGACGTGGAGACGCTGGAGCGAGCGATTGAGCAGGTGTTGGAGATGTTGGAGAGGGTGTCGAACTACGTCTCGAATGTGCTTGATGAGGAGGCAGAGCCTTCGTCGGCACTTGGGCAGTTTTTGATGAACACGCTCAGTCTTGCGCCGAAGGTGGATGCCGAAGATATTGAACGAGACTTGTATGTTGAGACTACCTGGCTCTACTTCGGATTCCTCGCTAACTGAATGTGCTCCAGCAACAACCACATCCAAGACGTCCTACTCGTCTCCTACCTCGCCAACACCATCCGCACACAGATCGATCTCTCCAACAGATTAGCAACCGCAGCACTCACGATGGGCACCGGCGATGTAGCACCAGCGGCCGATGGCCAGAAGCAGGACGGCGAGCAGAAGAGGGGGGGCGACCGTGGTGACCGAGGTGGTCGCGGCGGCCGAGGCGGCCGAGGCGGCGATAGGGATCGAGGAGGGCGAACGGGCGGTGCTGCTAGCTTCGCAGAGATGACCTAGATTCACGACCGTAAGAAACGGAGTTTGAAGGCGCAACGGTGACAATTCTGACATTGCAGCATTGAACCGCGGTGGGTTTAGAAGGGTGAAAAGCGGCATCGAATGAATCTGCGTAGAGCGGGTACGCGGTTTGCAGCATATTGAACTGTATGAAGAAGCACGATTGCCTGCAGTGAGCTATCTCATCGAAGTCTCAGCAAGTACTGAAGTGGGTATCTCAAGTGCCGTTTCGCTCTGTCCCACACCAAAGCATCCAGACCATCCTTTCCAGCGCCATCGCTAAGCAGTAAAACCCAAGTCCTCACTCCATCACGTCGCCACCCTCTTCGCTAGCCTCTCCCCACCCTCCTCGCCCTCCCGCCTCTTCCTCTTCCCCCGTCCCCTTCCCTTCTTACTCCTCATCTCCCCCTCCCCAACCCCACCTTGCGTAGCTACCCCCTCCAACACCCCCAGCCCTCCGCCGCCTTGCTCCACGCTTTCAAAATCCACAATCTTCCTCTCCTCCTTAATCCGCTTCTCCCTCCACAACTGCTCCAGCACCCTCCCGAGCAACCGCTCATCCCTCCTGAGCACGAATTTGAAATCATCCACCTTGATCTTCTGGCGCCTTGAGTAGGATGCGGACAAAGCGGCGTAGTGGCACGTCTCGATGATAAAGTCGGTCAGGATCTCGTCGAGGATTGTGATGGTCCCAGGTAGCGGGGAGGGAGTGGTGGGAGTGCGGTGCGGGTCGCCGAAGGCGTAGAGGAGGTCTGTTAGGTCCGAGGGTTGGAAGACGGAGCCGCGCGCGCGGGGGCGGGCGCGGGGCTCGGCCATGAGGGTTGGGGTTGGTGAAGGGCTAGGCTGGGTCCGTCTGTGGGTGAGTTGACGTGGTGTGTACGTGGGTGCAGGTGGGCTGTAGGTGGGCGGAGATGGATTGAAGGTCGGTGGAGGTGGGACGTAAGCGTGAGTGGAGTTTGGGTTGTAGATGTATTGAGTGTTGCCGTGGAGAAGGCCGATGCTCTCCTACGAGCTCATGGTTGCGTGAGGTCGTTGTGATGGTGTTTGGTGGGAGGAATGCCGTTTTGTGCTTCGTATGGTTTGTGGTCGGTGAGACGAATGTGCTGAGTGTGTTATCCAGTTGCGAAAGAAGAGGTGTCGCAAGGTCGTGGGCTTCGCATCGGCCGTTCAGTGAAGCTCACTGACGTTCGAAGGTGCCCGCCGTCCCACAACTTTCGCACGTATGCTTGGCAACAAACGTGAGGACAGTTTTCGAGATAACAGATGCTCCCGATCGGAACGTCGAACACCTACTTTTAAGCCGACAACCTCAACCAAGCCCCTCAGAACCATAGCAAAGGTCCGAGAGACAGATTGGCACAATGTTCGGCATCCTCAAATTCCAGACCTTCCTCCTGGTCGTGCTACTCTTCATCTGCTCCTGCACATATCTTCACGGAGTGTTTCCTGCATGGCTTGATCGGAACAAGTCTGGGTGGGGCGTTTTCACTCTCGACTGGCAAATACGACCGCTGACTATGTACAGACCACTTGGAACATTCTGGCGAGCAGCGAGAATAGGAGAGCGCCTGAGCCCATATGTGAGCATATGCTGTATAGTGATGGCGGTAAGTGTACCCTTGGCCTCTGGTCTCACAATATGATCTTGGCTAACGACTACTAGGTGAGCTTGATAACGAGCGATTGAGCATAGTGGGCTTGCGATAGAGGTTCGTGATTAGCGCAGGCGTTCAGGTGTTATGACGGGGATGAAGTAGATGCCACGAAGGTGATGAAATCGACGTGCATTCTTGCTTCACCACCACCGTGTGTATGGAGTAGCTACGAAACCGTGGAACTGCTGAGTGTGTCGTGCATGCGTGCATGTATCTCGACAGGCTTCCCAGACGGCAGCCAGCATTCAATCAAGCTCTGCGAAAAGCAACTCGATCTTCCGCTCCAGATTAGCCTTAAACTCTCGATCCTCCTTCCTTGCTTGCTTCACCTCATCGCGTGCCTGCTCTCTAGCAGCTTCAGCTTCATCAACTAGAGAAGCGAGCTTCGCCTCGAAGGACTTCTTCGCCTGCTTCACGCCCTTCTTCTCCTTCGCGACAATGA
>JAABUW010007890.1_pt1 | contig 12633 bp, 23 predicted proteins | sample 5560081 | NCBI WGS metagenome assembly JAABUW01 (sample SAMN10711882, study PRJNA513363) | rock metagenome | isolation source: Antarctica rocks | place: Antarctica: Victoria Land, Knobhead sud | reverse complement strand
AATCATGTCAGGTCGAGCACCCTGGCCGACGGAGCGGCAAGAACTCCAGCCAGCGGCCGCCCCCCGATAGAGTACCATTGAGAGTGGAATCTTGAAATCATGCACATACATTTCAAACCTTACCTCCAGACCGATGGATCCGGTGCCGGCAAAGAGATCCAGCCAGCGGCTGCCCTCCGGCAGACGGGAGGCGCCGCCCGTGCGCGCCTGGATCATGGAGAACACCGCCGCGCGTACCTGCAACACAGGTGGACGTGTGCTTGGTGAGAGACCAGAAGTGGAGGGATTCAGAATTCAGGATTCAGGATTCCCCGTTGCTCCAGTCAGGGAGATAACCGTGGCCCGCACCTGCAAGTTGAGCTCACCTTTGCTCGTACACCTGGGAGATGATGTAAGCGGCAGCAGCAAACAGCAGCAGCCGCAGCCGCAGCAGCAGCAGCAGCAGCAGCAGCAGCAGCAGCAGCAGCGGCAGCCTCGCTGAAGAGCTCGGCCTATCGCCGGCCAGCATTGGAAATGTGCAAGGCAGTACCACACAGGGTTTAGGGTTTAGGGCAGGACCACACAGGGTGTGGGCACAGAAGGGGAGCGCACCATTTCCATCATGGGCCGCGTGACATCGCCCTGCGGGCTCAGCAGCCGCTTCCCTGCAGCCACAACATATCTGAGAGAGCACATGATGAAGTGTGTGATGAAGCGTCTGTGGTTCGACAGCGCGCCGTCTGTGGCAGGGTGCTGGGCCCAGCCGCCAGTGTGATACAGTGTGGCTGCTGGTAAACGGCGCGCCCGCTCTTTCAACCAACGACGGTGAAGAGAAGCTGGCTGTGATCGACCCAGACGTAAACAGTAGCTGTCAACGCCCTCTGGGCGCCCGCTGCGGGTGCACTGCGTCCGTGCGACGACTTTGCAGCAGCTCACCACCAGCGGTGCCGGAGATGATGCGCAATCGGCGGTGCGTTTTGCGCCTTGCCTCCGCCTTTGCCTGTGCCCGCGGCTGCGCAGAACCAGATTCATGTTGAACTTCGCTCTGAAGATATCGTGCAGCACCAGACGTGCTGACGGAACCTGAGCTTGCGCACAGCAGGCGCGGTGACTGCATACGAAGGGGGAAGGGAAACCCACTGGGGACTGCATATGAAGGGGGAAGGGAAACCCACTGGGGACTGCATATGAAGGGGGAAGGGAAATCCACTGGGGACTGCATTATGAAGGGGGAAGGGAAACCCGCTGGGGACTGCATTCACGGTCAACAGGGAGCCAGTGACCGCAGTGCCGCTTTGAACTGCGGTCACATCAATGGCAGGAGGCTCCGCCTGCGCTGTCGCCCGAGGAGATTACCAAAAGGAAATTCTAAAACAAGATGCTGAGACGCCTCCCTACAAGTGCACTCACATCGATGGAGTCTGCCTCCAACTGCGCCGCATCCTCGCCCGCCTTGAGCCGCCGCAACATCTGCTCAGGCATCGAGTCCAGCAGCCGCTGCATGGCCGGCCCCACATCCGGCTCCCGCATAGCCGCCGAGCCCTGGATAATCGGATCAAGCGGTTGCGGCCACGTTGGAGGTGTGAACGCTCTGGCATGAGTGGTGTTTCGTGACCTGGCTAGGGTCCAGGCACGCCCTGCCTTTGCGATGCCCAGAGAGCCAAAACTAAACCCTAAATAGTGTTGCTCTGCATGGCTGCAAGCTGTTCCAAGCCATTCACCTGGGCGTGCAGCATGTTGCACGAGCTAAGCGCCGCTGCCGCTCGCAGCAAGTCGTGTCACTACAGCTGTACTCAGTAGCAGGATGACTATTTTCGTGTGTGGCTGTGTCATGCATTCCTGGAACGCAGAAGTGCAGACATGTGCCCACCTGTGCAGCCTTCTCCACCCTGTAGTCGTCTGGCACCGCAGACACCGACCAGCCGTCATCGTCCTGCGGCAGCACCGCACTCAAAAACGTCAGAGCTGCGGCGGCACCACACCGCAAGAGAAAGCTCCGCTGTCGTCGAGCCGAGGCAGGTCGACGCCCAACGACCCCATGCTGCTCGGTCATTCCCGAGTGGATCACGACCAGGCGTCCTGCACTATGCTGGTTTCCTGCACGATGACGCCTCCCTACTTTCTGCTGTCTACCCGCTGCCAGCGCTTCTCGCAGCGCGCAAATTGACGCCTGCTCGAGCCCCACAGCCGCTCACCTCGGCGTCCAGATCAGCAACGGGCGGAAGGGCGACCTCCGCGTCCTCCGCCTCGTCCTCGTCGTCCGAGAAGTCGTAGTTGTCCGTTGCCCAGGAGATTTCGCCGCCGCCGGCGCCATCCTCCTCCTCGTCGTCGCTGGCGGAGCCCACCAGGTCGTCAAAACCCTTGAGCGCCCAGTCGTCCAGCTCCAGGGTTTCTAGGTCAATGCCGGCGTCGGCGGCAGCTGCGACAACATCCGCAACGCTCGCGCCGCCGACCGCCCTGCCAAAGCCGCTGCTGCTGGGCGCTGCGGCGCGGCTGCTGCTGCCGGGCGCCGTTGCTGTGCCGCCGCCGCTGCCGACCAGCTCGCCAGCGCTGATTTCTTCGGGCGACGCAAAAGCGTCCTTCGCCCAGCCGGAGTCGATGCTGTAAATCTCCACGTCCTCCTCCTCGGCCTCCGGCTGCCGATTGCGGGCATTATGCCGCCTTTTCTGCATCCCGCTGGCGCCCCGCTGCTGCGGTCTGTCATCCCGCGGCGCAGCATGGTCGGTCATCAGGTCCGCCAGCTGCTCGCTGAGCGTGTCGCCGGTGCCGCGGCGGCCCTTTGCCGCCGCGGCGACGGAACAGCGCCGCCGCTGCCGGCAGCTGTGTCCCGTGACTGGCCTGACGGGCGCGTCGCGTGGCCTGCGGCACAGCAAACGGCAGGGTTGGTGGTGCGCTATAGGGTTCGCCAGATGCGCGGGGGATCACATCATGGCTATACGACTGCGAGCAGACGCGTTGTTACTCACTGGGAGGAGCTCGGGGCGAAGGCGTGCGGCAGGCACTGCTGCAGGTGGCGGCAGCAATGTGTCACCGCGGCCATGGCAGCCGTCGTCTCCGGTTATATCTTGAAGTCAGTATGCAACGATCAATTGAGGTTTTCTATCGTCTCGAGCACTCTGCAGAGATGCAAGCGGAGCCCCCGACCGCTCGCAACGAGGTGGCGTAAGAGGGAATTGCTGCAAACTGAGTGTCAATGTGGGCTTCTGAGGATCCAGCTATCCACAAGAGTGATGATGCACACCAACATACATGTTGTCGACAGTGATGATATACTTTTGGCGGTGAAAATTGTGCAGCATTGTCGGCGCCAACGCCAGAGCGAAAGCTGACGTGGCGTGCGCTGGTGGCGGGAAATGTCCTCACGGCTTGCACAATGCGTGACGGGGAAAAGCACCATAAATTTGACAAACAATGCCACTGAAAAGTTGACAAGCGATCCTGGGCTCATCGCCTGAATTTCTGTGCTGTCACAAGCCACGATGCTGCGACCTGCACTACACTAGGGGCGGATACGCTAACCAAATCAAATGGCAGCCACTGCGCCCCTCGCGGCGACCCAGCATCAGCCGGCCTTGCAAGACCCGCTGTCTGGCGCCCTGCGGACCACCCTGGCGCCTGCGGACGTGCATGTGCTGCTGGTGGACGATGAGCGACTCAGCAGGGTCGTGGTCGGCAATGTGTTGCGGAAATGCAACTACAGAGGTGCGCGACTGCCGGAAGACGTGTGCCTCGCAGCAGCGGTTCATGCTGTGGGTTGCGGGCTCGGCCCGGGCGGCCGCACCTTTCGCGCACTATATTTTGCGCACGACCAGTGGGAGCCGTGCACCTGGCCCATCCACGCCTCATTTGCCGCACAAGCTGCGGCAAATCGGTGCTATCGTGGCCGCTGGGAAACGCGCCACGGACCACAAGCTTGAACATAGGCTGCGGCTCAGGCTGTGCCTCCTGCCTGCAGTCACCATCGCCGAGAGCGGCTCGGAGGCGGTGTCGCTGCTGCGGGCCAATTCGCCGGACACCTTCCAGTTGGTGCTGACGGTGGGTCGTTCTTCCTATCGCGCCACCCGGACTTGGCCCCTCGCTGTCGTTGCCTTCGCAGCATCAACCTATCGGGCGCTTCAGAACGTTGCTGAGGGCTCACTGAGCCACCATGCGGCTGCACAGATCCTGCCACTCTGTGCTTCCAGGCATTGTAAGGAGTATGTGGCGTCACTGAACATGCCGCCTTTTGGGCGCCTGCACAACTGCAAATTTGGCGTCCGCAAAGACGTGACTGCTCACTGCTGCAGGACGTGATGATGCCGGACGTGGACGGCATCGAGCTGCTGCGCTTCCTGCGTGGCAACGACGCCTTTGCCGCAGTGCCCGTCGTCAGTGAGTCGTTGGTCCCCAGCCTCGAGCTCGTGTGTCATGATCACGAAGCGTGAACTGGACTGGAGCAACACGGGCACACCCCACTGCAATATGCTGGTGTCTGCTCCGATCCGCAGCAGGCGGTCCGTTCGACCATCATGCTGCTGCGCAGCTATCGCTGCGGCGCTGACTCCTCGCCTGCTGCGCTGACTTGCCGGCTGCCGTGCGCGCAGTGATGAGCGCCAACGAGCAGAACGACACGGTGTTCGAGTGCATCCGCGGCGGTGCGGAGGACTACCTGCTGAAGCCAGTCACCCGGAAGGAGGTGCAGCACATCTGGCAGCACGTGTGGCGCCGCCAGCAGCAGCTGCTGGTGCCCAGCCTGCCCGAGGAGGTGAGCAAGATCTTCAAGCAAAGGCTGTGCTGGCCTGCTCATATCGGTGGTTTCAGCATGACAGAGTTTTGGACATGACGGAGTCGCACAGCTGCAGCAAACCAAGCATCGCTTGTGTGCTGTAGCACGATGACCTGCGGAGGGAGTCGGGGCAGGCGTCTGTGCCAACAGCGCCTGCGGAGGCCGGCGGCCTCGCCAGCGCCACGACAGCCTCAGCAGAGCTGCTGCAAGAGCAGGCGACGGCAGACGGCGCAGCCGCACAGCCGGCGCCAGGCGCAGCAACGCTGGCTGAGCCCGGCACGGCCTCGGCCCTGGCAGCCGGCGGCACGGCAGCCGCGCCGCAGCAGCAACAGCAGCGGCGACGTCGACAGTCGCAGCAGTCGGCGCTCGGGCCGCCGGCGCAGCCAGCTGCGGTGGCGCAGCTGCCGCCATCGCGTCCCCTGGCAGAGTTCCTCTCCAGCTTGGCAGCCTCCGCCGCGGCCGCTGCCGCCGACGGTAGCCCGGCAGCGCCACGGCCGCGCGGCGGTGAGGAGGCCTTCCGCGTCCTCTGCCAGGTCATGGCCTTTGTGCGCGCGGCGCACGCGCGCGGCGCGGTGCTGGGGCGGCTGCGGCCGGCGGGCCTGCGCGTGACTGCGTCCTGCATCGTACTCCTGGACCCCTCGGCGATGATCCCCGCCGCAGAGGAGGAGCTGTATGCCGCGCCGGAGGAGCTCTTTGCTCCCGCGGCGCGGCCCATCGACGGCGCAGCGGCGGCTCCGGCTCCGGCGGCTGCCACGCGCCGCACACCTGCCGGCGACATGTTCTCGCTGGGCCTGCTGCTGCTGCAGCTGCTGCACCCGGCGCCGCCCGTCAGCGGCGGCGCCGTCGGCGATGGCCAAAGCAGCGGGGCGGCCGTCGCGCGCATGCTGCGCGACGCCCGCCATCAGATCCTGCCCAGCGCCCTGCTGCAGGTGAGGGCCGTTACTGAACAGCAGTCCTAGCCTTGGCAAATAATTTTTCTTGGACACGAACTGAGCAGACGCCGGGACTTGCTCATGTCTGAGTGGAAAACCTTAAACCCTAAACGGGTTTGCCAAGGGGCACCAGTGCACACATGCCAATGAACCGACGCTCAAAACTTGCTGCAGGGCCGGCCAGCGGAGGCGGCGCTGCTGACGGCGCTTCTGAATGCCGACCCTGCGCGGCGGCCCGGCATCGGCGATGTGCTGCGCTCGGGGCTGCTACGGCAGCTGCACTCCAGCCTCACGCAGCCGCCGCAGGCGCCAGCAGCACCGTCGGCTGCTTCGGCAGCGGACGCCTCTGCCAGGCTCTGGGGCAGGCCCACACCAGCCGCTGGCGCCATGCAGGCTGCGCCAGCAGCTTTGGCAGCGGCAGCGGCACCGTCAGCAGCAGCGGCGGCGCCAACGGCAGCAAAGCCGGCGGACATTCGGCGGCTGCCGCAGCCGGCGTCGACGGCCGATCTGTCAGCAGTGGCGGCGGCCATGGCAGCGGCGGAGGCTGCCGGCGAGGCCAGCTCCCGCTTCGATGCTCAGCCGCGCCCAGCACACCTGGAGCCTGACGCGCCGCCTTCAGTGGCAGCGGCGGCGCCTGAGGTGGCAACGCCGGCGCCGGTCGCCCGGCCGCAGCAGCTGCAGCGGGCGGCCCAGGGCAGCGGCGCGCTGCTGGACGCCATGCGGCCCTCGGGGGCGCTGGCAGATTTCCTGGCGCTCGCGCGCGAGGCGGTAGCGGGCGAGGCGTCGGCACTGGACGCGCAGCTTGCGGCGCTAGACCAGGTATGGGTTGCAGGGACCTCGCAGATCGTCCGCAGCTGGTCTGCAACTGGGGCATGGGTTGTTGGCAAATGCAACTACATAGTCCACGACTTGATGTATGCCTGCAGTCGTTGCTTACTGCAGTCGTGCCCTGCCTGGCACTGCTGCAGACCACACAGTCTTGCCGCGTCAGTTGTGGCTCAGCTGCCCCTCTGAAGTTGCCCAATACTCATCCTGTCCCACATCATTGCGCACACAGGACGCAGACGCGGCGCAGCGGTGCCTGGCGGCGGTCGAGGCGCAGGCGGCAGCGCTCGCGGCGCGCTCCGCCGAGGCCTCCCGCCGCAAGCAGCTTGCTGCGGCCGACCGGCTGGCGCCCGGCGGCTCGCCCACGGCGGTGTCCGCTGCGGCGGCTGCATCGCTGCGCGCCAGCAGCGCTCCGGCGCTCCCGCTGCTGCAGCCTGCAGCGGCCGCGTCAGCAGCAGCCGCACTGGCGGCGGCGGCATCGAGCACGTCCCGCAAGCGCAGCCGCGATGAGGCGGATGTGCCGGCAGCAGTGCCAGCCGGCAGCCCGGGCGGCGGCGGCGGCAGCCCCCGCAGCGGCGGCACGGCGGCCGCGGAGGCCGACCAGGCAACCGCAGCGGCGAGCAGCCTCGCTCGGCAGGTGGACGTCGCGGCAAAGGCGCGACGTGTGGCGGCAGCGCTGCCGGCGGTGGACGACGCTTTCTTCCGCGTGCGGGACGCTGCCGGCTCTGTGGGAGGTGGCAAGACGCTGCCGACGATGGGCCAGCAGGATTCGGCGTCGCGCAGCCTGCAGGTGGGATGCGTCGCCTGACACACACCTAGTTGCACCGACCGGAATGTTGCCTGGCAACTTTCCGCATTCATTTGTCAGTCTGTGCTGACGCTTCTGCAGCGTCCATGAGGCCACCAACGCACCTGCTCTCTCAAGTCCCCCCCTGCAGCAGCGGGAGTCTGCATCCATGGGTGCAAGCAGCGGACGGACACTCTGGCTGCCCCAAACTCAGGCGGTGCTCTTTCGCAAATGAACAGGCCGCCCTGGCGCCGTGGCGTGATGGCAGCGCCTCCCCCACAGACAGCACCGCGCTGCTGCCGCCGCACCTGGAGAGCTTTAGCCGCGACCTGGACCGCTTCAGCCGCCACGGCGACTTCAGGTTGGTCACCTGCGAACACCTGGAAGCCTGAAATGCTGCTCCTCAAAGACAGAAATTCACAGCGGTCGTGCCGCCACGGCAACTTCAGGTGGGTCTCATCTCTGTCCTCCGCCTGTTGGCCGTTCTATGCCTGCCTGCAGCCGCAGCAAATTGTTGTTGCTACTTGACACAACTTGTTTTGACCTCCAAGCTTTTTGCTGCAGGGTGGTTGCGCACCTCAAGTATGGAGACAGTCTCGCTGCCCCCGACATGGTATGCTCCACCGCCTTTGACCGCGATGACGAGTTCTTCGCCACCGCCGGCGTCTCCCGCCGCGTCAAGGTGCTTCTTTTTTTGGGTTCGGCATGTCGCATGAACATATCTCATCAATTCGACCGCCGCTGGCGCCCTCTCCGCCGCGTCAAGGTGCACCCTGCTGCCTGCGCCCTTCGAACCTGCCTTTGTATATACATGTATATACATATATATACAAAGGCAGGTTTGCGACGAGCACGACTCCCTCGAAGCCTGCTGGAGGGCGACCTGCTGAGGGGTTTCCCGCCGCCTGGCGGCCCCGCTCTACCCAGTGCCGAATCTCCCCTTCCCTCATGGAACACCTGACTTGCTTGCAAGTTGTTCCCATATCTCCACAGGTGTACAAGTATGCGAGCCCCTCGAAGGCGCCCTAAACCCTAACACCCCCCCTAAACCCTAAACCCCGCACTGCCCAGCGCTGGACCTGCCTGTTGTCCCTCGTTTCTCTTTCCTTTCTTCTCACCGTTTTCCTCCTTCCTGCTCCAAGGTGTACGAGTACGCTTCATTGCTGGAGGGCGGCCCGCCCCCCGGCGGCGCGCACTACCCGGTGCTGGACCTGCCCTTCCGCGCCAAGCTGTCGTGTGTCGCCTGGAACACGTACCTCAAGTCCCACCTGCTGGCCGCCGACTACGCCGGCATCGCCACCCTCGTCGACGCGTCCGCTGGCACCGAGGTGCGACAGCCGCTAGGGTTTGTGAATCAGGGTTTAGTGCGACCGCCGCTCCTACAGCTGTTCCCAGCCTGTCAATGTCTGACTGCATGCAAAGGGTTTAGGGTTTAGGGTTTAGGGCACCGCTGTCCACCAGGACATCGCCGCCCTTGCCGATTCCGCCAGGAGGACCGAGAGCATGCTGCTGATCTGACGCACCGTCGTAATCCATGGACCTGAGCCGGCTGTGCCGTGCTCGGGTGATTAGGGTTTGGGGGTTAGGGCTAGCTTGCATGTGCGCATCCTGGTTCCTGCATTTTGAAAACCCTGCATCCTGAAAACCCATCTCGACCTGTTGTCGGGACTCGAGAGCTGGTCCGACTGCCGTGGCCGTTCCCTTAGGTGGCGGCGTTTGCCGAGCATGCCAAGCGCGTGTGGAGCGTCGACTTCTCGGCGACCGACCCGCAGCGCTTCCTGTCGGGCAGCGACGACGGGACTGTGCGCCTCTGGTCCATCAACGAGCAGGTGTGGAACGCAAACAACACATCCCTGGCTAAATCAATATCTACTATTTCTACTTTGTTGCCTTTTCATTGTCGAGACGAGTGTCTACGGCATGGCGCTTTGCGGTGGGCGATTTCGCGCTGGGCGACTGCATTAGAAGCATGCGGCTTTGGTCCATCGACGAGGAGGTGCGGCCCAACCTGAGGGTCGAAGAAGGGTCATGCATCAAACGGTCACAGAAGGTCACAGTCATGCTGACGTGCCAGCTCTGTGTTCACACGACCAGTGTCTAGCGTCGTTCTGTGCTGCTGACCGAGCCGCCACTCGGCTGTGCAGTCGCCGCAGAGGCGGGCGCTGCTTCCGCCGCGACGCCTTAATGAGCCACCCAGTTGCTGCCCGCCTCTCCCTCAGGCGCCCAGACTCCAAAGACACCGACGTTCCTGTATCGTATTAATATCAAGTAAAAGAAATAAATTAATCTATATAAATATTAGTAAATTTAATATTTTATCGTTTCTGCGCAGAACGCGGTTGCGGCTATCGATGCCAAGGCGAATGTGTGCAGCGTGCAATTCAGCCCGACGGACGCAAACCTCATGGCCTTTGGCGCCGCCAATTATCGCACCTACCTCTACGACCTGCGCCGCATCCAGGTGCAGATCCCAGGGTCTCTGTCTGGTGCAAGCATGCAGCAGCCTCGACACACCGCCCTTCCTGTGTTGTCGATGTCCACAGTCGTCGCAGCAGGTTGGCGACCTGCACCATCTTAGGGTGCGCTTAGGGTTTAGGGCTTGCGCTTTCTTCTGTGACTCGTCCATCCCACAGCGTGAACACTTCTTCACTTTTCTGTGTATAACCCCTTCCCGCAGAGCCCGCTGGCGGTGATCGCTGGGCACACACGGGCAGTGTCCTATGTGCGCTTCCTGGGCTGCGGGCGGCGGCTGCTGACGGCGTCCACCGATTCCGCGCTCAAGCTGTGGGACATCGCTGCCGAGGTGGCGCGCCCGCCGACCCGCCCCTCCGTCCCCGACCTCACCTTCAAGGGTCCGTGGTCGCCCTCGACCTCCACCATGCTGCATGTCGGAGCACTCCAGACAGTCTTGGCTTTCTGCCGGTGCGCCAGGGAACAGAGCCCCCCACCCTGCTTGTCGGCTTGGTTGCTGACAGCGCACGTCACATGTTACAGGCCACGTCAACGAGAAGAACTTCGTGGGCTTGTCCGTCACGCCTGCCGGCTACATTGCGACCGGCTCGGAGGACAACTGCGTCGTCGCCTACCACGCCTCCATGCCCGTGCCCGTCGCGCGCCACTGCTTCTCGGAGCCTTCTGGCAATGACGCCAACGGCCGCGGCGCGTTCGACCCGGCGGCCCCCGGCGACGGGCCCGGCGGCGGCCGCGGCGGTGGAAGCGGCGGAAATGGAAACGGCGGCGGCGGCGGCGGCCCAGAGGCGCAGCAGTTTGTGTCGAGCGTTGCCTGGACGCGCGCCGGCGGCGCCGCGGTCGCCAGCAACTCGCAGGGCCACCTGCGCGTGCTGGAGCTGGCCTGAGCGCCACGCGATTCGCACACGCAGGCGGTCTCCGCCGCATCCGGCACCGCGGGAAAAGTCCGTGTCACGACTCCGCAGCCGCGGTCGCGGGCGACGACCTCTCGCCGCCGCCCCCGACCCCCGAGACCTCTGAAACGCCAGCAGCTTCTGGAGTACTCGACCGATCCTGCTCGTATTGTGCTGCTCGTGGAGCACGTTCCGCCTGGACGCCGCCGCTCTCGCGGCGGGCGCTCCGATGGAGTTCACCTAGAGAGACGTCCTTCCGCGCCCTCTGGCTTGTGGACCGGCACTACGATTCGGTGCCGGTCCACATGTGATGGGCCGACTCTCAGGGGATCCGGATGCTGGTGATGGGCTGTGGGGTGATGAGTTGGACAGCACTCCTGGGCGATTGGCTGCAGCACAAGCGATTCGTGCAGCCTGATGAGCAGGCATAGACTGCGGCATGTGTGGCGATGATGACAAGGGGGTCTTTGTGGTGTGATATTTCCCAAGTGGTGTGATATGCCGCCTTTGCTTGCGGCTATCCTGGCCCTTGTCTGCTGTTTTGCGCATCTGGTTTCGTGTTCAGGTACGAGGTTTCCTTTCGCAACTGGTGTAGCGGGGTTTGAAAGAGCACCGATCGGGTCTGGGGCAATGCTGTTCCAGAGCACCCTGTTGTCTGGTCGTGGTCTGGCTTTAAGCGCAGCCTCAGTAGTGTGGCGGCAGTTTCGCCCATGTGTGTATGCACGTTCATGTCGGTATCAGATTTCTTCGAGTATGTGTGCAGACAGAGGTGCAGCTGACTTTATAGTTGCCTGACCTCATGTGTCAACACGGTGCACTATCTACCTTTCTAACTTACCGTATTTCCTTTACCGTATTTCCTTCCTGTGAACACAGCTGCGACTACAGACGTCAAACCAATCGGTGCATGCCTTCCTTCTGGTTAGTTGCGTTCAACTCGCGCTCTGAAGGCTGCGGCAGCACACTGCACATATCTTTGATTCATCGCGAGCACTGACCTTTCAGGCAGCAACAGCTGGGCACCGACGATTCCACTTTCTGAGTGCTCCTCCCACAGCTGCTGGACCCCTTGGCAATCCCTGCAGCAGCCACTCCCATCTCTGCCGCCGCAGCGGTTCCTGCCGCCGCCAGCTGCCGCAGCTGCCGTGGCTGCTACACCCCATGGACGGCCCCTTACTGGTGAGCCGCTGCCAGCTGCCGCAGCTGCCGCGGCAGCCCGCGCGCCTGCTCCGCTGCGTTGCCGATGTAGCCGGCCGGTGTCAGTGCTGCGAGTGCCGCCCGCGCGCCCACCGGCAGGTCCGTCAGCCCTGCCACAAACTCCTGCGACAGGCACACGAATTTGTTCGATTTGCTGCGTGCATCTCCATTGGGTGAGCCGGACTCTGGCAGGTCCGACAGCCCTGCCACAAAATGGTGCAATCAGGCAAACGGCATGAGAAAGAAAGGGCGTAAGAAGTGAGTGAGTCACACGTACGGATGAACATGCACCATCTCCGGCAGGTCGGCTCGCCCCGCCACAACCTCACATAGCATGTAGGCAGACTTCGCTAGGACCGTTCGCTGATAGACAGCGGGAGCGTCGCTGCACCATGGTGACAGGCCCACGCGGAACATCAGCATGGACGCCACAGCAGCAAGGCGATGAACGGACATCTTGGCGGCGGCAAGAGCGTGCACCTGCATGGAGGCCTGCGTTACGCGTTGGCCGCGCGTGAAGGCCTTGAGCTTCTCGTACGGCTCCGGCACGCCGTGCCGCCGCATGACCGTCTGGATCGGCTCTGCCAACACCTGCGCGTCACATCCTTGTGAAGCACTCCCGTACTGCAATAGCAATCCGCCAGCCTCACTGCTCAGGTTCACACAACTAGGGCACAGCTGGGGGCCGCAGCCACTGCAGCAGGGAGGGTCTGGCAGGTATGGAAGCAGGATGCCGAAGCAGTTCACGCATGCCACCCATCTGTCGCGCAAGCAAGGCTGAGCCCG
>JAABUW010007887.1_pt1 | contig 12637 bp, 14 predicted proteins | sample 5560081 | NCBI WGS metagenome assembly JAABUW01 (sample SAMN10711882, study PRJNA513363) | rock metagenome | isolation source: Antarctica rocks | place: Antarctica: Victoria Land, Knobhead sud | reverse complement strand
TCGACGAAGACCTACAAGAAGAATACCTCGACGCACTCCTCAAATTCCAGCATTACCTTGATCAAGCTTCTAAAGGCCCTCTCGGGCAGCTGAAAACTTGCGTCCCCGCCTCGCCGGCGTTTCGCTCCTGGTTCATGCGTGCACCGAACGGTGATCCGGCCTATACCAAGATGCAGATCTCGTCAAAGCCCAACATGAATTTGAGCCAATTTGAAGGTGAGCTGCTGTGGCTCCTGAGGGTTCTGTGGAATGATGGCCATGAGTTATTCCTTGCCGGACTTTCGAACGTGGTTGATGAGCTAGAGCGACTCGTACAGTCCGAGCCCAAGGCGAAAGCCATGATTTCATCATTCATCGCCGAGCACATAGCGGACTTGGCCATTGTCACGGAGGCCATGCGGCAGCTGCAGATCTACCAGCCCTGGGCGGCAATGTTTGAAGAGCAAATGGTCGACAAGAAGGAAGGTATCATGAAAGAGTTCGCAAAAACGGCCGAGCCTTGGGGGTGCCTCTTGAACGCTACTGAAGGACTGTACCACAGCAAGATCATGCGCTGCGGTGACCCATCTGACCAAAAATTCTATTACCCAGTAGCCAAGCGGCGCACGAAGGAGAACACCGAGGCCATGCGGAGCGCGGAGAAGCAACTGGATGCTTTCTGGTTCGCTATCGATCAAAATCTCCAGACGACGGCTGGCAGCAGGATCGATGGTACAACACTACGTAAGCTACTTGCACAGCCGAGAACGCTGCAGAGGACGCCAGAGTGGGCCGAGCCTGATCGTGGAAAGGACAAGAAAGACACGGATCAAGCCGTTGAGTCTTTGCGCAAGCCATTGTCCGAGTTGTACTTTGACCTTGAACGGTGTACTGAGCGCACCATCCATCGCGCGGAAGGAAATAAGACAGAAGCGAAGAAGAAGAAGACTCGAGGAGTTCCTAACCCAGCAGCCAATGGAGATGCTGCGCCGCTTGCGCAAGACATCACGAATGACATCCAGCCTAACTTCAAGGTCGATGCTCGCGCCCTGCGGGTCTTCCGGACGCTCTTCTACACTCCTTCGGCCAATGCGACGCCCGGCGAGGTACCATGGACGGACTTCCTGCATGCTATGGTAGCCACAGGATTTGCTCCAGAGAAGATGTACGGATCAGTGTGGCAATTTCAGCCCACGAAGCTGGATGTCGAGAGGAGCATCCAGTTTCACGAACCGCATCCAGCTGGGAAGTTACCGTATAGGACAGCAAGACGGTTTGGGCGGCGACTAGAAAGAGCCTATGGTTGGTTTGGAGGAATGTTTGAGCTGGCCTCGAAAGCGACTTGATGCATGAACGAAATATTGCTACGCATAAAAGCGATCACCCTTTCTGGGCCGTACCACGCTTTGCATCGCACCAAGACCCAGTCGGCCAGTGGTATATCCATCTCTCGTCTCTGTGGCCGTGCTGCACGAATCGACAATCCCGAACTTGATCTTGACGTTCCCAAGCTCTTCAATCACGCCACGACGACCTGCAGCAGAGTTCACAACGCTCAGTAGAGGCGCATTGAGCGCGAGTGCAGTACTGAAGGGTGACAACGACAGGTTGCATCCCAACGACCAGAAACCCCAGAACTGAGTCAGAATCAAGAGCGCCGTGATCATCTGAACCACAGCGGCTCCCGCAAACCATCTCATGTTAGAGCGGAATACGTTCTGGTCAACGGTCTGCAGGGCTATTACTGTTTGGTTGGTGGCCACTCCGCGATCAACCAGTCCAGTCAAGTTGGACCACGAGCCGGTCATTACGGCCCCTCTCAGCATCAGCTCATTAAAGCCGTGGACAACATCATCCGTAGGATCATCGAAAACCAACCCACGGCCTGCTGCTGCCCAGCCGAAGCGCAAGTGCTTGATAGCTTCCGGTGTCAGGGTATACGTATCCATCGCGTATGACTGATTGGTGCCACCAGTCGGACTAAGGTTCACTGTTACATTTGCGTTTCTGGAGATGGCCATCCAAAACGTGATCGCGGATATGGTCCTCATCTGTGTGCCAGAAGTTGCAGACCAATCTACCGGCTTCGTGTTGTTGGCCAGGCGAACGAGCCTGCCTTGGTGGGCTTCACGCGGCAAGCTGATGGCTTCTCGTTCGATGACAACGTCATACTCAAGGATAGCGGGAAGCAGCTGACACGCGGTATTCACGTAGCTACCATGAAGGTTTTGATCCCATCCAACGAAGCCGACGTCGAGTATGACAGCTTCCCGCGCGGTGTTTTCGAAGTCCCCGGAGATGTCGATGGAGAAAGCTGGGAGGGCGGTCATTGGACTTCCCACCCCCAAAGCGATGAATTGTTCCCTCCAGGTTCCCCAAGAAGCATTCATACTCGTCAGCATGACTGGATTGAGCGCCCACGTTCTCGAGATGCAGCTCTCTTTCGAGACTCCCGGTCCTTGCATGGTCGCACTGCACTACGTCGAGTGGTATTAGCCTTCGCAGACCGAAACATGTCGATCTACCCACCGAGCCGTTGCAGCGTTTCCCGGGAGCTCGATCCGATGATCCATAATCATATCGTACCCTAGTTGCTCGATATACGGCTGCGTGATGAGTCGATGATGCGACGCATACCCTGAGAAGCCTCTTGGAAGCTCGGCAGGGATGGCGAGATGTGCGTGTACAGCCCTCACGACCGAGAAGGCTCTTTGAAACTACAAGTGAGATAAGCAACTGTGTCTGGCTATTTCGACTCTGCAGGTTTGCGCCAATGTCTCTCGGAACAAATGGGAGGACCACTGGCTTACCAGGGGCACCGTCGATGATGACTAACGAGCTGGCAATGCACGCAAGGCTCAGAAGGCTCAAGTGGCGGCTATGAAGAATGGCTTGAACTAAGCTACGCGATATCTGCCACTGTCGTTCGAGCGAGCCAATAGTGCGACCCCGGGAAGCACTATACCACCACGATATTGGGGTAGCTTCCAAAAATGCCAGCGCCAGACAACTATTGGCCACAGCCGCAGCAATGGCAAGATATACTGTTGGCTGAATTGGCCAGTCTTTGGTCTGTAGCATGGAGTCCCGACATTAGCGATGCACACCACGCATCGTACAAACTGGGAATGATGGCACTCACTGGCTGTCCATCTGAAAGCACAAGTACTGCGAAAGCAGCAAAGATGCACACAACCGTGATGCATAACGCCAGTATTCCTACGAGCGGTCGTACCTGCCAGAACGAGGGTTTCCATGTTGGTTCTGGTCGTCTGCAAACAGCCCTCGACAGCCTAATGAAGCGATTCGCGGATGGAGAGCCAATCTCATCGGATAATACTACGCTCGGCGATTCTCTCACAGTGATGCACGGCGATTTCTCGAAGGTCTTGTCAAACGAGGTCGTGCGGGCCGTGTCCGATGCCAGTGCGTGAACAGAGCTCCTTACTCTGCGTGCGTTTGGTTCAGTATCGTATGGTCCGAACAAGATACGTTCGAGCAGACAAGCTGACATCTCGACGTCAACTGTCAGCCTGGAGGACAACCAACACAACCTAGACGGAAGGCGACCTCAATGCCAATGCATGCATCGACGATGTGAGATACTTATAAGTCAGCAACTTCTACACACCACTACCGAGTCTACTGCCAAGCAGCTTCAGTTTCTGGCAATTGGGCCACACCTGGAGTGCGGAGTCGCATGCCATGCCGAGAGTCTGAGAACCCACATATTCGTTAGGGCTACATGGAGTGCGCCCATTCATGCACTTGAGCACGATGCGAGCTTGGTCAAGCAAGCTGACTATCCTACATCTTATCTTTGCGAATGCGACATACCAATTCACAGCTCCTACAGTAGTCAACTCTTGGAACAAGCTCAGCCTGCTCAGGTACGATTCACAACTCTGATCACGCTCTTTAGAGATATTCAGTCCGAGGGTTCTTTCCATTGGACCTCGGGCATCAGGCATGTTGTAACACATGAAATACTACTAAGAAGCAAAGGGTCGAAGTAAGTGGAAATTGTGTTGAAAGGGTAAGTGGAAGAGCAATGTAACGTTTCCTACTATGTTCAATCGACTCTTGGAGGCATTCATAGCCAACTGACGCGCTTTCGAGGAGCTCGGTTGGGATTGTTGTCAGCAGAGAGCTGAGCACGCAGGTGCCATTCGGCTATACTGGGGCTCTGCGGGTCCTGACGCCCTTGTCGCTCTTCTTCCAGCCGCTCTCCGCAGTCAATGAGATGTTGGTCGAATTTCTGTTGCACTGCTTGCAGGTACTGCTCGAACTTTTTTTTCTGGACACGCAGCTGCTGCGACAGCAGTTCATTACGATCCCGGAGACGGTGGTTCTCCTCGTACTCCTCCTCTGTGCGGTCTCGTCGCCTGCTAAGGGCTGCCATGCCTATTGCGAGCTCGAACTTCTCAGCCTTGAGATCGGAAGCCGCTTGCTGCTTCGTCTCCCCGATTTCGCATACCAGTTCGTGGCGATACGACTCCAGCCTCGAGATCTCCTGCCTCAAGGTCCTGACGTTCGCCAGCAGAAGATCTGAAGGGGATAAGTGTTCCATCTCGCCTACCTTTACCAAGTTATCTGCCTGAAGGTTGCTCGTAAGTTTCCTTTTTTGAGCAAGATGTTGGTCGCAGTCCGATTAGGAAGTATGGTTGTGTGAGAGGTGAGTATGAGGTGTTTGGCAGCTTCGGACGTGTTTAGGTCTTGTCGTAGTGGCCTACTGGTGACTCCAGAGTCGATGAAATAGACGATGTTTCCCGAGATAGAGATTGGCCTTGAACGATTTGCGCCGACTTATGCTGTAAGTATCCTCGAAAGGATTTCCTGTCATTGTTGCGAAATTTTGTTTGAACAAAGCAGTCAATGATTCTATTGCCACCCTCTACACAGCGCTTTCTTCGTAATAAGATAGCCTGTCTATTCCTTTGTCCTCGTTATGTGGGCTGAGCGCTGCCAACGTTGACGATTCATACTTGATACTAGGCCATTGAGATGAAGTGATGCGACGAAGAGTGCAGGTTTGTGTACAGCGCTATATCTCTTGTCACATTTCTTGTGTTATCCAAGGATGCCGCTGACCTTTGGTGCTCGACTTGATGGTCCTATCCATGCTAATTGCGACACAGAACACCGTGCGAAGAGCGTTGCGAGCAATTTCCCAGACTCCGTGAGGACAGGCTCAGTCGTTCCACACTTGGAACAATGATCTTGCTTAGAGCTGGCAGGGCAGGTTACGGCGAGGAGAGTTTGCTCTGATGCTGCATGTCTTCCACGAATATGATAAGTTGACGTACTGAAGAAATGAAAGGCGGATTCATGAAGAATTCGAGACACTGGAGATGTGTCAGATACATGTAATTGAAGGTGAACTTCGGACACCACATACATACTGGCACCTGGGATTTCAATCCACCGATGATGCAGAGACATGGACAAAACCCACTGAGATCGCTAGCTCTCCACACGGCGCACTGCTATTCTTGGTCACGCCGCACCAAAGTTCTCAAGATCTCCTTGGACGTGTGCCAAATCACCACCTCGGGAAATACGCGGCAAAGCCCCATTTCGGGGTTGGCTTCTGGTCCCATCTCTCCCTGCTCTGTCTCCTCTCCTCACGAAGTCCTGCTTGGAGAAGCTCCTCGAGATACATGTCTTCCTCCTCTACGCGCTGATCGAAGGTGCTCTGCAAGGCGTTACAGTACGAATACTGTTGTTGAGCAATTTCAAGGTCTTCGACAAGCTTGGCGCGCTCGTCTGCTGCCTTTCGCAGGCTTGCGTTCGCGCGAGTCCATCCTTGTGCAATCTCCCTGACCTCGTGATCCAGACATAAGCCGCGTTGCTGAGAGACTAAGTGAATCTGCTCTAGGTTAGGGCGTCCGCTTTCGAGGTGGTCAAGAGTACGTTGCATGTGATCAGCTTTCACCTGCTTGGCATAACATGAGGCTCTCTCGCTGTTGTCTGACAGCTTCTCGGATTTTTGAGTGCCGTGCTCCTTGCGGCGATCCGCTGCCTCTTCCATAGTATCGTCGTACAGCAGGACAAACTCATCACGCAATCTGGTCGTTGAGTTCGTAAAGCAGGCTTCATAGAGTGCACACCCCCCTTGGACCTCGGTAAGCTCGAGAACCCGGGCGTCAACACGCTCTGCCCCGTCAACGTCTGTGTCCCGCACAACAGCAATCATCTGGGACGATAGCGTGCTGTAGCTTGCACTCCGCAGGAGCCGGTCAATGCGATGTCCGTAGAAGTGCAGCCCTTCGTAGTCCAAAAAGGCAGCATTCTCGGTTGGTTTGAGAGGCCAGTGCTGATGCTCTGAAAGGTTTCCAATGCTCAACTGGTAGGCTTCGATTGTAGGCCACAAGTCGACCTGGGCAGCGGAGGTCCCAGCGCTCGCAGTATGGACCTGGGCAGCGGAGCTACGGCTAGTCTGGTTCTCAAGGGGTGCTGGGGCTAGTGCGTTGTGTGGAGATGTGAAGTCGGTGTCAGTGCTTGAAACGTACCCGCAGATTAGGCATCCTAGGGACGCGAGCAAGAAGCTGAAGATCTTGAACTGGACCATTATTGAGAATGTGCCGGGCTGGTGGTCGAAAGAATACTAATCGTGGTGTGAGCTTGGCGATAGTCCAAGGTTTCTGGTCAGAATGCTGTTGATGATGTGGCTGGTAGGCTTGATGTATGCTTGGAGAGTTGTGTTCGAATGCCGTGAACCAGGTGTCGGTGTTAAATACTTGTGTCGTCGGCGTGAATCTAGAAACAAAGACATTGTGCGACGTAGTGTCTGACAAAGGCGTCTTGAAGCCTGTGTGTCGTGGATTGTTGATTCACCAAAAAGGCCGTCCAAGTTAATGCTGGACACGTTCTTCAACGTGATTTCGGCCATAGCTGATATTGTCAATGGTAGGCTGCAGATAGTTCTGCCCAGAGACATAGTCTAGGTACGTAACCGAATCAGATGAATAGCAGTACCAATGTGATCACAGTCGCCGTGCAATAGAGCAGTGTATTCCTTGCCAACTCCAGAAAGTGCTTCAGATGAGTGTCTCACGACGCAATGTTACTTTTTGACGGGGATGCAAGATTCTGTTGCCCGGGACATTATCCGAGACTCTTTAGCCTTCCACGTTGGTGAGCGCTTGCCAGACCGCACGTTGGAGCATTCATGGATGTAGTCTGTCGATCTCGATGGTGTTCCAGCATATTGAGCCGAGCTGGTGGATGTCGAGAAGTGATGAGACAGCCGAGGACTCTAATCTACAGTCGTTCGTCTCACGGCGAGCCGGAAGTGCCAGCGTCGTTCAGTCGTCCATAAACTCAGCCTCCGCGCCCGACAGGTCGCCCTCAAAACCAGCCAGAATCGTAAATGCCTCAGCCCGACCACTCACCCTCGGACACAGCAAATCCCGTCTTGGCCACAGCATCTTACTATGCCGCTTATGCCAACTCCGTTCTTTGATCGCATATTTCTCCCACCCCTTCGGCTCCAGGGGGATCTCTTCAACCAGCAGAGCCTCATGAAAGATATGCTCCGTGAGCTCCGCAGGGAGTAAAGTACCGAAAGTAGCAAAGACCTTTGCGCGGATCTCAGACCAGGCGCGCTGCTGCAGGTAGGTGAGTAAGCGGTACGAGTTCAGGTGGTAGCAGCGGAAGCGAGCCATGCGATTGCACCAGTCGTCAGACTCGTCAAACCGGGGTGGTGCGTCGCAGATCTGCGACGAGTAGGCAGCCTTGAGCTGGCGCGAGGCGGCTGCAAAATCGTAGTAGCGAATTTGGAAGAATGGGTCGGAGTACCAGCGGAATCCGTGCATACTTACTGTGCACACATGTCTGCGGTGGTGTCGCGGGCACGGCTGCCCAGAACAGTCTCGAGCGTCGGCTGGAATGAAGTCGTCGTCGACAAATGCCCTGATCACTCTATCGATGATCTTGTGAGTCTCTTCCTGCCTTACCAGTCTGCAGCGGCGGTTCCCAGAGTGTAGAATACTCTTCAAGACCACAAGAGCGTGAAAGATTGCGGGCCCGCTTCTTTGATCCATCGCGGCAATGAGCGCCATACACTTGTCAAAGAAGGTCCCGCGGCCAGTCTCTTCCGAGTACGGAGGGCTTCGAATGGCGCGCTCGTCATCCGTAGGTGAGATCTTTGCGGCGGCTGCGATAGCCCCTGATACATATGCAGCATAACTAGCGTGATTGGCGCTGTTTCTACTGATTTGGTACAAGGTCTGCTGCAGCAGGTAGTAGGGAAGAGCTATGACGACAGTTCAGCTCGACGCCCAATTGCAATGGTATCTTTGCTCACCCAGTAGATCGGCACCTTCGTAGATCTCGTCACGGCTTCCGGTGTAATCGATATACTCGTTCAACAACGAGTATAACTGGTCGTACTTCTTCATAAGCCTCTCACTGGTATTTGCCACAATTTCATCAACTTCCTGGATACCTCTAGCTACTGCCTGTGCCGGTAGACGTACACCTGGATCTCCTGCTCGCCCTTGGGCGACTGGTCTCAAGCTGTTGTATGTGTCGCGGCAGTCCCGCGCGTTCTGTAACTGCAAGGCCTCATTGCATGATTTCAAACCGACCTCAGGGATCATGAACGACGGGTGCTGTTCAGAGAGTCTAGCTGACTTCCTCCTGAGTCCAGGGGGGCACTCGGATCGTGATCGCTTCACTGTGCTGTCAGAGTACAGAGTTCATGAGTGATCGAGGGGAAGTCAAACGTCGGGCGATGAAACGCGAAGTTACACCCTTCGGGCCGAGTATTCCTCCGAAGGACTTCCGTTATCGTGAGCTCCAATGCTCAAGGAACAAGACGTGTTCGACTGGCTCCAGGTAATGTTTGCAGGTGTGGATCCCACACTAATCGGCACAGGATATCAGAAGATGTGTCGTCGAGTTTGACTTGGTTGCCTTCTTCCGCCTTGTCGGATCTGCCCGAATCTTATTTAGTGGTGATGTCAGGAAGCGACGCCCGAGCTTCTCAAAAGTCTCAATGCTCGTAGTTCAAGTATCAATGTGACCACATCACATATACACCATCCAGCAGTAACGCATACACCATGTCTACCACAGCAGCCAAAAATAAGTTAGTCGTCTGCGGCGGCAACGGTTTCCTCGGCAGTCGTATCTGCAAGGCCGCCGTAGCCAGAGACTGGGACGTAACAAGCATCAGGTAGGTACGCCAGCGACCCTCCCTCCCCGTCGATCTCCACCCTCGTACTAACACCCCCTCCAGCCGCTCCGGCGAGCCCTCCTGGCCCACAGTCTCCGCTCACACCTCACCACCCCCCTGGTCTAAATCAGTAACCTGGCGCAGCGCCAACATCCTCCACCCCTCCACCTACGCCGCCGACCTCAAGGACGCCACAGCCGTGGTACACTCGATGGGCATACTCCTCGAAGCGGACTACAAAGGCGTCGTCACTGGGAAAGAGAACCCGATTTCAGGTCTGCGGAGAGCATTCAGCAGTACGAAAAAAGGCGCCAACCGCAATCCTTTAGAAGACAGCGGAGCCGGCGACGGCATCGAAGCAGGAGAAAGCGACGGGCAGTTAACCTACGAGCTCATGAACCGCGACTCCGCTATAATCCTAGCCAAAGCAGCCAACGAGGCAGGCGTGAAGGAATTCGCTTACATCTCCGCAGCAGCCGGCGCGCCGATCTTGCCGGGACGGTATATTTCCACGAAGCGGGAGGCCGAGTCGACGATATCGTCTGAGTTTCCGAGGATGCGGAGCCTTTTCATCCGGCCAGGGTTCTTATTCGACAGCAGTCGCGGCTTCACGGTCCCGATGGCCGCAGTCACGTACGGGGGATTTCTGGCAAACAGCTTAACTGGAGGTAATCTCACATGGCTCATGGGGGCCGGCGGCGCGAAGCCTCTCAAAGCCGACTTGGTCGCGCAGGCTGTAGTGGAAGGACTCGATGATGAGAAGGTCAAGGGTCCGGTGGAGGTGAGGGAGATTGAGGAGTTGGCGAATCGGGCGTGGAGGAGGGAGATGTTGTAGGACATGAGGAGAGTTTGTTCGCATAACACTCGGCTATCTACGCGCTGTCAACTGCGAATTACTCTCATCGAGCAGGCGCTGCAGTCCGATCGTTTCGAATTGATGGCATACGACTTCTTCACTCCACAGCCTGTCAAAGGTCAGTCAGCCCAGGGTCTCTCGCAACGGAACGACTTCGTGAATAGCTCTGAGCTGACCGACTCACCCAGGCGCTCGAGCATACTACTACCGAAAGGTCTTCCACGATTGGCCCGACACCAAGTGTGCAGATCTCTTGAAAAGTGTAGCATCAGCTATGGAGCCAGGCTACTCGAAACTGATCATTAACGACATCGTGCTGCCAAACCAGGGAGCATCAAGATTCGCAGTGCAGTCCGATATGAACATGCTAGCGCTGCTAGCGTCGATGGAGCGAAGTGACACGAAGTGGCGCCCGTCTGCCGGCTTCGAGAATATTAAAATTTGGCCGGGTATGCCGGAGAGCGTTATCGAGGCAAGTTGGGAAGATACACCAGTCAGCTTAGAGTGGTAGGCACTTGTGGATCGGGCGAGAAGTATGTGTGTTTTGACCGCATTTCGACTATTTCGAACCGCAATCCACCATCATCACAATCTGAACGCTGTCCACTCGCTGACTCTGATCGAGTGTAGAGCTCCCGCTCGGTCTGAGTCCTTGTTTGTCGACGTTAACACCAAGATGATGCCTTCCGAGTTCCCGAAATCCTACTCGTCCGTATACTTTCTGCTGATACTCGCCTGCCGTGTCAAGGAATACGGGGACGCCTGGGTACATCCGCTTGTGCTGCTCTATCTGCCAACCCAACAAAGCTGCTGCGAATCCTACCCCGCGGTGTGCAGGGTCGGTAGCAACGATTTGCACAAACCCTCCTTCGTCTTTGTTTCGGTAGCCCAGCGGCCTCACGGTGCGCCGGTACAGCCCGGCCAAACAGTACTCGAAGTACAAGAAATGGTATGCCCCTGTTGGCCCAAAGCCGAGCAGTGCGTGGATGAAGCCAGATCGGATGAGGAACCATAGCGTTGGCCGCGTCCCGGGCGGCAGCCAGCAGAGCATAGCGGCGGGTTGGTCGCTTTGCGACGGCACTGCTACGGCGACTGTGCCCCCAATCCGCCGTACCAGATCTATGGTAGCTCGGTAGAAGGATAGACGACTTCGTTGCGGAGCTGTCAAGGGCTCGTCGAGTGTTGGTGTTAATGCGACGGGCTGCAACGGGACGCGCACATTTTGCCACCAATTTACGTCCCTGGCAATACGTCAATTTCATCTTGTACTAGGCATGTGAGAGGTGAAGAGACCAATTAAACAGAAAGGCGTTGTAGAGGAGTCGTGCAAGAAGCTCGTCTTCATCGTTTCGGGCTTGACGGAAAACAGTCATTGCAGGCTGGAGTTGGCGAACTGTAATGTTGCTATGGAATCTAGCAACGAGGTACTCATTTGAAGAGTTTGAAGCGCGCTACGACGATGCGCGTCCCTTGCTCTTTCGCCTTTCGCCGCATCGTTGTTTCTTGCCGCTGCATCGTATCCATCGAGAGTTGACCTTACTCGGTGCACTTCAAGAGGAATAGAATCCTTCAGCTGGTAAGGACTCCGAAGTGAGGATTCGAATGCTTGCGTCACCGAATCAAGATTAATGCTCCAAGGAGCATACCTTCGTGGTTCAGGACTGAACACGCCTTTTGTCTTGCTTATCAGGGAACGAGCTTTAGGAGGAAACGAATGGATTTCTTGTCTACATGAAGACGATGACCTTACTGCGAAGGAGCGGCTGCTCTTTGGGCTGAAGTGGCATCTTCTGAATGGTATATGCCGCCACAGAGCCCGCACCTACTGGCGACAGCAAAATAGCCTGGGCTTTCAAGCATGACATAGATTCTGAGAAGAATCACGTTCTCGACTCCCGGAAGTAGGGGATGTATTATGATGATGTGTAAATTTGTAGATATATGCCATTTCGTCTAAGACATAGAACTATCGCCACATGCGGCTATCATCGATGCAAACCAAACGCCAACCAGAATGCCAATCATAAGAGCCTCCACAACGACGTCCTAGTCCAGCTCATCAAGAACTCGTCCACCACCTCGACCGTCTTTGGAAGATGTCTGTAGCAGTCTCTGAGCAATGCTCAATTGCTCCATTTCCTCGCGGACATGATCGGGTTTGTCTCGCATGCCAGGTGAAGCTTCCACTCCGCTCTTCGCAGGACGATAGTCCAAGTATGTTGAACCACCTGCTTGCTGTGGAAGCGGCGGGGGAGCTTCGTACGCAGGCTTCTCGACCTCGCCGTTCGAATGAGCGCTGTGGTCGCCTATCGCACCGTCTGATGGCTGCGGTGCTGGCTGTGGGACTCCGTCTGCAGCTTTCCCAATCTCTTCATTCGCATGAGCGCCAGACTCCTCCTCCTCTGCTGCACCATCCACAGGCTGTGGGCTCCGCTGGACAGAAGGCTCAGGTGGAGTTGTTCCACCAACACTGTCTTCTGTCACCGGTTGTCCATTGGCCACCTGCTCAGACCTACCCTTCTCGTCTCCATGCTCCTCAACCACACCCTCTCTACTCTCCCTCTCCACTGCCTCCCCACCAGCAAACCGCCCAATAACCCCCCTATCCTCCCTCATCACCC
>JAABUW010007885.1_pt1 | contig 12637 bp, 5 predicted proteins | sample 5560081 | NCBI WGS metagenome assembly JAABUW01 (sample SAMN10711882, study PRJNA513363) | rock metagenome | isolation source: Antarctica rocks | place: Antarctica: Victoria Land, Knobhead sud | reverse complement strand
TATGGCGGCGTGTGGCAACGTAACAACCTACGCGGCAGCGCAAGTCTTCTACTGGGTAGGCATGAACGGCATCGCCTACGTCCTGGACGTCTTCATCGCCGACACCTCGTCGCTGAAATGGCGAGGCCTCATGTTCGCTTTCTCGACCAGTCCATACATCGCCACAACCTTCGCTGGTCCTGCCGCGGCGCAGAGTTACTTGGCTGGCGCGGGCTGGCGTTGGGTCTACGGCACATTTGCCATCGTTACTCCAGTCATGTGCGCGCCTTTCCTGTGGGTTTTCTGGCGGAATCAGCAACTTGCCCGGAAGCAGGGTGTCTTGATCGACAGGCGCGAAGCAAGTGGACGGTCCTGGTATCAGTCACTGAACTATTACTTGATCGAGTTCGATTGTGAGTTTGACACCACTTCCGACTTACCTGCACCGACTTCTAACGCTTAGCAAAGTCTTCGGCATGCTCCTCCTCATAGCTGGCTGGTCGCTCGTATTGCTTCCCTTCAGTCTCGCCAACACTCTTGGCCAAGGATGGCAGTCTCCCCAAATCATCGCCATGCTGGTGATAGGCTTCTGCTGCCTCGTGGCATTCTTCGCATGGGAGCGCTTCTTTGCTAAGAAGACCTTCCTGCCCTTCCACCTCCTCACAGATCGCACAGTCATCGGCTCTTGCCTGACCGCAGGCACCTTGTTCCTCAGCTTCTACTGCTGGGACCTCTACTTCAACTCCTACCTGCAAGTCGTCTTCAATCTCAGCGTCTCGGACGCCGGATACGTGTACAATATCTACAACATCGGCGCCTGCTTCTGGGGCATCGTTGTCGGCCTCTTGATCCCCGCCACAGGCCGCTTCAAGTGGCTCGCCTACTGCGCTGTACCTCTGCAGCTACTAGGCACAGGGTTGATGATCCATTTCCGCCAGCCTCATCACTCGATAGGCTACGTGATCATGTGCCAGATCTTCATCGCCATTGGAGGCGGTACGATCGTCGTGTGCCAGCAAGTCGCGATCATGGTAAGCACACCTATCCCGCAGAATTGCCCCGCACATTCAGAGCACTGCTAAACATTTGCGTAGGCCGCAGTCGGCCCCGACAACGTCGCCGTCGCATTGGCGCTGGAATCCCTCTTCACCGCCGTCGGCGGAGCGATTGGGACCAGCATCAGCGGTGCCATCTGGACAAACACGTTACCGGGCGAGCTGACGCGCAATCTCCCACCTGGCTTGAAGAGCCAGGCTTCGGATATATACTTGAGTCTGGAGACTCAACTATCCTATCCATGGGGCAGTCCGGGTCGCGAAGGCATCATCAACGCGTATGCGGTGACGCAGCGGTACATGTGTATTGCTGGGACCGCTACGCTGGTGCTGATGATCTTCTCGGTGGCCCTGTGGAGGAATTACTCGGTGCATGATTTCAAGAAGCCGAGGGGTGCGAAGATTATCTGAGGATCTCGTTGGGAAGCTCGCCATTGACTGTCGTTTGCTTGCTGAAGACATCTAGGTGGTGGTGCTGAGGACGAATCCTGGTTGCGCCGCGATAGCTAGAGAGCCGAGCATCCCCTGTACAGACAATTGGGTTGTTCTCGGTATTCGATGAGTCAATAGAGTTGCGTTGCGTATAATAGAGTTTCGGGATCGTGATTGCGAATCTTCACACGTGGGTGCGCTCACGCGGCCCCTGAAACCCTCCACACAGCTCTCCAGGCGTCATGATTCATGGGTTGCGGATAAAGATGGCGATGGTACGAACAAGATATCAGAGACGGCCGTGTAATTGATCATAACAAGCGGCCGTTGAAGTTCCTCCAGAATGGCCAGCGCGTCAATGGTACCGCCGTCGATGGCGCTGTATCTCATACGGTACTGTTGATGTTAGCGACAGACAGAGTTCGCCTACTGAAGATAACCTTCCTTACAATCGTGGTAAAGTATTTGAGGCAGCCGGAGTCAAAACTGAAGACCTCGACTTGCGTCTAACCTCCAGGCCGATGCAATGATGATTTGGCATCTTCGTGAGGGGCCTGATCGAAGCATCGGGTGAAGGTATAGTATGTGAAGAGCCAATGGCTTATCCGTGTGTATGAGAAGCCGCGACATCCAGGCGAGGACAAACCGTTCCTCTAGGCGACCTTGTAACCCCTGCTTGACACGTTTGATCCTACAGCCGATCACGGCTTGTCGTGCTAGCCAGCTAGTCAGACATCGGCAGGAGCATGGCGAGCAGAAGAAGGAGGAGTCCGAATCGCAGGTCTGTTCGGTATCTCGAACCAATCCGCGAAATAGCATTCATATCATTTTGAAAAGATGGCCTTGGATTCGCCATGTAGCAGACGTGCCCCTCGAGCGTTAAAGGCACGAGCAGAAGGAGGGCCAGACTTTCAAAGTTCCGTCCGGCTGCACGCAATCGTTGACAACCAAAGGACCGTGCTCGTTACGGTGATGAGTTTCAGAGTCAATCCCGCGCCCTCGTGGTTCCGCTAGAGGTCGCGTCCTCCCGGCTCCTCCGGGACCGGGAGGCGTACGACAAAATGCACCAAGGTTTGATCTCGGGGTGAGCAGCAGAGGTGCGGAGGTAGATTGATCACTTCAGCTTCCTCCTGTCGCGTGTTCTTCATTGTCGTAGAAGTTGCTGCACGATGTCGTCGTCTTCGACGTCGGGCGAGGAAGATGTTTCTTATTTCGACGCAGAAGCAGGGATGTCGGCCAATCGGAGCGGTCCCGGCAGTTTTGCAAGCGATCAGCAGGCGCAATCAAACACGAACCTGGCAGGCGCAAACATTGCAGCCAGACGTCGACCGAAGAGCATGAACGGTGACTACTTCTCCACGTCGCGCAACCGATATTCACTACCAGCGAGGATACCTGCAGTTCCAGCAATTCCTGCTCATCATCTCGCGACGGGCAAGAGAGCGACGCTACAACCGCGGAGGACAGCGACCGGATCCAGCATCGCGAGCAAGGAGTCGAGCCAGACATCGCCTGTACTACCCGTCCAACGATCCTCATCTTCCGGCGGTGAAGCGCGTAGGGACTCTTTCCGCAGCGCGCAGGGGCAGCATGGCTCTGTAAACAGTGCCCCACTCGTGAGACCGACCGACTTCACTACGCGTCGAAAGTCACTTTCCGCCATACAATCTCACCGAGAGACACTCGCGAAGCTCGAGACTGGGACATCATACACCGACATCAGCGATATGAATCGCTTTAGAGGGAAGAGGAGTGAGGATCTGTTCCTCGCGTTGGCCAACGATCAGTCGGAGAGTGACGGAGTGAGGCCACCAAGTAGAGGCGACCGCGCTGCGAGTCGTGCATCTTTCGCGGGCAAGAGGCATTCTCTGCCAGTGCAAGAGCTGGGTATGCCTTCTTCCGGCGACAACAGGCCAAAGACAAGCGGGCATGTGTTCGGCAATCGACCTCCATCGCGATCGGGGCAGGCAACTTCAGACCTCCAACGTCACGCGGAGAGGTACAGGAACTCGCCTAGCCGCGCAGGCTATCTGACTGACGATGGTGCTTCGGCGTCTGGACTGTCGAGCTCAGGCCGAAGACAACGCTTTTCGTTGACTGCTGAGCATTCCGCAAACTCACCTGGCGAGAACCACAGGGCACCAGACTTACCGCAATATGGCAGACGGCGCCCTTCATTTGGTAACGCGTCATCACAAGCGCGGCAAGGACAGTCACACCAGCTGTCTACGATCCGCCAGGACTCGCACAGTGAATCGCCAGCTGAGAGCTCGGAACCGAAACAGTCGAATCCAGATTCGGGATCGGTAGACTCTGATACCGCGGATACTGTGTGGGATGAGCTCGACGATCTCAAGTCCAGGATCAAGAGAGTCGAGCGAACAGGAAGGCTGCCTCTCACATCCGGAGGCGCGGTGTCTGGCGATTCTAGCGAACGACCAAGGACAGCAACCACGGCACCAACCACGATTGATTCGTCGCCAAAACACGACAAAATGGAGAACAAGCAACAGCAGGACAGTATCGCCGAGCAAACGGCTAGTGAGCATGTGGTCGGAGGCTCGACTGCCAAGAACATTCATCCAAACCTGCATGCAGCCCTGGCCAGAGCGAAATCATTACTCAGCGCGCCACTATATCGATCTCTGGAAGCAACGGCGGCTGATGCGCTGCAACTCATCGCCATGACCGGAAGCGCAGGCCCACAAGGGACTGCATTCTCGGCAGCAGCCATCATCAACGGTGTCACTGTATCAGACAGGCATGTACGGCGCAAGACAGACACAATGTGCCGTAACCTCACGGATCTATGTATTGTTCTATGCGAAGGCAAACACGAGGCGCCGAGTGTAACTGCTTCTCCAGTACTTCTCGCTACGCCGCTTTCGAACTCTCCGTCCCTCCGCTACACTCGCAGCAGCCTTGGCCCGACCGACTCTCTGACTAGGACAAATAGCCGGCCCATGAGCCGTCTAGAAGCTCGGCGTACGAGCATGTTAGGCTCCCAAGCAGGCAGTATTGGCAACAGCCCGAGCGGTGCCGAAGATGTATCTGCCTCTGAGCACGAAACTACGCCATCCATCAAACGAAAAGAACATGATCCGCGATTCGCACGACCACAGAGCCGCCTACAGCGCATCCGTCAGCAACACTACAATCAGCCTATGGAAGATGACGATCCCACTATCCGACCACCCTCCCGAGCAATGACAGACATCGGTCGCTCGAAACCTTCCGGACCACGGGAGTATAGCACACCTCAACGCTCACCTAGCTTGCGTGACTCTCTTGTTGCACGGCGCGCGAATACAAGCGCATACGAGAACAATAAAGAGTATTCACGCATTGCATCTCTCGGCTCTGATTCTGGCCGAAAGAGGCGCTTCCACGACCCTTCCACGCCTCCCGTGCTGGAAGAGGAGAGCATTGACGGTGGAGAAGAGTACCAGCCGGCATCTCTACCACCGTCTAGGAGAGTGTCGTCTCTGAATCGACACGCGCCGCGACGGATGGCTGGTGAGCTGCAGGGGAGGATAGCGAGTTTGAGCGGAAGGAGGCCGCAGGTCGTCGTGGAATGAGCAACGACTCTGTGCGAATTGCTTTGGTGACGAAATATACGTTCTTGAATGTTGTTTGGATGGCTTTGTTGACCAGCGTTGCGAGGGGTTTCATGGCTGCAGGCGGAGGATCTGACGGCTAATAACGTTCTGTGAGATTATTGGAGAGGAATGAGGGTGGAAGCTCACACGACACACATATACACGTAGCTGGGTGAGAGCGGTGTCCGTTGTCGAGTGCTGTGCCCATGCCTTCCAGACGTCCGGAAGAGATCCAGCTTCCTGGGATGCTCGACGCAGAAGCCAAGGCGAACGGCGTGACAGACGAAGGACCTCGCTGCTAGAAGGGAGACAATTCGCTCGCCGCCGGTTTGCAAGCAGCACGACTTAGGCACGCTGTCCGCACAGAAGAGCATCCGAGATGCTGGCCAGCGCCCGTGTTCTACGACGGTCTGCTACGCAGAGAAAGACAGCCGCGACGACACAGCCAGGAAAGGCGTCTCTATGCAGTGCAAATAGCGATTGGACAGCTCCGTCATACAGACTAGCTCAGGTAGCATAAATCGTCCTGCACTCCCTATCGTTCCACATCATTTGCAGTGCTAGTTCGTCCAGTGGACGATGCAGCTAGCTCACGTTGCATATCTTCTGTGTCCGCACCGTGCTGCATATGCGCCACTACTGGTATCTGCAGCCGCGATGGACGTGGTCATTGGTGAAGAGGGTGGTGCGCTAGCTCATGTTCATGTAGCATTGCATTTGTATGCGTGTTCTTGTGGAACGATATCAAGAAACGTGGATTGGGGAAACACATACTCTATAACTCACGTCTACATGATATACAGTATGATCAGCTCGGCACATTCGTTGCTATCTTACATGCCTATACCTCGAGCAATCGCCGTCATATTCTTCGAACACAGGCACGGTTGCTTCGCCTCTCAACGGCGACTGGTGTCCAATCGTACAAGATCAAGTTGATATCACCGTCCACCGCTCATCCATCTCCGTCCTCCTTATCCTTCTCCTTCACCGCAAACGTCAACCCTCCCGTCTCCCTCCCCTTCCCATCAATCATCTTGACCTCATACTTCCCCCCCTCCCACAAATCCTTTACAGTCAACTCCCTCGTCCTCCCCAAACTCTCAATGTCACTGATCCTATTCAGCGTCGCCTCCAAAAACTCCTCAAACCCTTCCAGCGCACACACCTCCCGAAACGCATTCATCATCGGCACACTATCCGCCCGCACCATCGCATTACTATCAATAGTAAACACATTAATCGCATCATAGCTCTGGATAAAATCCGCCCGGGTCATAACCTGGCGTGCCTTATGCAGTGGCATTTGTGGGAGGATATGGCCCTTCTCGGGGTCGTAGGTAGATGCCATATCTTTTTCCATGTCCACGAGGGCTTTGGCGAGGACCATAGCAGCCGAAGCGTATTTCTGCTGGTCCATGACATCGTCGTCCATTTCTGCGCCGAGGATCCAGCATTTGTTTAGGAACCAGGTTTTCTCCATTTGGCAGATCTCGTTGGCTGTTTTCACCATATCGGATGCTTTGGCTATGCGACCCAGGTAGGAGAGGCGGCCGCCGACTTTGTCGTAGACTTGTTCTAAAGTCTCGCGGTCTGTGCGCTCGCCGTGGAATTTGAGGCGGTAGTTTGACAGTGCTGAGAGGGCTTTGGGTTTGTTGAGGTCAAGGATCGGGATCACGTTCATGCGGGTGGCGTATTGTTTTAGGCGCTCGTAAATCCAGTAGTCGTCGCTGTTGAAGACGACGGTGGCGAGGTTGGAGGCTGCCCATTGCTCTGCGCGCTGTTGGAGGAGTTCGAGGAGGTCGCGGCCGGAGTCGTTGTCGCGGAGGAGGTGCATGCTGTTGACGATGATTATGAGTGGTTTGCCGAGCACGTCTCGCCGTTTCAAAGCGACTTTCTCGAGTTTGTTGAAGGCGCGCTCAACGTCTAGTAAAGCGCTGGCGTCTCGCGGGCCACGGATGGAGAAGAGGGAGCCGATGTTGTCCTCGTGGAACTCGAAGTCGAGCGCTTTGCCCAATCGAATGCGGAAGATTTCTGGGTCGGCGTGGGCGTCGAACATTGCGCAGCCTTCGCCATCGATCTTAGCCATTGCGTCGATCAGCATGCTCGACTTGCCGGTCCCTTTCTCGCCGACGAGCAGGAAGTACTGGCCCTTAGCCTCTCCGGAGACGATCGCGTCGATGAGTCCCTGCTCATCACGCAATACCCAGTGCGCCATCTGCTTGCCCTCGTCGGCGGCATCCATTGGGTAGTCTGAAGGTAGTCCTCGCTTCGCAGTCGCAGCTAGACCCAGGACTGGGTCGCCGGGAGCGAAAGCGTTCTGCATCTTCTCGAGGATCATGTATTTGTAGTACTTCGTGTAGCTATAGCCTACAAGTCTAGCGTATATATGAGCTTCCTGAATCAAGTTCGTAATCATTTTGGACTCACCCTAGGATCGCCACCGAAGCAAAAGTCGTCAAAGCTGCTTCGGCCATCTTGAAAGTGGTTTCTCTCCAGTTGAACTTCGGCCTTTCATCTTTCTTGGGCTTCTTCTGCGGTCCTTCGGCCTCGTTTGGCGGACCTGGTTGTTGTGGTCCGACCTGCATCGTGACCAGGTGCCGTCGAGTAGTCCATATCCGCGGACGAACTCGTCGTAACCCATGAGTACGTAGCCTTGTTCCGGAGTATTGAGTATCAGGAATCGCAGCGAACGTGAACACACTCCGCAATGGCGCAGATGTTAATGAGCGTGTAGCCATGTTGGCCAGGTTTGATACCAGTTCCGGGCGCCAGAAGCCGATTGAGCCAATATCACCTCATTGAAAACACCTTCCCCATTTCGTATGCCAAAGTGAAGTCACAGAAGTCGTCCGACGGGAATAACATGATGGCCCCGAACAACACCTTGTCAACACGAAGTGTCAGGAGCACGCGACAAGGATGCCATGATTCGCTGCACGTTCCGACCCGGGGCTACAGCAACCCAATTCGGTCATGATGCTAACCTCGATCGTGCATTGAACTGTGGATACGGCGATGGAGTCGTTGATGTGATGGAGATACAATGAGCATGAACACTCTCCGACATCGACGACTCCTTTGGATGAACTTGGGGGAGCAGTAGAAGTGTCAGTGCCGACCCCGTCAAGTCCAACTCCCTCGCCCCGGGGAAAACCGGCAGCTCGTCGGTTATGTGACCTGTGCTTGGTCTAAAAAAAATATGGTTCTTGGGCGTTCGATTTAATCTCGTCAGGACTGCTGTCCGACTGCGAGTTGTTTCCTCCTGCCATTTCAGAGCTTCTGTATCGTGTTGTAATAGACCTGTTGTTCCTGTAACATAACCTCATCTGTTTCCTCCGACGCTCGCTCAGCACCTGCTTGTATCCAGTATCTGCGGAAGAAAAAGGAAAGAGAGGAAGCTGGTATGGCCGACGGACCGAATGGAGGTGCGTTCTGCTTGTCGTCCATCACCGCATGTACTTCGACGGACGAGGAGCTTTGGGCAATGGCATGAGGTGGGCAGCTAATTGATGAGCAGCTGCAGACATTGATGCACAGTCCAATCCACCCTTCGACGCCGAATCAGAGGAGCACGCGACACCCCCCGAAACCAATGGCACCTTGACCAACGGCACCTCATCCGAAGAGACACAGCAGAATGGCGAGAACGGCGAGAACGAAGGAGCAGCCCAACCAACCGAGAATGTCTTCCCGCTCACCATTGAGTTGCCGCATGCTCCTGGCCAGACACAGATCATGGTCTCGACCCAGGAGCAGGTACAGGACATTCGACAGTCGATCGTAGACACACCGCACACCTTCCAGTACTCCTGCTTCCATCTCCAGCACAAGGGCAAGCGCATCAATGACTTTATCGAGCTCTCCGAGGTCCCTGAGATCGTTCAGGAGCCAACATGCAAGCTCGTTGAGGATCCATACACTGAGGCGCAAGCGCGCGTGCATGTCGTGCGAGTAAGGGAGCTGATAGGCGCGGCCGGAGACCGGACGGATCTGGTGATGGGCATTGATGCTGGTATAAGCTTATGCGACAGCGTGGAGCTACCGAGCAGCAAGACCGGCGAAGATTCGAACCCAGTCGCACATTATGATGTCAATGCAGTTGGCTCGATATCTACACCGTTGGCGAAAACACGAGAAGCAGCGCCGAAGACGGTCAAGAACATCTCGCTTTCAGCATGGAATCCACCACCGCACCACCTACGGATGCGTGGCCATCTACTATACCTCCAGGTCACCACGAATGAAGGCGAACAGCACTACATCACTTCCGCAGTCACAGGCTTCTACGTCAACAAGTCGACCAACAACAAATTCGATCCTACACCACGCACCTCACCCAAGTCTTCCTCAGCACACTCGCTCATCAGCCTACTCGAACAGATATCACCATCATTCGACTCGTCCTTCACGAAGCTCCAGGAGTACAATGGCCAGCGAGATCCACTAGCTGCCTACCAACTCTCGAACAGCATACCAGCCGCACCTTGGCTCGTCTCAGCTGCGTCGACTCACCAGCACCAAGCAGACCTCACGCGAACACAGGAAGCTTACCTTCTAGCAGGCGCCGAGAATGCGGAGACGCTACGCGACTGGAACGAGGAGTTCCAGTCGACTCGAGAGCTCCCGAAAGAGACGGTGCAGGATCGTGTCTTCCGGGAACGTCTCACGAGCAAGCTGTTCGCAGAATATAACGAGGCGGCAGTACGGGGCGCAGCGCTCGTGGCAAGAGGAGAGGTACAGCCATTGAACCCGACAGAAGCAAGAGATGCGCAGATCTTCGTGTACAACAACGTCTTCTACTCCTTCGGCGCGGACGGTGTCGGCACTTTCGCGACAGATGGGGGAGACGAGGCAGCGCGCATAGCGACCGGGAAAGACGTCCAGGGCGTGAAGGCGGTCAACCAGCTAGACATCAATGGCCTCTTCACTCCCGGTACAGTGGTAGTCGACTACCTGGGCAAGCGAGTTGTGGGACAGAGCATTGTGCCGGGCATCTTCAAGCAACGGGACCCGGGCGAGCACCAAATCGACTATGGTGGTGTAGAGGGCAGGGACATCATCGCGACGATGGAAGGGTTCGTGCAGCCGTTCAATGAGTTAAGCAAGGCGATGCGCGTGAAGCGGCACGCGGTGTGGGACAAGGAGGGCAAGAAGCACGAGCTGGAGGCTAGTGTGGAGACGAAGGGTCTGCTGGGCACGGATGGGAGGAAGTATGTGCTGGACCTGTATCGCATAACACCGCTGGACATCGATTGGCTGGAGAAACATTGTGGAGAGGAGCAAGAGGAAGGCAAGAAGTACCCGCATAGAATGACGGTGATGAGGCCGGAGCTGGTGGACTCGTACAGGATTGTGAAGTTGAGGGAGTATATCTCGAAAGAGGTCGAGAAGAAGCGAGCGGGCAGGAATCAAGATCAAGCGGAGGCCGGTGCTGAGAAGCAGCTTACGAATGGCGATGCTGAAGCGGAGGAGAAGGACACGAAGACGAACGGTGCTCTCACGAATGGCGATTCGAAGGATGGCGAGCACGAACACACAAATGGCGAGACTGCAGTCGCGAAGACCGATGAGACCCCAGCCGAACCACGACAACAAGAGACCGTGGATGTCTCCGGGTTCTCCTTCACCCTGAATCCTGACGTCTTCGCTGGCCAGCTTCCACAGTCCGATGAAGAGAAGGCCGAATGGGAGGCAGACGAAGCAGAAGTCCGTTCAGTCTGCAAGTACCTCACGTCCGACGTTATCCCAAGACTCGTACGCGAGATGCAGGAAGGCGAGGTCGGCTTCCCCATGGACGGCCAAAGTCTCATCCGCGAGATGCACAAGCGCGGCGTCAACGTGCGCTATCTTGGCGAAGTAGCACGATTGTGCTCAGAGCAGGGCAAGGACAAGAGAGTGCATGCGCTCGGCTGGTTGTGCAGGCAGGAGATGGTGAGCAGAGCGTTCAAGCACTTCGCCAATGCGCAGATGAAGGAGCTACCGCCTTGCTTCGCGCAGCACTGCATGAGCCATTTGTTGAACTGCCTTTTGGGTGCTGCGCTGAACGGCAAGCCTCAGTATGAGATCGATGAGGACTTGAAGGCGATGTATCCTGACACGGAGTTCACCTTCGGCAAGGTCACACCCGAGAGCTTGGCCACTGAGCTCAGGAAGCAGATCGATGTTCGCTACCGGATACAGCTGGAAGGCGAGCTCGTGCAGCCCGGTCGAGAGTTGCAGCTGCTTCGAGAAGTGTGTCTGAAGCTTGGTCTACAGCTTGAAGCGAAGGAGTACCGCTTCACGAAAGAGCAGCTGGCAGCACCCCAGACCAATGGATTGGCAACTAAAGCTTCGTCCGACTCACTTACTGTTCCGCAGACGAACGGTGTGCATTCTGCATCGGAGGGCGGCAAGAAGAAGAAAAAGAAGCAAGCCGATCACTCTCCCAACCGCGCCGCTTCGGTGTCCCCAACAACACCATCTACCACTTTCACTCCAGACAACATCCTCAACATCGTGCCCGTGTTCAAGGACGCAGCGCCACGAAGCGTGCTCGCCGAAGAAGCGCTCGACGCAGGTCGCATGAGCTTGCAGCAAGACCAGAAAGAGCTCGGCCAAGAACTCCTTCTGGAGAGTCTGAGCCTCCATGAGCAGATCTACGGCATTCTCCATCCAGAGGTAGCTCGCGTGTACTACGCCCTCTCCACGATATATTATAGCCTGGACGAGAAGAGCGCAGCCGTCGAGCTAGCGAAGAAAGCCGTCATCGTCTCTGAACGCACCCTTGGCATCGACAACGCTGAGACTATCCTCTCCTACCTCAATCTTAGCCTGTTCGAGCACGCCACCGGCAACACCAAAGACGCTCTCGCCTACGTCCGCCACGCGCTCGATCTCTGGAAACTCGTCTACGGTGTCCGTCACCCAGACTCGATCACCACGCTCAATAACGCTGCCGTGATGCTGCAAAGTCTGAAGCTTTTCCACGAGAGCCGCCTGTGGTTCGAAGTCTCCCTCGACATCTGCGAGGAAGTGTCCGGCAAGCAGGCCATTGCGACCGCAACGCTACTTTTCCAGCTCGCGCAAGCGCTGGCACTCGATCAAGACTCCAAGGCCGCGGTAGCGAAAATGCGCGAAAGCTACAGCATCTTCAAATCCGAGCTCGGCGCCGACAACCCCAACACCAAGGAAGCGGAGAACTGGCTCGAGACGCTCACGCACTCCGCCGTCTCGCAAGCCAAACAGGCGAACGCTTTGCAGAATCGGAAAATGCTGTTTAGCGGTCGTGGTGGACGGATGCCGCGGATGGCTGTGGGCGCTGGACCGCAGCCGCCTGCTGAGCGCCAGGCTAACGGGATCGCGGCGCCGACGGCTACGCAGGCTGCGAGGAGTGGGGGGAGTATTGATCAGAGGAATTTGGATGAGTTGTTGAGGTATATTAATGGGGAGAGCGGGACGACGCCGAAGAAGAAGACTGCGAATCCTAAGAGGAGGCAGCAGGCTGTTGTTGGGGCGTGAGCTCGTTCTTCGGTTGATCAGTGTGGACTGGATGGGCTGGATGGCAAGAGGTCTAGTGCGACGGGGGCCAAA
>JAABUW010007882.1_pt1 | contig 12638 bp, 11 predicted proteins | sample 5560081 | NCBI WGS metagenome assembly JAABUW01 (sample SAMN10711882, study PRJNA513363) | rock metagenome | isolation source: Antarctica rocks | place: Antarctica: Victoria Land, Knobhead sud | reverse complement strand
ATCATCGCGCAACGCTCAGCTCACGCTTCTCCACTGATACAGGCCAACGATGAGGAGGAGGAAGAGGAGTAGGAGATTCACATCCGCCGAAGCATAACAACCGTCCGTATCCTCGATCCCTTTGACGGATACCAAACCTCATACACGTCGCCTAAACTTCCTCATCCTCTACACGCATTCCTTACTCTGCGATATCGGATACCTGGCTTCACTTGCGATACTGGCTGGCAGTGTGCACTGTGAAGGAGGAGCATTTCTTTACGGAGGTGATATATGCATTTAATATTCCAGATACCCTGAGGTTGCTATCATACGTCACATCTCTAGACGGTGATGGCTCGTGACATGACCAGGGAGGGTGGATATTACCGGGCTCATCATTATGTACATTAGCTGAATCGATCTCAAGCAGCCTCTGTTTCCCAGTCAGACTAACATGACCCTTGCCAGTAATAGAGATCACTTGCTCAAAGATATTCAAGCCTGAAAGCAATGTTGAGTGTAGACTGACATGGTCCATACTTGGGAGTGAAAGCATGGCTGGAATTAGCTTGAGGTTTATATACACGCGTCAATCACGCTTGGTATGCTCAAGCACTGCTCATAGCACATTGGCTACTTTGAACGTCTTCCTTGGGTTCAACAGCATACCGAACTATACTCCTCCTAATTGATTCTTGAAGACGCTCTAGGAGGGATTGTCTACTCGATGACGATGCATGGACTTAATTAGGAAAGGGAGTGGGACTGCCAATGCCTGTTCCGTAGGATGATTGTACTCTACACACACACTGGGAAGGGGCCCTCAAGAGTCTAGCACCTACCCATGATCATGGAACCCCCTCGAACGATTACGGCTGGCGAAGAGATTGTCCAGACTTCCACGCCAATGATCTCAATTTCCGGTTTCCACAGTCCCGCCTCTCACGTTCCACAACACTAAAAAGAAGCGCCTAGGTCTCTGAGCGCGCAACTCCACTCGTTGCAATAGCATCATGCAGGGAGGGCCACCAGCGAGGCCATCAACCTTCTAAGGCTGGACTAAGAGATATTTCCCTACAGGGCCGAGATGAAGGCTCCACTTGCAGACCGCTGACAAGATAGACCAGACGCCGGTCCTGTTCCCATTGGCCTTGTCGCTCTTAGGACGTCCCGTGAAAATTTGGACACGTCAATCTGCGTTACGAGTGTTACTCGAAACAGCCGCTGGGGATTCTCACGAAAGAAGCCCTTCAGCCGATGCGATCACAACTCACCTGCTTATTTATTCTTGCTCCTTTCCTGATAGTCAGAGACAGATGATGAAGAATGTTCAGGGAGACCCAAAGCAATTGCCACACGCCCGCGCTGAGCCCCTCGCGGCTCTGAAGCGGCCATGGCGCATCTCATCGCGGTCGCCGAGGCCATCAAGGACATCGGATCGGGCCTGGAATTGTTTCTAGACCGTGTAGCTGATCACTCAGCCGATATCAACGATCTGATCGGCCAATGCTTGCGCACCTCCTCAGCCTTGCACAGACTCGACACAGCCATTGAGGAAACCCATCATCGTACAAGATACCCTTACCTCATTGAAGACCTGAACACTGTACGGAATAGCTTGCAATACACATTTAACGAGGTCCAGAGAATTATTGGGGGACTGGGAAGGGGGGGCGTGAGATCCCGGGCCGCCTATCGTCGCGTCTGGAGAGAACTCGAAGACTTCTTTCCCGAGGAAAGTGGGAACACCTTGTGCCGCCGATTTGAAATATATCAGCAGTTTTCCGACGAATTGAGATATACTCTGATCCAAGGGTACATTGTGTTTGCACTTCTCCGTTGAACCCCAATGTTAATGACTCTGTAGATATCCTCCAGACCCTGAAGGCTTTGAAGAAACAAGGGACAAGATTGTGCGACTCCTGGGTGTGCAGGACACTCACGAACTCGATAGAACTTCTCTAAGCGTTACAAGTATGTAGTCTGACTATCATAGACACATCATCCCTAAACCAATCAGATATCCCCAAATCACCTTCTTTCGAAAGAAATAGGCCAAGAGGCGGCCAGACACAGGCACAGCCACACTCGCCGCCCCCAGTGCCTCACAGGGCCGGGAGAAAAAGACCTCCTGGGCCTAAATCGCCGCCTATGGAGTACGATTTCGACCGAAGGAGGGACCGCTTCCCTCCATTTGCTCCCGAGGTCCCTGACTCGCCTACCGCGACCACTACCAATACGTCTTCCTCCACTCAATTCTCAAACACCCCTTCTCTGTCCAGTCATTGGCTGCCGGTAGTATTCGGACAAAGTCAGCCTACAACATCTTTGGGACCGACAGGCCAATCGTTTGTCATCCCCAATGTGGTGGCTTCTGACGCGTCCCTGACCTCAGATTAGATCCGTCTCTCTTGGCGTTAACCATGGTCCGGAAGCCAGTAGAAGGCTCGCCGACGAGTATGTCAAGCTCCTTGAGATGTAAGTCAGTCTCTGCCTTGTGCAAACGCTTAGTGGCCTGATTTTTTAGGCCCTTTGAGAATGGCGATCTTCTTGTACGATTGCACCAGCGGCCAGAGGACTTCAGGTCTAGGATTCTCATCAGGACGATACGCCCTACTCGATTGAGCAAGGACTGCTGCCTTCCTTTGACACATCTGGAAGTGGAGAGGAGTGGTCCATTCCTAAAGTTCTTAAGAATCTCGAATCGGTCGCCCGAGCTTTGGGCATGTTTGAAGTTCCCTAGCTACGAAAGTCAGTTTGGGCATCTACACATCAAATCTATCGTGGTACTGATTACTGGACCAGAAATGGTTCTCTTCTTTTGCAGTTTCCTCGCCCTCAGATCTGAGGATAACAAAACAGAGATCACAGCAATCGCAGACTTTCAGCTGCATAATGAGAAGCTCCTGTTCGGCGGGTATGCAGATACAGGCAAATCGAACGAGAATTGTGGACAGGAACTAACACCAACCAGGATGATTGTCGATGACTACTACCAGCACGCCCTCCGATTGTACAGAGACAAGGACTCCGGTGGCATCAGACTACAAGCATCCGTCCTGCGAGGTGATCTTAAGAAGTAAGTTCCGAAATCGCGTCTACCATGTCTTGACACTGACCAGCCTCCCACGAAGGACGCCGATATGGACAGCGTTTATTACCCATCAGGTACAGTCACGAAGGTGGATGAGACAAGTAAGCTCAAAGGTTGTCCATCTCGCAGACCTTCAACGTTACATCTTCACCACCGACTACACCCCCCAAGTGGCACCTGGAGGGAAGCATGAATTGTGCTTTGACCAATCAAGCGGTACTTCTACATCTCCCTATATTGCCTGCATTCGTGCTAATCGGAGCAGATGCAACAGATTTCGTGAAGGCCATTGCTAACCTCGTCGACGACTATTGACTTGTTACGAAATTACGAAATTACGACAGCCATGAAATAACGATGGGCGCGGGTAAGGTACACGCTGGTTCTTTAAAGGAAACTGCAGGGTTATGAAAAGTCCAACGGTTTCCATGATACCCAGCTCACTATGTTCTATCTCATCTCTTTTCATGAGCTATGTATCTCTTACCTGCAAGTGTGGCCTACTACAATTCTATTCTTGTCGTCGTACATGAGTGTAACACTCTCCTTACAACATCTGATGAGTACTAGGCTCTGTGGACATCCGATCAGGACAAGATGGACGGCAACGCTTTGCCGAGCTCCTTCTTTATTAGGATTAGTCTGATGACCGGACTTAGGCTTGGAGAAAAGTCCGATCAGTGCACAGTTCGGTCATGGATTTTGTAAGCTTTTCATTTTCAACATTGTCAGTATTGCCATCTTGTCCTAACATTGCGCGAGCGTTGGCTTGGTTCGAACATATGTTCTATTGGCAATGGAAACAGCGATCTCTACCCTACTCAACTTCCAAGTCTCAAATGGCAAATTGAATTGCTTCCAGTTCATCTCGAGCAACTTCATTCATTTCTTGCTTGACCTTGACTGTAAATGAAACGTATCTTTGGGCAGATAATCAGAGGAAGGGCGGACACTGGACTCGCAACTAGCACAGTGGACGCTTTACTATCTCACAGTCCGGCTTTCGCCATACCTGCAGTGGTACTTGTTACAACGCAAACGTTCCACCGGTTGACTCAATAACGCACTGGTGCACTTTCCGATTGAGCACGAAACATTTTACTTTAGGGGCTGCCATAGTTGACAAAGGAAGGTACCAGAAGGAACTTCCCCGAGCCAACCTGACGGACACCCAGCAATGGCTTCGCATGCAGCCACAGAGTCTTCGCAATCACCAACAAAAGAGAACCCATCCGGCCCTCCAGCTCCTGCACATGTGTATGCACCACCGAGAAGAGGGCACTCATTATGGAAGAATCTCTATTTGACGATCAACTACACACCCGAAAGGTGCCGCTACAACCCCGAAAAGCCATTCGGCTTCTCAACGCCATTGAATTTTCTCTTCGCCTTCGCCGGGGCATTCACCGTCGCCAATCTCTACTATACCCATCCGATCTTGAACAAGCTTGCCGATGACTTTCATGTGAGCCAAGAACGGGTCAGCTTGATTCCAACGCTGGCTCAGGCTGGCTATGCTAGTGGATTGTTGTTTTTGTGTCCGCTTGGAGACCTTTTCCGGCGACGAGCATTCGTGTTACTTTTGGTGTGGTTTACGGCTACTGTGTGGTGAGACGCTTCCGAAAATCCGGTTGTTTCTCTGACAGGGCTGTTCTGACGGGCTCGAGTCCAGGATCGGCCTCTGCATTACGGACTCATTCCATATCTTCAGCTTTCTGTCGTTTCTCACTGCATTGACCACGGTAACTCCGCAGCTCAGTATGCTACCCGTCGTTGACATGTAATGTGCATCTCTTGCTGATTCTCCGGTAGTGCTTCCGCTGGTCGGCGAGCTTGCTCCTCCCCATAGGCGTGCAACCGCCCTTTCCATAGTAGTGTCGGGACTACTGCTTGGAATACTCATAGCACGAGTCCTATCAGGTGTCGTCACCGAGTACACATCATGGCGTAACATCTACTGGCTGGCCTTCGGTCTGCAGTATCTTATTCTCATCCTTCTCTGGTTGTTCATGCCCGACTATCCCAGCACCAACCCAGGGGGCCTCAACTATTTCAAGATGCTTTGGAGTGTCATCACCATGCTCTTCAAACACCCCGTCCTAGTGCAGGCTAGTCTCGTGGGTTTTTGTACATCCACAAGCTTCACCTCCTACTGGACGACCCTAACATTTCTCCTCTCTTCCCCGCTTTACAACTACTCACCGCTATACATCGGTCTGTTCGCCCTCATTGGCATTTTCGCAATGTGCTTCGGCCCACCCTACTCACGCCTCGTCATCGACAAGATCGTCCCACTCTACTCCGTCATCTTGGGAGAGCTGATCTGCCTCACCGGCATAACCATCGGCACATACACCGGCACCTTCACCATCGCGGGACCCATCATCCAAGCCTTCTGCATCGACCTTGGCCTGCAGACCTCGCAGATTGCCAACCGCACGGCCATTTACGCTATTGAGCCCAAAGCGCGAAACAGAGTCAACACGGCGTACATGCTCTGCGTCTTTTGCGGCCAGATCGTCGGCACCGTGGTGGGCAATACCTTGTACGCAAGAGGCGGATGGGTCAGGAGCGGCAGTGCGAGCGTGGGATTCATTGGCTTGGCTTTGGTGTTTTGTTTCGCCAAGGGGCCTGGAGAAAAGGGCTGGGTGGGATGGAGCGGAGGCTGGGGCGTCAGGAGGAGGGACTTGGGACCTCCCAAAGACAGCGCAAAGATAGAAGATGAGTCCGGAGATATAAGAAATAATGGTCACGGACCCGTCGACGAGGAGAGCACAACGGAGAAGGTGGCGGACGATGGCTGCTAAGTAGGACAGGAAAATAGAAAATTTACCTAAGTACAAGCCCTTGAGATACAACTGAGCTAGCTTACGCCCCTATAGAATATTAAATCCAGACGATGTAAACCCCTAATCGGCTATAGGAGAGCGGTACTAATCCTAGCGCGGGGATATCCATCAATAACCCATTCCAAAGGTTTGTGGGATTCGATGGGAGCGGTTAGCGTTTTTGGAGCAAGGTGATTTAGATGCAAAGAGGGCGCGGTGGATGTTGGGGGCTGGAGGATGGAAGCTGATGGAAGCTGTTGTTGATGGATGATACGAGATGTTGGCTTAGAGGGTTGTAAGGGGACGATATGCTTTTATGATATGGATGGGGAAGGGGATGGGGGAGGGAGGGAGGGGCTTGGAGGTATAGTGAGGCCTTTTTGGGAAGACGAAGATGGGTGGAGTAGGTTAGGTCCAGGGGTATGCAATTGTATAAGGGAGGTATTGTGATTACACCCCCTTTGCCTACAATTACACCCCCAATTGCCTACGCTTGCACCCCCCAAGCGGCAAGTCGGAACACCCATCCGAGTAGCCCCGAATAGCGCACTGATGGCCTACTGTGGGCGTCATGAGCCCCAGCTGGGGCCCCGAAGAGCCACCATAGGCAAAGCCTAGCGCCTGCCAAGGGAGCGCTGAGCGCCCAGCTTGGGTACGTAGGGGTAGGTTGGCCCTTGGGACACTGGCTGCCCCCGGCTTACCCCGGGGGGCCAGGCCAGGTGAGGGGCTACCTGACGACCCCAAGCTATAACCGGCGGGGAGGGGCGATTAGGGGTGTAATTATAGGCAAAGGGGGTGTAATCACAATACCTCCCTATTGTAGAGCGTGGCTGTTAGTTCTGTATGTTGTTTCAGGGAAGGTAAGCCGAGTTGATGCTAGTAAGGCTACGAGGCTACGTATCCAGCATTAGGCTACGCTTCCTCGTGCACCTCAGTCCATGCGGCCATGTTGTAACATCTCCTGCTCTCTTCATGGATCCCAAGAGTAATCAGCGACAGACTCTGGATATTTGACCTCTGGGCACAACACAAGTGCCCACTTGCTTTGCAGTGTTTCGCAACATGGATCCTGTCTCAGCTTTTGGTCTCGCCGCCGGCGTCATACAAGTGGTCGACTTCAGCTCCCGAGCGCTCAAACAGTGTCGAGAAATCTACAAGGATGGCTCGCTCGCCGAACATCGGAATACCGCGGTGGTTGTGGGGCACCTAAGTAAGTGCAACATGATGGACGCGGCTCATCGCGTCTATAACAGAATATTAAGCTGCAGCTGTAGCTGCTACAACGAATCGCCTCCGGGCAACTGTCGACCAAACACCAAAGCCGATATCACTAGGAGATTCTGAGATCTATGACTTATCGACGAAGTGCTCGGAAACAGCCGCAGAATTGCTCACAGAGCTAGAGAAATTGAAACTAAAGCCGGGAGTGAGCTTTCGTCAGGCCGTCAGCAAAAGCGTTAGGTCCTTTCGAAGAAAAGCATTCATTGCCGAAATTGAAAAGAAGCTCGAGAAGTATCAAACCATCCTTGATACCCGTATCTTGGTCCATTTGAACAGTCGGTCAATTCAGCAGCGAGACGATTTCCAAGAGCTCGATCAGAATGTACGAGATCTTGTCATCGCAATGGACAAAGGTCGCGATACAGTAGCTCAACTGCTTGCCAACCAAGGCCTTGCTATTCGTGAACATATTGATCGGGGCCTTGACAGTCACGCATTGAAGATATCACATGAGATGGCCCAGCGGCACTTCAGAGATAGCCTTTCTTTCTCAGGTATGTTTTCGCGACAGGAGGATATAGCAGAAGAACATCAGGGAACATATCAATGGATATTTCAGCCTCCCTGTGACGGAGAAAGTCAAAAACCCGACAGAGAACCGGCAGTGACTGGCAAGGGTAATGATGGCGAAGCCTGCGATGATCGTAAAAGAGGTCAGCAGTGGTCAAACTTTGTAGCCTGGCTTGAACATGGAAAAGAAATATACTGGCTCAATGGCAAACCTGGTTCAGGAAAGTCAACGCTCATGAAGTTCATCACTAGTAATATTTGGGAGAACGCTGCGTCGAAAGAGGCGATGGTAAAATGGGCCGGAGGCAATGAGGTTGTGACCGCCTCCTTCTACTTTTGGTCTCTCGGTAGTACAGGCCTACAAAAAAACCTTCAGGGTCTCTTGCGGTCTCTACTGTATCAAATAGCCAGTCAACGGCAGGACTTGATCTCGATTTTGATGGAACATCTGCAGCGTTCAGCTAAGGAACTCGAACCGTCACGAGCTCTCTCGGTATACGAATGGACAGAACGGCGACTGCGCTCCGTGCTGAAGCATTTTCTCGATCATAAGCCGTCATCGGTTAACTTATGGGTTTTCATTGATGGGCTTGATGAGATGGTTGGAGACGAGGAAATTCTTATTGACATACTCCAGCTCCTAAATGATACGCCGCACACCAAAGTATGCGTATCGAGTCGCCCCGAACAGATATATCGACAAGGATTCTCAGGATCACCTCAGATAAGGTTACAGGATCTCAATCATGGAGACATTGAGAAAACGGCAACTGAAAGCTTGTCGCCAGCCCTCAAGGCATGCTTTCCTTGCGATGAGGAAGAAATTTGTTATCTCATCGAAGATGTGATTTTAAAAGCCGAGGGTGTGTTTTTGTGGCTCGAACTTGTCATAAAGGATATCAAAAGAGGAGCTCGATATAACGCTGATAGCTTGCTTGAGCTTCGCGAAAGACTAAAGATCACGCCGAGTTCAATTGATGGCCTATATGAACAGATGCTTGGTAGATTGGATAAGATTTACTTACAAGAGGCTGGAAAATATTTTCGCTTTCTGATGGCCGAGAGGACACCGTTTTACATGCCACCAACCCTGATGGAATTCGTGTGTGCCGAAAGCGTGCCCTGGGACCATGTTCGTAAAGGGAACACTGCATGGTTCGAGTCTCCAGAGTTCTCTGAGATGTGTCAGCATGTCGAGACTCGGTTGCTTACCCGCTGTGCTGGTCTTGTTGAGGTTGAGCACCAGTCGCCCGAAGTCCTCAAAGGCGATATAGAGTCTACTCCTCCGTACGGTATACTTTTTCATACTTTAGATCTGCGCCCGAACCAAGAAAAACACAATGTCTGTCACCAGCTTCGGGAGGTTAAATTCATACATAAAAGTGCTATAGATTTTCTCCAAACTCACAAACAGGCATTGCTACAGAACAGAGACGATGGCTCGGCTACAGATCTTAGCCTCTTACGCGGAACCACTGGAGTGTTGGGCATCGTGCCCGTCGCAATATCCGCGAAGGAGTTTAGGATCTCCAGAAATGGCCAGGAAATCATCGCCGGGCAAATTGGTCTGACTATGCATTTTCTTGCCGCCTTCGCGGCTTCTATAGCCTTCTCTAAGTCAACTCTTGATAACGTCGCGGTCGAGATGGTCGACGATGTTTATCAGATAATAGAGCGTGTTGATACGAGTATAAATGGTCCGGACCATGATTGGTATGGATACTACGACGGCTCTCGTGGGGGTAGGCTGCAACTAGAAAGAACCCCATTCCATGAGGTTCATGGTTTCGCTGCTTTCCTTGGTTGCCATGATTATGTTTCATACCACAGATCGTTGGGCACTTACTCCTTGGAAGACAACAACTACCTTCTGGCATGTACCATTCATGGGGTGATGTGCTTTTCTCTAGATACTTCGCACCTTCCAGTCAATTGTGCCTTGATTGAAGATATACTGTGCCAAGGAGCGGATCCGAACTTGTCTTTGGATGTGTGTGAAAACTTCTTACAATGCCTCTACAAGTATACTATATCAGCATGGGGTGCTTGTCTCTATTTTCATCGCAGACTGGCTAGGATCGAGGGCCCCCCTTTACCCAATGGCCCGAAGCTAGACCCGGTCCTCCAATGTTCCAAAGCGCTAATGGAGTCCTTCATCTCTCGCATTGCAGATGTCAATACTAGCATATGCCATTTCATTCATTTCATTAGTGGCGACTCCAAGAAAACTTCCCGCTCTTGGATGATTGGTATTGAAGAAACCCCTTTGTCATACCTGAAGAGGACCATGGATTCCAAGGAGCATCACATGATCAGTCCGCTGGTCAACTTGTTGCGACAGCGGGGTGCACTCGAAAGGAGACGCTTTCAACTCATTACTACTGATTGGGATGGTAGAGGGTGCATCTATCAAGTCATCTATCAAGTCTCAGAGGAAGAGTCGCAGCGCCTGTGTGAGGTATGGCCACTTCACGATCGCACTTCCAAGGAGGAGGACGATTCGCTTCTCGACGCTATTCTGGACGTCGAGGCTAGCCTATTGAAACGCGATATAATGGATGAGATGACTTTCGAATTAGTGAGCTCACTGTTGAACAAAACAGACATTTGGTGATTTCCGATCGCAACTCAATCGGTGACCTCTGTCGCCTATCAAGAAGACCGCAGCCAGCATCAGCATCGGCTGTTTAATCCGATAGGGGCGGTGTCCACCAATCCGCGGGAGTCAACACAACACGGCGGCTACCAAAATCGTTTCAACACTCCATATTGATAGCTTAGATCAGACATCTGATTTCGCCCCTGTCCAATGCAACTCCCTGCCATTCTCCCTCGCAGCTGCGCAGGATCTAACAGGCAGGATAAACGGTGTCGACATACTTTCTATCACGGTCATCGACAGGCGTCGAAGAAAGAGAAGCCATCGGCTTCTGCTGGTAGCACCCGATGTCCTGCGCCGCCTGAGAAGTATTCATCACACGCTCCAAATCTGGAAAGCCCAACGCTCCTTTAGGCAGGACTCCGCGGTATGCCCTCGTACCATTTGCCATTATGCAAATGGTGACGTGCCACGTCGGCCTATAACTCGATCACAGACGACAAGAAGGACTGAGCGCGTACGAACCGTTGAGCTGTGTGTTTGGGAAAGCCACGGCCGTTGATTTGAGTACAACATGAATGACCGCCCTTCAAATATGGACCCCCAATCTACGAGTCTCATGCCCGGCGTTCCGTAGCCGCAGGATTATACTTAGATGTGACGTTTGGCGGAGGCAAGATCCGGGTGGGCGTACCTCTTCACCACCTTACAGACTCGAAAGCGAAACGGCTAGTCTCTCGTCTCTCCGCTGCGCATACACATGCCTTTTCCTTCAAGTGTGCTGCCTTCTTTCCCCTGAAACCCATATCCGAGGCCCTTCCAATCGATAAGACCGTCAGTGTTCGAACGGTCTATCTATACGCAAACCCTGTCAGCGTGTTTTCATTGTTTATGTACGTGGTTTGCTTAGCTTATCGGACTACCCCTGTTACGTATCTAAGTACATTATGAATTATTCATGCCTCTGACTCGTTAATTCCTATATTATAGCTATCCTCTTAATAGCTAGACTATTCATACTTTTTTATTTTCACTACTATATATCTTACTAAAAATCCTATTACTTTTAAAAACTATTCTACTGAAAATAGCTAATAATATTACCTCTTATATTATACTATTTCCTATTCTTAATAGTATTATATCTTATATCTTATATCTTATATCTTATATCTTATATCTTATATCTTATATTATATATTATATAAGAGGATTACTATCTTAATATAAGATTATTAATAAGGTTTAATTAGTAATCTAATTACTAGCTAGAAAGATATAAGATAGTATAAGATATAGGTCTTCATATCTATCTTATAGTATAATATAGAACTAACGATTTTAGACTTATCTTATTATAGGATAGTATAGGTTTTTATAGGATATTATTAGGATTCTCCTAATCCCTAGACCTCTTAAGGGTCTAGCTCTTAGTTAACCTTAGTTAGGTCTTATAAAGAGGAGTATTAAGGATAATATAGAAGTAGGCTTTATTAAGCTAGATTAGTATTAAATAATATTTAATACTTAAATATTAATATTTATATACTTAAGAGATAATATAAGTTAAATATAAGGTTCTTATAAACTATAAAAGTAATACTATTATATATTTAAAAGAATTTATATAAATAGCCCTATTTACTCTACTTACTCCTAAGCTACGTATATAAGTATAGTAAGTAGTAGACGTATTTACTATTACTAAGCCTTAGTAAGCTAGTAAGCTCGCTTATAAAGCTAAGACTCGCTTAATCGTAATAGATATTTTACTACTATAGGATATTTATATAACCTACTAGTAGGATAAGATATTTTCAGGATATCTTATAATTAGTAAGTATATAACGTAGTATTTTCTTAAAAAAAATATTTTAAAAATATTTACTATATAGAAAGTTATAACTAGAAAAGATAACTAGAAAAGTAAATATTATCTTTCTATTTATAAGAAACTTAATTAAGTAGAATTAAATTTATCTTTAATAATTAGCTAATAAGTAAATTATTAAGAGGAATTAAGGTTTACTAAGAATAATATTTCAAGATTAAAGCTTAGATATCTTATTCTTAATATTATAAGTATAAGAGTATAAGTTTATTAGATATATTATAACTAATTTAATTTAAAATAAGCTAAGAGAGATAAGTAGTACATCTTAAGTTTAAGATAATAATACTAATATAATATAGATAAGATATTAATAATTATATTAAGTCTCCTCTTATACTTATCTTATACTTATTAAAATCTCTTTTATATTTCTTAATATTTATATAAGTATTATTAAAGCTACTTTAATAATTAATAGAAACTATTATAAAATTCTATATAGATTTTTTA
>JAABUW010007881.1_pt1 | contig 12641 bp, 16 predicted proteins | sample 5560081 | NCBI WGS metagenome assembly JAABUW01 (sample SAMN10711882, study PRJNA513363) | rock metagenome | isolation source: Antarctica rocks | place: Antarctica: Victoria Land, Knobhead sud | reverse complement strand
TGTACAAGGATTGCTCACCAAGCAAGTCTATTGTATAAAGCCACCTATGGGGTGCATCTCAGGAAACACTGGATCATACCACTCATGACTGCAAGCTTCATCAACACTAGATCGCCTGTCCACATGCATGCTGCAACATGCCCCGAGATGTCCAGGCAGGACATCACATCACTCAACAGTCCCCCATGAAGCCGATCACAAGACGCGTGTCATAGTGCACAAGCCACGCTCAGCTCCTTTGCACAGGAAGGCATGAGCCAGCCTGATCTGTGCTAATGTCTGCTGGCTTGCTTGGCTTTCTGTGCGGCTTGCTGAAGTAGAGCTGTGGAGCTGAGGCACTAGAGGGGCTGCCACTGTTGATTCAATGTGCTGCTGCCACAGATACAGCTGAAGCTGATGCTGCAGCCTGCAGCACCACACTGCACCTTCAGATCGCATGCCAAGCAATGAATTGAGACATGGTGCTGACGTATGATGATTTGCTCAGAGGAACATGCAAGCAACAAAATTCGAGGCATCATTGGTTGCCGCCACACTAAATAGCGCTGTGCGTGACATGAAGCTCACAAATCTGCACAATTGCAGCTGTAATGTACGGAAAAAAAACTTGCTATTCGCGCAAATGGGTTCTAGGCTGACCCTAGGCACAAGCCATGGGGCAGGCAGTGCCTCATCTGTAGGTGATGTCTGATTGCTGCCTGTCAGCTGTGCTTTGATTCTTGTGTGACGAACGTACCTGTGCCATCATCAGCACACCGGACAGCACCTGACTTACATCCCTGGTGCATCAAGCCTTTCTATTTTGACCCAATCAGCTTAGCCACCTCAATGCATCAGTACCCATTGCAGGTTGTGCATTGCACTCCTGCAATAAGATTTCAAGGCGCACTGTACAGCTGTAGGTAGCAGACCTACCTAGATACAGTTTGCAGCTGTGACAGACTTGTGTATGAGATGGTGGCTGCCTCGCCTGTCTCTCCCCCTCTGCCGCCCGGCAGAAGAATGCTACTGGGGTCGTGGTCTGCAGCTGTCCGGGTTAAGCTGCTTGCAGATGGTACTAGGGAGGCCGGAAGTCCCTTCCAGCAAGCTTCAGGTAACCATGCCTCGGCAGGTTTGTTGGCAGCAAAGCCTGCACCCACGCAAATGCCTTGTGTTGCGTTGTCGGCCCCTTGGAAATGGTGGCAGCAAGTTCAAATGCCTTGTGTTGTTGGCCCTTCAAAACAGTGGCAGCAAAGACTGCACCCACTCAAATGCCTTGTGTTGTTGGCTCTTTTGAAATGGTGGCAGCAGAGCTTGCACCCACTCAAATGCCTTGTGTTGTTGGTCCCTTTCAAATGGTGGCAGCAAAGCCTGCACCCAGGCAAATGCCTTGTGTTGTTGGTCTTTTTGACATGTTGGCAGCAAAGTTTGCACCCACTCAAATGCCTTGTGTTGTTGACCCTTTGACATGTGGGCAGCAAAGCCTGCACCCAGTCAAATGCCTTGTGTTGCTGGGCCCTGTGAGATGTTGACACGATGATCAGTGTGGATGCAAGCCTTCACTTGGCTTTTTGTTGTGCACACCCCGGGCTGCGGCCCATGGTATCTGAGTCATCAGCAGCGTGTGCCATTCAGTATGATAGCAGCAACCGTGCTACCTCATGCTGCATTGCAGTGGTCTGCACCAGACATTTGCATCAACTGCAAGGACAGCAGTTCCACCTGTTGGGTAGAAAATCTGCTCATGGAAAAACAGCATTGCATGATGTGAGCAGCAGCTACAGCATGCCGCTGTATAAGCTTTATGAGACAGACATGCATAACAAGCTGCTGGTCGTTTCTTAAACTGCCGCACATCCTCACCTTCACTCTGGTTGCCAGCAGCAGGCTTGCGTACAACATCAGGGGCATTCGAATTTGAAGGCAGTGCAAAGCGTAAGGCCCTGTTACGCCAGCGATTGACAGCATCAGGGTCAGCAGCAGGTGTCTCAAACAGCACGTGGTACTCCTGTTGCACCTGCACAGTAGCCAATCACTTGATGCCATGCATGAAGTATTCAAGCTGCAACATCGGCATGATCACTGCTGGTATGCATGCATCTTTCATAAAATTGACGCCTGCTTGTTGGAGTGCTCACACTCCATCTCACACTCTGTTATTAATGCAACAGCACAAACATCACTACAAAAATAGGCATTCTTGCAACTGTTTTGAAGGCCTACAGAGCACATGCCCAGAACTGAGAGGTAGAGGGTAAGAGCAAAGAGCAGTTGGGCATAGCTGAAGGGCAACCACACAGAGCTGAAGGGCAACCCAAAGCGTCTGAAGGGCAGACCTCTTTCCAAAGCTGGAGTGTATCCTGGTCTGCATCTGCAGAGCTGCTGGCCAGGTTTTCATCTCTGCCAGGCTGCTGAGCATCTAGCCTAGCTGTGAGGCGCTGCATGAGCAGCAGCTGAGCTTGTACCAATGCGCTGTGCCTCAGCCAGCTGCATCAGCCAGCCACGGTCAGACCAGGCAAGCAGCTTCCAAGGGTCAGTGCACAGCAGCAATGACACGATTCCAGTCTTAGTTGGCTTGTGCTGCACTTGTGTCCACTATGATTGATCTGTTTCTTTGTTCATTCATTCAGAATCCGGTGTTGTTTGGTCATCGGTTTGTTTGTTCATGAATCATTGCACACATCCATTCATCCATACATTGTGCATGCATTCACTTATCCATGGATGCATTTCACTCACTTCCTAATCCACTCACTCGTTCGTGTAGTCAGTCGCTCATGCACTCACTCATTCACTCATTCAAAATTCACACGTCTTCCCCTGACCTGTGCAAATTGTGTACGCATAGTCAGGATGAGGTCATGTACTTGTGCATCTTGCTGGAAAGCAACTCAGCGGAGCCATCAGCCAAGTCCACAAGGATTGTATGCATCACCAGCATGACAGACAGGCATCTCTGTACTTATTCTCAACCACAACAACATGGCTTGTTTCTTGACTCTGCATCCACATGCTGCATTACCTCTGTGCTTCAGGGTTGGCCCAGCTCTGTTTGGCCTGTTCCTGGGGTGTGTCTGCAGCAGTTACAGCATCCTGGAAGGCCTTGCCCGCATGTGCAATGGATGCCAAGGATTCATTGTAGGTGTCTGTCAGATTGATGAAAGGACCGCAGGAGCTTGATGCTGCTGCAGTGGCACTGGCTGGTGACTGAGCCTGTTGCTGTGAAGATGGTCGCCTGCAAGCACAGCAAGCTCTGGTGCCTTTTGATAATGAGTAGCAGTGACAATACCTGCTCAGAAGCTAGTTGGCATGCAAAACACTGTGTGTGGTGCATGTTGCTGTGAAGATGGTCGCCTGAAAGCACAGCACGCTGTAAGTAACTCAGTGGAGATCTAAATTCAAAAATGCGTGATGTACAAAAAGAAAACGTTTCTATATTGGGAGGATGTTTTAGGTGTTTGAATTCACCAAGGCTGCAGTTAGCCCAGTCGGCACAGTTCATTCTTGAAACTGCAATGTTGACGGAAGAATTTGGGAAGTCTCGGTGATGTGTTGCTCTGCAGACTTTGAGGAATGAGCTGCAGCACAAGTTCAAAGCCGGACAGTGGTCGCAGAACGCTTATGCATGTTTTTTTGTTAAATCATATCGTGAAAGACACAGAAGAAGGGTTAGGCGAGCAATGTGGTCCTCTCTCTTCCTGCATGCTGCCTCAAGCAAGGAATATACCTGAAGGCATTCAGAGCTTTTCTGAAGTAAGCTGGCAGCTGCAGGGGCATGGTCTGTGTCCATTGTGACTCCATGCTCTGCGACTGTGCAGATTCTGCTGGTGCGCTCTGCGACGCTGAGCTGCCAGACCCCAGCTTGTGCTGCAAGACCTGCTGTTGCACCTCCATTGACGTTGCAGCTGCCGTCTCTCTGTGTGGCAGAGAGCTCGACGGTGGATGCTGCTCGGGAGGTTTGTGATGCTTTGAGAGCGTAGTGTTGTCCCTCTTCGGCTGTGCTGATGCAGGCTCCCCCCTGCTGCTTCTGCCAGACATGCTGCTGCTAAGCTTTGCATGCGGCTGCAGTCTGTTGGTGCGGTCAGGCACGAAGCGTTGTGCAGCAGCGCCTGTGCCTGTGCCTGTGGCTGTGCCTGTGCCTGTGCCTGTGCCTGTTGTTTTCTTCGGCATGGTCTTCCTTGCATGAGACATGGGTTGAGGATTGGAGCCAATTGATGCTTGTGGCTTGTCCTGGCCTCGGATGGCCCTTGCTTGAGCCAGAACAGCCTGCAGCTTGTCATGCTGTGTAGATCGGGCTGAGGCTGGACCACTTACATCTGTAGCACTAGCAGCGACGGGCGTAGGTGACTCTTCTGCCTCTGCGCTGTGGACAGGGTTGCCTGCACATTGAGAGCATGCTACCTGTGCGGCATTGCAGGCTGCACCATCTTGCAGAGGCTCAATCACTCGTGTGCAGGCTGATATGCTCACCTGAGGTTGGCATCTGCCCAACTTGTGAAAAGGCTGGGAGGCTGGGCGCATCAGATTGATCAGCAAACACATTGTTTCGTTGGGACACGGCTGCCTGCAGCTCTTGTACAATTCGCATGTTGCTCTGCACTGCGTACTCTGTGCGTGCCACTTCTTCACAGGTTGTTATATACGTCTGCAAAGCATATATAGTTATGGCCGTTGTCTTGTTATTGCATCTCAAACTTTGTTAAACACGATTTGCACGGAATGTGATTTGCACCTTTCCCAGAAAGTCTATTAGCTCTTGCAAGGTGATTTGCAACCGTTGAGTCTCTGTGGCAGCTTCCATGGCCATGTTTGTAATAGGGGCCAAAGAATGCACAGATAAATGCTTTGAGACCGGTCAAATATGTGCAGGCCGAGGAAGCAGCTGCTATCGCGTTGATCACTAGCTCTTGGTCAGAGATCAAACGGCCGTGGGTGTTCCTACGTGCGTAAATAATGGTGTAAATAATAGGCCTGCATCTTACACGGATTAGCTAGGCTCTCACGGGGCAGCGTTCGCTCTCTGAGTGACAGTGGCAATCAGGTCCTAAAGGCTTCCTAACTCTCGCACATTCTCACATACGCAATCTGGTGATCACAAGCATCCCCAGAGCAACAATTTTTCCAGGACGAGGGGTGACGAGGCTTTCTTGAACGCAAAAAGCTATCCTTTGCAAGCGCAACGTTGCCCGGAAGTCTGGTCCTCATCAGCTCTGCATGAACCCAAGGACAAGGCTCAAAGCGCCAACTTGAAGTGTGAAACAAGCTGGTCCGGTACCTGCGTAATCTCGCTTGACCGTCTTAGACTTCGAGAGGTATGCGTGCAAAGGTCCAGCCAGATGATGCTTGACCTGCAAAGCTTCCTGTTTGTTCGAGCTCGTAACTCGGCTAGAGAGCTTTGTTATGTTCTCTCTCCATAGCTGTTCCGCAAAATTGCGTGCCCATGTCAAGGCTACCTGTTGAAAACGCTGTACAAATTCTTGCTTGTTGTGATGATGACCTTCGCAATTTGCTTCACGTAGACAGCAATATGCAAGCGCAGGATGGTGAGACTGGGAATATGGTCCGGTCCGTCCACCACCTCCGCTCCTTCTAAGATCACCGGTCCTGCTGGCAAGGTATGCGGCCTGCGATCACATCACAGTGACCTCTTCTATATTTTTGCACATGACGACGTATCACCGCGTTTTCTCTGCAGAAGTCAGAAAAAGAGTCTGTGGGAGTGCAGGAGTCTAACACAAGTAGCAGTGACCAAAGGTGGGTCTTTTGACAATTCATGCAAACACTCACCTTCTGCTCTTCTTGTGCTTACCATCTGTCTACATTGCAGCAGCAGTAGCCTGACAGGCTCAACCTTTGAGCCGGCTGGTGACATTGCGGATGAGGAGAGTGAAATGATCACAGCAGACTCAGACCTGCAGGATAGCATGCAGGATGATGAGTGGGAAGACTTGGCTGATGCAAAGGCAAGTTGCACACCAGCCTGCATGTTCAAACAGGTCTTAGCAGCAAGATGTGTTATGGGCCACCTGCGTACTGGTTAGCTTCGGCAGAGTTTTCTTCAACAGCCAAATCTGACACTGGTTTCACTGTGCAGATGACACCAAACTCCAGCATCCACATTCTGGCCAAGTCTGATGAGAACGTACCTGCAAACTCCCAAACAGGGGTTCTCAATGACTGGGTAGACCTGAAGGAGAAGCCTGCAGAAGAAGCCATCAATCCCACAAAGGAGAGACTGCCTACCGCACAAGCCAACAAAGTACAGCATGAGGTTGCAGCACTGAAGATGGCTCAAGGCCTCTTGAAAGGTAAATTGGATTGCAACTATGGCCTCAAGGCTTGTGCACTGAAAGCTGGGGTGACGGTACATAGCAACACTTGAAAACAATGCATACCCATGCAGCCAATGCATGCACAGGCTTCAGCTGCTGTCTAAAATTTCTTCTTGTTTTTATTGTTAGGCATCTCCTGCCAATCTGGCTACATTCAGATGTCATGTATACCGCCATGGAGCTGAGATGTATGCTAAAACAAATATACCAGTCAATGGGCATGTCTGCATCAAATAGACTAGCAATCATTTCACTGTTGCCATAGGAGAGCTGGATGCAACAAAGGCCAATGCTGCCAATCTGGTGGCGCAGCTGCAAGTGGAGACTGCTGACAAGCAACAGCTCAGCACCAAGCTGGCAGACTCAGAGACCATCAAGAATGAGCTAGAAGCCAAGGTGCGCTTTTGCTAGCAAGTTCAGTCTGAATAAAAATTTTCTCTGACCATCCCCTTTCTGTTTGGCAAGTGACTAATCAAATGTTGATGAGCAGCAATTCAATGTTAGCAAAGCTCGCGGCAGTATCTGCATGTATGGCATCTGGGCGCTGCATTGCTCCTACAAAACAGTCGCAGGCTTGTTGTTGGGAGTTGCACCGCCCCTATGCGCACAAGTGCATCCCTTCCCCATGGCATCACTGCCCCATGGCATCACTGAAGGTTGTGGCTGCTGCTCTGTGCTGCAGATTGCTGCTCTGATGAAGGACAAAGCAGCTCTAGAGGTCAAGGTCAGCCAGGCTGCTGTGGCTCCACTGGAGATGTACCAGCAGATTGACACGTCGCCCAAGTATGGCTGCAAGGCGTGCGGGTAAGCAGCACTGTCAACTGAAGTGAATTCGATGGGCTTTTGGACGCTCACATCATTTCAGCTCTTGTAACGCCCGGCCTGGTGACACGTAGAGTAAGCACATGATCCTCAGGGCTATATCAGGCCTCACACGTATTCTGCATACCCTGTTTATCATACTGTTCATGTGTGGCTGGCACACTCCATTCAGTGTATGTGCTGCATGCTTCAACCCCGGCGCGATCATCAGCAAGCAGCAGTGCATGAGCAAGTGATGCGCTTCCCACAAGGCGACATAGAATGCTTTCTTTTGCCATATACAGAGCTGTTGGTTGTTGCAGGCTGGACATTGCGTCAGCCAAGGCTGTTGTCTGGAGCGACTGCAAGATGGGCAGGAACAATGAGTCAGGCATGCTGTTTGCAGCCACTGTCAATCTTGAACGGTGAGTGGTCTGGTGTCTGTCAAAATCCATGCATGTAACTCTCTGTACCCAAGTCCTATTTAGCATATTTGAGCATGATGTTGTCGGTGTTGATGTGCATAATAACAATAATAATAATTATTACGCTTTCCAGCTCATGATGAGCTAGGTACATGCAGGACAAGTCTTGTCTTTCCAAAGCAGTCTGTCTTGCGCATCTCTATACGGTCTATTAATCTCACGGGCTTGGCAATCTTGCAAAGCAACAGCATTGAAACTAGAACTGTGCATATTTTGCACCAACTGTGTGCATCATGACAGCGTGTGGTCTGCTTATTGGCCTGTTTGCAGCAAGACATACACCATACTGTGCCCCCTCAATTACCATACCTGTGCTTTGGTGTCTGCTCTCTGGTCTGTCATTGCACCTCTTTCTAAAACGGCCTTGCAAAAGCACGATTTGAGATTTTGTACACCAGTGTCCTCATGTGGTGCAGGATTGGCAAGGTGACAGTGACCCATCTGGCCACTGGTGACTATGAGGTACAGGACGTGAGGTGCCGCAAGTGCAGTACCAGCCTGGGCTGGACCTACCTCAAGGCATTCAATGAGGTACATCAGCGCCTCTGTGTTGGTCATTGTCTGGTGGTTGCCATAGAGCACTGGTCTGCAATTGGCTAAGCATGTGAGGCAATGCTACAGCATTCTGACTGTCATTCTGGCAATGAGCTGGTATGGATCTGTTGTTGTGTGCGTTCCTCAGCTGTACACAGAGCTATTCTGTTGTCCTGTGCAATCATGCTAGGTGATGTGAACCCATGCAGCTGTCAAGGCATGTGTTGTCACCTGCGGCATGTTGGATGGAGGCCTTAGGATTTGATGTCTTGATGCATGCTGACCAGTTGTGGCGACTGCCTGCAGAAGAACAAGTTCAAGGAGGGGAGCACCATCCTGTACAAAAGGCTGCTGGCCAACACCTCAAAGTGAGATGACCGTCGTCCACATGTATGCAATGAATATGCAGGGCTGAAAGCAAAGCAAATGCTTGCATTGCACAGCGCCACTGAGATTGATGACTTGCACAAGCTGACTGTTTGGATTTCAGATTGTATACTACGTCAGCTGAAACAATGCCTGCTGCAGAGGATCAAGTGCAGTGTTTTTCCTGTTCAGCCTCAACTTCCTAGTTGATTGTAGACTACCCTTTACGTTTACAGTCCTTTGCTGTCTGTATATGGCTTGGCTTAGCTTCACATGTATGTTTCAATACAACAAGTTGGGCAAAATTAACTCTTCATCAGCACTTTGGTTTAGCACATCATGTGTTATGTGTAGCCCTCAAGTGTTAGCTTTTGTCACACACATGTTTCAGTACTGGAAGGATCTTTATTATCTCTGGGGGTTATTCATGCTTTGTTGCACAATGCCTTAGTAGCTGCTAAGGTTACTAGGGTATACTATGTATATTTTGTATCAATAGGTTGGGTGCTTCAGCTGCACATTATCAATGAGCTTGTGTGTAACATATCCATTCTCTAGCTCTTGCAGCATCTGATGATCATCCTCGACATCATGACCTATACCTGTGATAAGTTTGGCTGTTCTGGACGTTGGCGGTTGCAGCATAGCGTGCATGTGCCACATGTTTACCGTCAACGTCCCATTGGGTTTTGAATGGCAGGCCAAATCATTTACATAGGGCATGCCGTTGATCTGTATGCACAGTCCAGCATCAGGTTCAGCATGTCTTCGACGATTGGTCTTCCGTCCTGGCCTGTTGCACAGATCGCGTCTAGCGTCTGGTGACGCGTGTTGCTTCGAGGTGGCGTTGCCGATTCAAGCCAACAGTGAGTGCAAGACATACCTTCTCCGGACACAACTAATACGCAGATAAAGAAGCTGGGCCACCAGACGAAGGTGTCGCTGCTCTGATCAGGCCAGGTTCAGGACTATTGCCGCTACTGTGGCAACCGACACGTCGACTGCCTCTGCCTTGCCCTCTGCATTTGTCTCACATGAGCAGAGCGTGGCGTCAGCTTACCTTTTGCAGTCAACAATACAGGTGTTCAAGCTGTTTTCTTGCTGTTGCTCTGTGGAGATTACAGCCAGATCTCGTCGTCATGACCTTAGGTGTTTATTCATTCGTTCGTTCTTGCCTGCAGACTGTATGACCACGGAAAAGCTGGTTTGGGGCCTTCTTCTGCTTGGAATCAAGCACTGCAGCAGCTGTACTCATCAACTGGGGTCAGGCTGTGCCAGTCTTCTACAGGTATAGCCACTGAATGTGCCCCAGGACAACTTTCGACAACCACTTGTATTCAATCAAACTCTTGGCTGCTGATTTTGCTGCAATTTTGCAGCTGAAAAGTTTGTTTGTCATGACAGGCAGTCAAACCCCAGAACCAGCTCCTCCACAGCAGTCTACCACCAATCAACCGCCACAGTCACAATCACAGTCACAGCAGAATGGACCAGATCTGAGCAATTTGAGCCCCCGACTGCAGCAGCAGTTTGACCACGTCCAGAACGCCCACCTGGGAAACATTGTCATTGCAAAATTTAGTGCAATACAGGTGGCATGGATCTGCGACCAGTGCCCCAGTGACTATCCACACAAATGGTTCCAGGCGCCACAAAGAAGGACCGCCAATGATGGCTGCCCTTTCTGTTCTGGCAGGCGCGCATGCAAGCATAACTCACTAGCTACCAAAAGCCCTGCTGCAGCTGCAAGCTGGGACTACAGTGCCAATGAAGGCACTCCTGATGACTATACAGCTGGCAGCAATTACAGAGCGACCTGGAACTGCCAGGATTGTGGGCTGTCATGGCAAGCCGTGATTAACAACAGAGCTCTAAATGGCACAGGCTGCCCTCATTGCTATGAGCTCAGACGTGGACGCAAAGCAGACGGCAGCAGGACAAGTCACCCCACACTCAGAGGGGCATCAGGCGATCATCCCCTCATGGCAGAATGGGACAAAGATGCCAACGAGAAGGCTGGCTTGTATCCTGAGAACATCAAACTCCGCAGTCATATCCAAGTGAATTGGATTTGCCGCAAGTGTCCTCTGGGTCTCCTACATCTGTACAAAGCTATGCCAAATGATCGCACATTGAAATGTTCAGGCTGCCCCTACTGTGATGCCCAAAAAGCGTGCAAATGCAACTCTCTGCAGACACACTTTCCTGACCTTGTTGAGGAGTGGGATTTTGACAGAAACAAAGACGCTCCAGGGAATTATACTGCTAGGTCACATGCAGAAGTCTGGTGGAGGACTGCAGAGCGCGGCAGCTGGCAGCAGAGGATAGATACTCGAACAGACAGACGGTTGAAACGTCATCAAGTTAGGGCTTTGAAGCAGTAGCGTCCACATTGCATGCTTGTGTTTGAACATGGACCAGCATATGGCAGAGTATTGTATGCTGTTTGATGCATGTGCAATTCAGCTTTGCTGTAGCGACCGACATGACAGTGAGTGTGTTTGTAGCAATACGCACTGTTACCTAACTGTATCTGACTGATGTCTTCTGTTTTGGCACAAACAAGTCAACCTCAATCACAGCAGCACATTATTTGGAGATGGTGGTTACGTCAGCTATGCATGACAAATCTTTGCTCAGACTTTGGCTGATGCTCTGAGTTGCGGACTCTCTTCCCATGGTCTGCCCCGTCAGGTCAGCTGACTCGCCTGGATGCAGACATGCCAAGATTTACCATATGGTCAGCGGCCGGATCAGATAGCACGCTCACTTCACACCTTGTATCTCTCAGTGAGCCCCTGACGCAATTTTGATGCTGAATGGCAGCCTTCATTTGTCTTTGTGCTTGTCCAGAAGCAAGCTGTTACTCAAGCTGACATGAGCACCTTAGTCACCTTTCAGCAACTTGATTTGAACAGCGCCATCTGCAGACCTGCTTTCATCATATGTGGCATGGTGTGAATTAAGCTGTTGCTCTGTGCTGCAGACTGCTGCTCTGATGAAGAGCAAGGCAGCTCTAGCGGTTAAGGTCAGCCAGGCTGCCGTGGCTCCACTGGAGAGATACCACCAAATTCACACTTTGCCCAAGCAAGGCTGCCAGGCATGTGCGCAAGGGTATGCAGCACTGTCAGTCGAGCTGCATGCATGACTTCTTTGATTTCTTATCTTGCCAGGCCTTGTGACGTCATGAGTTTGAAACAAGCAGGGTCACCATGCTGCTGTAGAAGCCTTCCGCTGATCCTCCTTGTTCTGTTGCTCATGTACGGCTGGCACCTGATGTATGAGTCATGTTTGATGCTGGCTCTTTCATCAACAAGTATTCAACTGTTAGATGGGCAGAAACAATGAGTCAAGCATGCTGTTTGCGGCCACTGTCAATGTTGAATCGTTGTTGTGTCAAGTCATGCATGTGCGTTGGATGGCACACCTTGGCTGTCTTTCTCAATACACAAAGCACCAGGAGTGCAACATAGTGTTGCATCAATGCTTCAATGTTGGTTTGAGTGCTGCCTGTGTTGATGCACATCTCTTGCCATGATTAATTGACCAAATGTGACATTGACCCATGTGGGCACTGGTGAGTATGATCATTGTCACATGGTGCAGGATGTGAGGTGTGGCAAGTGCAGTACCAGCCTGGGCTGGACCTAACTCAAAGGCATTCAATGAGGTACATCAACGCCTCTGCGTTCATCCTTGTCTGGAGGTCAGATCGTAAGAGCACTAGGCTGCAAGTGGCTAAGCATGGAAGGCAACGCTACAGCATCCCGACTGTCATCACGGCAGTGGTACTTGAGCTGGTATGATTCTGTCATTGCATGTTGCCTTCAACTGTACACAGAGCTGTTCTTGAGCAACTTCTTTGCCTTTCCTGCGCAAGCATGCTCAGTGCTGTCAGCATACAGCTGTCAAGGCATATGTTTCACCTACAGCACCGCACATATGCATTGCGCTGCATGGTGGCCTCAGTTTATGGTGGCTGACCAGTTGTGGTGGCTGCCTGCAGAAGAAGAGGTCCAAAAAGGGGTGCGTCATCCTGTACAAAAGGCTGCTGGCCAATACCTCAAAATGAGATGGCCGCTGTCCACCTGCAAAATTGATAGACAACTATGCAGAGCTGAAAGCAAAGAAAATGCTTGCATTG
>JAABUW010007879.1_pt1 | contig 12642 bp, 8 predicted proteins | sample 5560081 | NCBI WGS metagenome assembly JAABUW01 (sample SAMN10711882, study PRJNA513363) | rock metagenome | isolation source: Antarctica rocks | place: Antarctica: Victoria Land, Knobhead sud | reverse complement strand
AGCTTATCGCCGCTCCTCGAGAGTATTTTAGCTGCCTGTGGAGAAGTAGTGCCTCCTCACAGAAGACCAATTGCAGTGAGCACTTAGCTTCAGCGCTGGGTGAGGTAATTACTGACGTTCTGCACAGACCCGCACTGCGACAGATCTGAGGGGGACTACAGAGGCCGCTACCATTCTTGGTGTCGATTATAAGCCTAACTCAATGGACTTTGTCCTCGAGCTCAAGGAGAACGAGCAGGAAGCACCAGAGATGAACCCACATTATGGTATGTACGAGTAAATCCCAAAGGACACTTGAGACCATAATAACGCATGGTAGCTGCCGTAATCGAGGACCTCAAAACAAATCAATACGTCTGCTCGCGCACTGATGAAGCAATAACGCGGACCATTCTGGATCTCGTCCTCGTTGATCGCCTGAATCGGCTCGAAGACATGGATGTATCCTGCCGACTACTCCTCTCCGCAGAAGTACCAGTGTCTGTGAAATATGTCGATGAGCGCGGCAAGCCTATACTTCTGAAGGGACGTGCAGACTGGGCTCTAGGTTATGGGACAGACAAGAGAAACACCGGGTCCTTGCTCATCATCGTGGAGGCAAAGCCAGCGGGAAACGCGTCGGTCGGAATGCCTCAGATGTTAGTATATATGGCCGCCATACAAGATGCAAGACAAGATCGGACAAACAAAACAGTATTCGGCATGCTGTCAGATGGCACAAATTATACGTTTGCCTGTCTTAACAATAACAAGAGGCTTCTCATCTCCCGCATTTTCCAATGGCTGTTCGATCGACAAATAATTTTACGGCACATCGATCGCATCCTTCTTGACGCCATACAATCTTCCCCTCATACCACCCCTGTAAAGCTCAACAATTCGAACATATGCGGATATACGCGGTATCTCCAAGGATCCTGGAAATTTGGCGAAGATTCGGATGTTGAGGGAGAGGAGGGCGGCGAGAACGATGAAGAAGGAGATCTGGTCGATGTCATCGACAGGAACGGTCACATCTTTCTCAGGAGCAAAAGAAGTGCTTGAGATTTTATTTCCTCAATAAATACTGCTACCCGTCATAATAGGTAGTACAAAAAAAGGACTTTAGTGGGGTAAGACTCTTCCTGGTACTGTTGCACCTTATTACCCGGTTTTCACAGTTGCACTCTCAGCCTCGAACCAGTTCTTTTCACATTTCAAAAAAACGTTCCAGCGTTATGCACGGCTTTAGATCGAGCCCGCGAGCTTCGCGAGACGAGATACCAGCATAGAATCAATTCTCCGCAGGAAAGAAGAGCGAGAGTGAGCGGTAAGGGAGTAGGGAAATGCTAAGGGGGTGCATGAGGGAGCATCAAGGGAGCGTAGGGAAGCCCTAAATCGCGACATCTATACAGGCAAAGCTGCCTATAGGGGAATTCCGAATAACGGAAACCTGGCCATAACGGAGACACGGCCCGGATTCCACCAAATTTAGGTGGGGCTAACGGAAAATCTCCACATAACGCAACCGGAACGCTTTTGAAATTTTTTTTGGTGAGCTTCGTTATATCAAATGTCTACATTAAATTTACCCATTGGCGCCCCCCCCTCCAAACGTCCACGGAAACCTATTCAAGATAGTCAACGAAAGGCCTTACGGGCCTGGTACTATGATGACTCTAATCAGGTCTCGATGGGGCGCTCCAAATTGGAGGCCTGCAGTCGCTGGTGACAACAGACCTATGGTTATCACCTCAGCAGCTTCACCGCTAGTGAAATTATCAGTTCCAAATGAGCCCGACTGAATAATGAAGCTATATCTGAGTGACGAGATACTAAGCGTCATAGAAATCCTGAATGAGATGCTTTGAAAGAGACTCTTTTTGAGTGGGAACAACGTTACGAGAAAGTCAAAAACATAGTCACTGAAGACGTTTTACGCATCAAAGTCATCCAATTTTGAAAGCGACTTCTCTGTTATCAGAATCTTCCTATCTTCAAATGAACTGATGACTGACTGACTGACTTCAAATCTCGTCACAATCTGAAAGATAGAAAGCTACATGATGAAGTCGATGATGCTGATTTGAGTTCTCAGACTTTTACTACTATGAAAGAAATTCGAGCTGAGAATAGAAACTACAATGCTGAAGATATCTTCAATATGAATGAAACGAGATATTTTTGAAAATCGACTTCGAATCGAAGCTTATTCTCAGCTGAATTCTCAGGTAGAAAACAGAATAAAAAGAGAATTACTATCAATCTATGCTTCAATGTCATCGATAGTTGAAAGCTTCAGCTCTGATTTATAAAAACAGCTGCTCGTCTCTGTTACGAGCGTGCTCAGCCTTCTACTGAAACGCGCGTCCTTTGAGCGAGCCTAAGGCCCTATCGAGCTTAGCGCTTCTCTTTCTTCTGTACATATAGCCTTCGCACCTCGATAGACCTTGCTCTTTAGCTTTGAATCCTCGTTTACCTCGATTTACTCGTATCTCTATGACTTGCTCTAGGCATGAACGCATGGTTCTAACAGTCTCAACTGTTTTCAAGCCGCTCATATCTTTGATTTGAAGACTCTCGAAGATCACTGACGCTTCAACGCGAAGACATAAATGATCAATGTACTAATGATACAGTATTTTCGTTGGTTTAATCGTCAAATGGTCAGATCTACACTTCTACTCATGAATGACTTTGCAGCTCACAAGCTTGCTATCATCAAATTGCTTCAGAATGACGATGATTCTCTACATCATACTAAAATCATGTAACTTCTCGTCAATGCTACCTTCGTACATCAGTCATTGAATCAGAGTATAATTCAAAATTGAAAGAGTTATGTTCAAAAGCAGCAGATACAATTTATGATTGAATGCTTCGATGCAGATCTAAATTCAGGCATCGAAATGAATGTTTTGAGAGCTATAAGATGAGGCATCTTCGCCTGAAAGCATCAGATTCAGCCTTTCACCATACAAAATTGCTGAGCTTGATCTCAAGCATATGACTGAGGGGCGAGAGATCTCACTGAAAGACCTCAGAGAATTATAGAGAACGAATGGTTCGAATTCGAGGTAGTTGTCGAGGAAATTCGGGCTCACGTTCAACATATGCGCGATGCTGGTCATACTAGGTTCGTTGGCTGCTCGAGCAAGTCTGTTACCAATGGAAAGCAACACAGTTTTCAGCTATTGCTGACTCAGAACTTATTGGTTATTGCGATCGTATAATAGGTTAATTACTAATTAATTTGACTAACTAAATAATAGCTATTTACACAATTTAATATATGCGCTGGGAAAGTCAATGGGAAAGTCAACGGGGAAGTTAATGGGTAAACTAATGAGGTAAAGAGTCATGAAGAAAGTCATGAAAGGAATCATGAAGGCTGTTCGATAGAAAGCCATGTAGAATGTTCGATAGAGAGTCATGTAGAATGTTTGGTAAAGAGTCATGTAGAATGTTCGGTAGGAAGCCATGTAGAATGTTCGATAGAGAGTCACGTAGAATGTACGGTAGAGCTCATATTTGATGCTTGATAGGGATCAAATTTGATCCTTGATTGCGAAGCAATTCGAAGCTTGATAGAGAGCCATGTAGAAAGTCATGTAGAGAGTCATGTAGAAAGTCATGTAGAAAGTCATGTAGAAATCATGAAGGCTGTTCGATAGAGTCATATTTGGTGCTCGATAGGGAACAAATTTGATCCTTGAATAGTGAGTAGAATGGTGAGTAGAGTGGTGAATAGGGTGATGAGTAGAGTGGTGAGTAGGGTGGTGAGTAGGGTGGTCAGTAGAATAGTCAGTCGGAAGGTCGGTAGAAAGATCAGTAGATAGCTCGGTAGAAAGCTCGGTCGGAAGATCAGTAGAAAGGTCAGCAAAAAGATCAGTAGAAAGATCAGTAGAAAGAACAGTAGAAAGATCAGTAGATAGCTCAGTAGAAAGCTCAGTAGAAAGCTCAGTAGAAAGCTCAGTCGATAGCTCAGTCGATAGCTCAAGTAGAAAGCTCAGTTTGATAGAGAGTTTGATAGAGCGTTTGGTAGAGAGTTCGGTAGGAAATTTGGTAGGAAGTTCGATAGAGCGTTTGGTTGAGAGTCTGATAGGGAATTTGGTAGAGAGTTTGGTAGAGCGTTTGGTAGGGAATTTGGTAGGGCGTTTGGTAGGGAGTTTGGTAGGGCGTTTGGTAGGGAATTTGGTAGAGCGTTTGGTAGGGAATTTGGTAGGGCGTTTGGTAGGGAGTTTGGTAGGGCGTTTGGTAGGGCGTTTGGTAGGAAGTTTGATAGAGCGTTTGATAGAGAGTTTGGTAGGGCGTTTGGTAGGGAATTTGAGTGGGCGAGTAGGTAGCGAGTAGGTGAGCGAGTAGATGGTGAGCATGTAGGGTGGTGAGTAGGGTGATGAGTAGGGTGGTGAGCATGTAGAATGGTGAGCATGTAGAGTGGCGAGTAGAATGGTGAGTAGAATGACGAGTAGAATGACGAGTAGAATGACGAGTAGAATGGCGAGTAGAATGGCGAGTAGAATGGCGAGTAGGATGGCGAGTAGAATGGCGAGTAGGGTGGCGAGTAGGATGGCGAGTAGAATGACGAGTAGAATGGCGAGTAGAATGGCGAGTAGAATGGCGAGTAGGGTGGCGAGTAGGGTGGTCAGTAGGATGGTCAGTTGGAAGGTCGGTCGGAAGATCAGTAGAAAGCTCGGTCGAAAGGTCAGTAGAAAGCTCGATCGAAAGGTCAGTAGAAAGCTCGATCGAAAGGTCAGTAGAAAGATCAGTAGGAAGATCAGTAGAAAGGTCAGTAGAAAGGTCAGTAGAAAGCTCGGTCAAAAGATCAGTAGAAAGGTCAGTAGAAAGCTCGATCAAAAGATCAGTAGAAAGATCAGTAGAAAGCTCAGTAGAAAGCTCAGTAGAAAGCTCAGCAGAAAGATCAGTAGAAAGTTCGATATCGAGTCATAAAGAGTGCGTTCTATTGAGTCAGTTAGCATTATTTCGTACGGAATAGAAAGTAGAAACTGTTCTACGTGTTAGAGGCCGACATAGAGCGAGTCATATGAATGTCATTTAACTAATAGATAAATGCTAAGGAAGAAAAGTATCTACAGAAAAGAACTCGATTCTTATATGTGTGTTTCTCAGCCCTGTGCTAGGCCCGATTGGGTTGACGCCTTACACATATGATGCAGAGACTCAATGACATCACCCCTAGGTCAGGTTCCCGCTAGGCTCGATTAGGATGAAATCAGACGAAGACTAGTTGAAAAATAGACGAAGGCTAGAATCGTAACATTACTCTTTCTTCTTGACTATTCATGTTTGCATGAATGTTGTTTCTTAGTGCGCTTTTCTTGAATATTTGATATGAAAGTTGTCAATCATCTCTTGAGCGTTCATAAATTCGTCGTCGTCAGCGTTATATCAGTTGAGATCGTTGTCATAGCTTTTTCATTTGACTCGATATTGAAGTCGTCTTCAATATCATCGAAAGTTCAATATATCATCAATTTTTCATTCATCTTCATCGTTTATCACTATTGATCTCGAGAATTCATTCTTCTGATCAGACAGAGAGTTATTGACTGCAGAATGAAGAAGCTCTGAATGAAATACATCATGTATACGCATGATGTCTGATAGTTTCAATTTATAGAAGAAGTCAACAAAGTCTTTGATCTTGAATGAATTGAGCATCTTGTCATTCAATTTTTTGAAAAATCTCGCTGTAATGATGTTTTGTTCATTCAGAAACATCTTTGATTCAATCTTGTAATTGATCTTCTTTCTATGCTTATTAGCTTGATTCATCATTTGTTCTCGTGTTTTGATCAGAGCTTCACACGCGAAGATCAATGTCTTGTTCATTTGTTCAGATATATTTTTGATTCAATTGATCTGCAAGCATTCGCGAATGCTTTCATACTCAATGATGTCAGAGTCGAAGCTCATACGAGAATGAAAGCTCTTGTTCATGAAGAAGAGAGTTAAGAAAATGATTGATGACAAGATGTTATTGTTGACAAACTCGATCATTGATAGTCACTTAAATCAGTCGTTCTACATATATGAACAGAAGAATTGAAGATATCGCTTGATGTTCTGATTGACTCATTTGCTTTGATCGTCGATCTGAGAATGATAGATGATGAACAATCAAAGAGAAATGCTCAGTCATTTGCAAAGAAACTTTCAAAGAATGAAGATGAACTGAGAATCTCAATCGAATACAATGAAGCTTGATAAATCATGAGTTCAATATACTCATTGAAGCAACATTTCAGCTGTCTTTTCGACTGTGATATCTTCATCATCAGTGATGCAAGAAATATAATGTCTTTCTTTCAACAATCTGCAGATGACAGTCAGAATAGTGTTGTAGTCGTACGAATCAAATAGATCAATAATGAAGTTCATGACTATGTTTTGTCATCGCTGTTCAGATATAGATAAAGATTGTCACGAACTGAGAGCTGAATGAAACCAGAATGAAATTCTAATAACTAGATTTTAAATACAAGATGTTGCATGAAGAAGAAAGAAAAGAAAGAGATCATTCAGAGATTCTTATATCTCATAAACGCTGAGTATCATTCGTATCAAAGAATTCTCATAACATCACTGATAATCTCATGTCTATTATCATCTATAATATTGTTCAACATCATCTAAGTGATTTAACATCTCTTTTCTCAACATCTTTCTGAGTAACACATGCTAAAATCATGACAATAGATTTTCTTTTTGAAGTCGAAGCTTCTGCGAGACTTTTAATTCTCTGACTCATATTCAGAGTCGCTGCTTTCTTGCATGTAAGTGATTCATGAATTCTTACTTGAACAATCGAGATTTCAAGTGTGATAGACGTTTATGACTTCGATGACATTCATCACATTCGCAAACTTTACTCAACTGTTTTCTTCTATCTCAGTTCACTTAATTAAATACTCTAACTGAGAGTTCTTTACTCGAAAGTTCAATATTTCATTCATTTTTCAGCTAAGCACTTCTTCAATGAAGACTATCAAAAACGACGCAGAAGATATTTGTTCAGGTAAGAAGTCGTTGATCGCAGAATGAAGCAGATTGTTACGAGTGTGTTGAGATTGAATAGAGTTTTCTAGTCAATAAGTTCTAGAAGTTTTGACTCATGTTAAACCTCAGTCTCGATACTCTATTCTAGCGCTTTCGATACTCAAGCAAACCTGCTTCGCTCTCTTTGTTTTGTTCTACTATAGATACAGCTCGAAACTCTCTTTGATTTCTTCTGTATTCTTAATATTCTAGTTATAGCTATCTCTATTGATCAAACATTCTATTCAGCTACACACTATCTCGCTGCAGTGTGATTAGATTCTAGGCACGATCTCAACACAGATAAGTATGAAAGATGTTGAAACAGAATCAGTCATTGAGCAACTTTAGCTGATAAGAATGAAAACTAACAATTTTGATGATTCTGAAAGATCTCTTGAATTTATTAAATAACTTCTTGCTGAGTCAATGAATCATCAAATTGCAAGCATTTAATCAAATCATATCATCAATTGCATACTTGAGAACATGTTGTTGATGAACATTGATGAATTGTTTCTGATATGCTTGAGCTAAGATCATTTGTTCTTGCAGAATTTCATTGATTCAATTCATTTTCTGAACAAACAGATTGACATGTATTCATTTCAAATGTTCAATAACGTTCTTCTGAATCTTCTTTGATTTCAATCTCATTCGTGAATGCTGTTCAAAGTTAGCTAGAAACAACGTGCATTGAGTGCTTTCAAAGAAGTGATTGTTGATGACAAATTCAGTTGATGACAGTCATGCAGCTCAGTCGTTCTGCATAAAGAACACAAAGACTCAAAAATATTGTTTCAAAATGTCGTTGACATTCTTGATTTGATCATTCATTTCTGAATGAAACGCAGTTGACAATTGAGCTTGAATCTTCAATCAAGTACAAAGTTCGTTTCAAAAGTAACTGATAAACTGAGTTTCATGATTCAAGATGATTGAATCAAATAATTTATGATGTTTTCATATTGCATGATAAAAGACTCAAGCTGTATCTAGAGCTGTAATTTCACTCATAGACTCGTAATGCACTTGTTTAGATAGTCTGTTCACGACTATCAGAATATTGATTGTTAAATTTTCGTTCAGATTCTTACTTTCAGATACTGTCATGATGAAAATCATGACTATGTCTTTTCAGCAACAATTGAGTACATCAAGAGACTTCAAAGCTCTCTGATATTTTTCTCTAAAGATCTTCACTCAAGAGCATAGATGACAATTGCATACGAAGCGAGCTACTGTCTTGATTATTTTGAGTCAGTAATAATGACGACTGAGTATTTCGTAGATCTTGACTCTTTCTGAATGACTCGCAATAAACGTGTCATGACTTAACTGAAGCAGACGTAGTCGCAGTTTCTCATCTTCAAGTATCAATAGTTTATCTCTATAGTAAACTCGATCATTTTGCAGCGTACATTTCGCTAATGAAAATTCTTTAAGCTTTCGTTGATCATTTCTTAACGCAGTTATCATGATCTGTACTCATTCATCATTGAAATAGACTGCGAAGAGTTGTTTCTCTATGTTGAGATCGTGTCTAGAATCTAATCACACTGCAGCGAGATAGTGCGTAGCTGAATAGAATGTTTAATCAATAGAAATAGCTTTAACTAGAATATTAAGAATACAGAAGAAATCAAAGAGAGTTTCGAGCTGTATCTATAGTAGAGCAAAACAAAGAGAGCGAAGCAGATTTGCTCAAGTATCGAAAGCGCTAGAATAGAGTATCGAGACTGAGGTTTAACATGAGTCAAAATCTCTAGAACTTATTGACTAGAAAACTCTATTCAATTTCGACACACTCGTAACAATAATGAGATGACTTGTAGCTGAATCTTGAACTTTGAATTGCAGATCGCAGTCTGATGCTCAGACTTATCACAGTATAGACACAGATAATTAATCATGCGATGCTGATGCTTCTTGAGAGTCAGTGAGTCTCATTTCTTCATGTTGATGATCAATAAGTTCATGAGGTTTCTTGAGTTTAAGATCGTAGCTTCTGAGTCTGTCGAAAGTGTCGCATATTTGACGAGATACGCGAAGACTGTAGAGATCACAGAGATAGAATGAATTACTGCTTTTGACTTGAGAAGATTCTGTACTGTGACGTGATATCGACTATTCAATTGCTGACATTTGATAATCAACTGCTCATAGTTCAGACTGCTGACATTCACCTGAATCAATAGAGCTTTGAGCTCGCTGAATAGTTTATTCTTCAGGTTGAATTTTCGAGTTACGACGTCATATTCGATTGCATCAATGTGCTGCTGAAAGTTGAACAGATATTCAATGAAGATGCGATTTTGCATTCTTAGAACTGAAATAAATCGCTGAGTGATTTCTTGCTTGTCTGAATCATCGAAGGCTTGTCTTAACAAGACAACTAATTGCTCAATTATGACTAGCTTGTCATGCTGAGCAGTCATACGCGACAATGCTTGAGCGACAGCATTTCTCGATAAGCGATTGTATTCATACAGAAGATGAAACTCAAAGATTGAATAATGATTTGCATTCAACTTCAGCTTGCTGATCAGTTTAAAGATGAACTGATTTAGCTTGTTCTTTCACTCTTCAATATAAAGTTCTGAATTCAAATATTTCTCTGATTTGATATTGATTCTGCTTATGCTCTTGAGTTCTTGAATCATTTCTGACAAGATTTCATTATTGATCTGAAACTGCTTAAGTTCAATCTGAGTTTGCTTATGTTCTTGTTGACAGACTGAGATTCAGTTGATATACTGAGTGATAATGTTGTTGAATCAAGTTTGAAGTTTGATCAGAAAAGTGTATCACGCTTCGAGAGCATTGTTGACGTGAGTTTGAAACTGAGTGACAGTGATGAGTTTGTTGATCGAGACTAAAAATGTTGATAACAAAGTGTTGCTGATATTCTCGAGTTGACTCATGATGTAGTGTGAATGCAACGTAATGTCACGAACTGAGAACTGAATGAAATCAGAATGAAATTCTAATAACTAGATTTTAAATACAAGATATTGCACGAAGAAGAAAGAAAAGAAAGAGATCATTCAGAGATTCTTATACTTCATGAACGCTGAGTATCATTCGTATCGAGAGATTCTCATAACATCACTGATAATCTCACATCTATTATCATTTATAATATTGTTCAACATCATCTAAGTGATTTAACATCTCTTTTTCCAACATCTTTTCAAGTAACACATGTGTTGCAATCGTGCACTTCGAATTAGTCTAACATAAATCATGTCAGACTATCATAGACTAGTATAAGACTGATGTTGACATGCTAGTGACCTAGCGTGCCTTCGTGAGTAAAACTCACGACGTGTTGCATCTTCTTTCTTCTTCAGCTTTGAACTTCTAGTTAGAATACACTCATATGATTCGCTTTATGCAAACTCATAACATTAGTTCAAAGCTTATTAATCTTGCTATCGACGTGTAAATGATATAAAAACAAGCTACATCACTCAAACTTGAATCAGAATTGAAATCAGAAAATCGAGCTCAGAAGACTCATTAGAAATCAAGAAATTTCTAGAACAGAACAGAAGAACACAAACGTGTTGCTCTAGACTAACTCTTTACTGAGTTCATCGTCAGAACAGAAGAACAGAAGAACATAAACATGTTGTTCTAGAACTGAAATCAGAAATTTCAGTTGAATCTCGATCAGCAATTTTCTACTCACACAATGACTAGAAGCACAGAATTAGAATCAGAATCAGTGAGCACGACTCATTATGAACTTTGAAATGCTGAAAGAGAATCACTTCTATCACAGAATTAAACAGCATCAGAAGAAGAAGACATGAATGTGTCATTGAATATCAAAGAAGAGAACATGAACGTGTTGCTTTTCAATCACGAAATGATCAAGATCAGCATCAGCACTGAATTGAATGCTTGAATAAATGCTCATGAAGCAGATGATCTCGTTGCGTTTATCAAGTACATATGTCAACAGCATGACATTGAAATCAAGATTCACAATGACATGATTCAAATGTTGAATGACATCAACAAGATCAACATTGAATTGAAAGCTATCAACATCAAGTTGAAAGCTACGCAGACAACGTTGAACGCTGTTCGAACGCGTTTACAGAAAGAAATGAAGAAAAAGAACGTGATTATACGTCATTTAAAAGTGACATTAAGTCGACTAAGCACTTTGATTTCGAAAGATCAATTCTCAAAGTTGATCAAGCTATCTGACTCATCTTTGTTCGAAGATTCAAAGCAGAATGTGAATAATTAATTGTCTTGAATGCGAAACAAGCTGAAGATGAACAAGAATCATTTTTCTATCAAAGAAATGAAGATTGCATATGTGAAAAGTTGAGTCAGTGAAACAATGATCAAACACATAGCACTCAGAATGAGAGATATGATCACAAACTTGTTTCTTGAAGCAAAAGAGATACTGTCGATCATAAATAAGATGTACGATGATCTCAATTGACATCACATGACTTAACGACAGTTCTTGAAGCTGTATCAAAACAAGATCTTCTTTCATGAATTTTGAATGAAATTTCAGAGACTTAGTGCAAAACTAGAATACAATAACGAAACTCTACTAAATGATCTTCAGCATAAGATTAGCTCAGACCTTCAGCGAGTCATGATCAACGAACGAACTATGAATTTGAACGAATTCATCAACATCTGCATGCAAGTCAACGTTCAATTGACAAAATTGAATGCTCGATCAGTCTTCAAAACATCAACGACTCAAGTTGCTCGTTCTATCGCTAGCATCTTGATGATAATCACTACTGCGATCTCAGCTTCAATCTCTGCATGAAAGAAACTCAGAATATCAAACGTTGATTCTGCTAGAGAGAAGTTGTTTAAAAAAGAACTCTGCTTCAAATGCAAGAAGTCAAAACATAGAGCATACGATTGTCTTGAGTCAGCTCAGATGCATGAAATCGCAGCGAATTCGAAAAACGACTTGTCTTCGTCAAAGTAGTGACTGTTAGGAGTCAGCATAGAGCGAGTCATATGAGTGTAATGTAACGAGTATATAAATGCTAAGGAAGGAAAGTATCTAGGAGGGCAGAGCCGACTATCTATATGGCTCAGGGGAACATAAGCTAACCCTGAATAGAGTTGGCCTCGGAACAACTCTATAGCCTAGCGGCGAGAATCGGCGATAGCCATCAACATAGCTATCAACGTAGGTGCGTAGCTAGGGTCGTAACATTACCCCCCCTCTTCAACGATTCATGTTCGCATGAATGTGTTTCTTAGCTCTATGTAGAATCGAAATGCCTATTGTAGCAGGCTCACTATGCGAGGTAGAATGATGCCATTGTAGCAGGCTCACTAGTTGCACATGAACGTTTGACCAGGTTCACTGATGAGTAGGACGATGTGGGTAGGTAGATCATCGCGTTGACGAAAGATGTCATTGAAGCAGGCTCACTAGTCGACTTGCTCATTGAAGAGATCGATCATCGGCTTGTCATTGTAGCAGGCTCACTGAGGGGTTTCGGTATAGGAACAAGCTCATGGGTTTGTTGAGGTTCGATACACGAACAAGCTCATAGATTTGCTTGTTACCGAAGGTGATCGTGCCATTGAAGCAGGCTC